>Ga0065711_1028021_pt1 | contig 44253 bp, 17 predicted proteins | sample Hoacrofraction12_FD_59098 | JGI IMG/M metagenome (GOLD analysis project Ga0065711, IMG submission 59098) | Hoatzin crop microbial communities from Cojedes, Venezuela - Epithelial fraction 12 v2 (version 2) | ecosystem: Host-associated > Birds > Digestive system > Esophagus > Crop | place... | reverse complement strand
GCAAACCACCCCCCCCCCCATTCTCTCTCCTCTTCCTTATTTGCATTGTACATAGAGCCTGGATTTCAGCTTTAAAGTTATTTGCTCTTCTTCTTTTATATCCAGATAGACTGAATAGATTTGTCTTCTTTAGCCAAAATGAATAATTGAAACTTTATTCATGATTTGCTTTCAAAGATAACATTTCTACCCTTCTCATCAAAGCCATTCACCTATACGTACTTCTACTTATTCTGACTATGCTTTATTTTCATACTGCTTCTGTAAATTAGAAATACCACAATCAAATACTACATTAAAAGTAAAGTTGCTCTGATATTTAAGCTGGTTACTTAGGTGGGTCTGCTCCTGTAGCTGGCTCTCACCAGCATTTTCTATGACCTTGATCAAGTCATACATCAGTACCTCAGTTCTCCTGACTGCAAACTGGAGGTAACGCTGAGCATCCTCCAAAGCCTGGAAATCTCAGCTCCCCTATTTTTTAAAAAACATTTGCCAGACAGAACCCAGTTGAAGTGCAAACTGTTATGAATAGTCATTTTATAAATTATTATGAGAGTGTTTATGTTAAAATGTTTGACTTGGTGATCTTTTATGATCTCCATAAGAACTGGTAAATAAGACCCTGATAAATAAGGTGATGGTAAACCAGAGGAATTTTAAAATTCCTTGTTTGTAATCATTCCTTCTAGTTTTTAATGATTTAAAACTCACACTGGTTCTCAGCTAGGTCTCCAGACCTCAATGTTCAGTTTTCTTCTTTTCTTCTCCAAATAAAATTTTGAGGAAATTTAGTTTTAGGTGTTGCAATATGATGCTGTCATCTAAAATTTGATAATTCTTTGAGTCCAAACCAGTTTTGGAATGTTTGGAATATGTGGCCAAATGAATGAAATCAGACCAGAAGACACTTCTGTTATTTGAAACTGGCATTATTTAATTTGAACTTGAATTTTAGCCTCAGTTGGTTGTCAGAAATTAATTTGCAAAACCAGTTGAAACAAATCTGTGTCCAAACACTACTAAACTACTTTGTCAGTCAGTCACTAATTGAAATACTTCATTCTTTACTTAACGAGTAACGACTTAAAAGATGGTTCATACAATGTGGTTTTACTTTATTCATATGTATGTATTTATACATACACGCATAGAATTTAGATTTGTGCCTGCACTAGTGGAAATAGAATGATGATTTCTGCTGTTTATAAAGTTAATAATGTGATCTGAATGAAAATATTTCAGATGAAAAGGATAGCATAATAATTAAATACCCTAGTCCCAGGAGAAAAGGGCATAAAATTGTAATTTTACTTACTGAAATGTCACTGTGAATGATACTTTCAAAACTATTGTTTATACTGTTCCTGTTATTTTGTTCTTCAAGGTCCGTGGGATGCATTTTATATGAAATGTGCTGTATGAACCATGCATTTACTGGACACAATTTTTTGTCTGTTATGTTAAAAATTGTAGAAGGTGATACACCTTCTCTTCCTGATAGATATCCAAGCAAACTGAATGCTGTGCTGTGCAGGTATGTTATTTTCTTGCTTAGCAGGTTTTTAAGTTAATTTGGAAAATCACTTAATTATGTCTTTTTTAATGTTTCAGCATGTTAAATAAGAATCCTTCACTGAGACCAGCAGCAGCAGAGATCCTAAAAATCCCTTATATTGACGAACAATTAAAGGTATATAAGAAAAGGCAATAGCTGTGTACTTACCATTTGAGCAGGTACTATGCAAAAGCAGAGTGGAGGCAGAGAAAATGTTTTGGAAAAAAAAAAACCAGCAGCTCATGGGAACATTAATCTAGGGAACTTTCAGAGCTAAATTATAAATATGACTGAGGTAGTGAGGCAGTGAGAAATTAATCCCTTGTCACTTTATGTGCTGAATGTATCCCCTTTTAAATGTTACGAGCACTAAGGAGAATGGGCATTTATTTGTGACAAGTGCAGATCATTTGGGCCTGGGTGCATATAATCTCTAAACTGTTCTGGTTAGTCATAGTTTTAATGAAAAACAGTGCATCTTGCTCTTTTGGTCCCTGCTTCAGTGCATATATTTGGCTTTCTGAGAAGGTGGGGAAGGAAACTGCTCAGTCAGTTTTTACATTAGGACCGTATTGGGTCATAGCTGAGGAGTCTGGATCACTTTAGCCTCAAGTGTTGATACCATTTATATTTTATTTCCTTGCAGTACAACTTCACAAACATGACTGTGAAAGACAAGGTGCTTAACTGGCAGAAAGAAGCTGCTCCCATTTTTGACGCTGTGTAAGTATTTTTATGGGCAACAGTGTATGAAATTATATATCGTGTTGTAAGCATTTGTGTTAATATCACAGTGCTTTATGTTTAGAGGGACCCATTCCACCAAAATACAGAAAAGCGACCACATTAGTGAGATGCATAATTAAAATTTAGGGGAAAATAAAAGAGATCTGCAGTTCAAATATTTTTAATATATAATGATGTAAATTGTGCACGCATGTGCAGTATATACATATGCTAATTTAGTACCAATTAGTGTGTAAATTATGACCTTTGTCTTTAGATCATCGTTGTAATTATGTCACGATCATTTATAGTGCTGTTGTTTGCATACCTACTAATTACTGAATGTGAAAGCTATGTTTCCTAAATGACACTGAACTAAAAGTGTATACACTTAAACTAATATTCAGCTAATATGTCTGTAGGATACTATTATATCTGTCTTGTAACTATGGTGAGAAATTAAGGCTAGGGATGTTTCATGGTTCTTACATCAGTAGTGCCTTCGCACACGATCTTTCATTTAGGCACTGAATATATATTAAATTAATTAATTGCATTAAATTATAATCTTGCAGTGATTAAAGCAAATGCCAACATATGCAATTTCATCTTGCCTTTGTAAATTGGCTCTGCAGTTTTGATGGCAGCTGGCCCTCCCCTTTGCTTCCTGTCCCTGAGTTCTCTGTACGTGGTTTTACTCTGTCAGGAGCTAGCACACTCAAAATCAGGAGTTTGTGATCCTGTGTGGATGCAATGGGCATCCCTGCTTCATGTTTCCTCTCTTCTACATATCTGTCAGGACTTTAACAGATCTCTGAAATTTCTTTTGAATTATTAGGTAAGAGCAATAAGGAAGTCGATGCTCCAATCCAGAATTAGCAGTGCCTTTGGGCTCTAGGCCTCTCCATTTCTTTGACCTCTGCTCTTGGAGAGGAGCCGCAGTTTTGCAGCTTTGGTCACTTTGCAGATGCTGCCAATTCTGTGGCTTGCAAGCATCACTTCTGGAGAGGTGACCAGCTTCAGCTTTTCTGAAGAAAGTGTTATTTAGTTTCAGTGGCAGGAAGAAAGCAGAACAAAGATGGTGGAATTCAACACAGCAAAATCTTCTGTACTTCTTTTTTTACCCAGTTTAACTATGGGGAGCGTATCTGTAAAGCTCTTATCTCTAGAAATTGCGGTTTGGGTTTCCACCCTGTCACTTCTGTTCTTTCTCTCGTTGACAGATGAGTCTCTGTCTTTTTATCAGACCAAAGTTCTCTGTTTTGATATAAATAGGTTACTTTAGTATAAAGAAGCTGTTGAACTTTGTAGGCATAGATGTAAAATGCAACAAGTGGTACCTGTATTGGCTAGTCACAACTATCTAATAAATAACAGCAAATGGAGCTGGCTGAGACTGCTGTCAGTTTTTGGCCTTCTTACCAGCCTACATGATTGCTTCTGTTAGAAATAACCCTTTGCTAGCACACTGGAAATTCAAGAGTCAGACAGGTAGATACGCACTAGCTGGGAAATATTAGATGTGTCTTTTGCCTGTGGCTGCTGTATTCGAGTTGATTCAATTAAGTCTGATTGGTTTCCTGCCTCTTCAAATGAAATACAGTTAACTGCAGAGATGTTCCTCAGAGATACACCATAAACAGCTTTAGGGCACTGAAACCTTGCCCAGATATTATGCCAACTCTGTCTGAATTACGCTGAGAGCTAAATGCTTATTAAAACATGAAGTATGAGAATCCTGCAGAAACTTTTAATCCGTGCCTGGTTTTTTGTGGGTACAGGATTTAAAGTCATCTGTATGTACCAAAAGGTATTAGATGCTTTGAGGAAGCAATATTTTCACCTGCAAAATACGTACCTAGACTTCAAATAATCCCCATGCTTCTAGAACAGACTGATAAAATCACTTTCTATTATTTGTAACATGTACTGTTCCATCGCTGTTCCATTGTCTTTAGTTTGAATATATTGAGTCTTATCACCTTCCAAACGGACATCATATATTGACAGAGCTAGCATATGGGGAGGACATTCATGTATATCCCAGAATCTGTAACAATTCTTGTTCAAAGGCAAGTCTGTAGTCTTTAAGATGAGGAGCAAGTTCTAACTACAAACATCATGCTCTTCTACTTTTGTTAAAAGGAAATACAAGGTCAGCTGCTTCTGTGAAGAGGTCCAGAGGTCCTAAAAATTGTGGATCAGTGGATGGCAACTGTTCTGTTTGAGCATGGAAATTTACCTTGAGGTTTTCAAATTCAGGTCATCAATTTGAGAAAAAAAAATCCTAGGAGAAACTTCACCATAAATTTTCTTCAAATGTGTCGCAGTCTGATTCTTTTTGGCTAAGTGTTTGGAATATGCATAAAGTCTTAATGTTGTTATGACTTTCGTTGTAATTATGAGAATGTTAGCTGCCTGTATTGCTACTGGTAAGCAAAATGCCAAATAATTTCTGCAATCCCAGATCTAGAGTTGTAGGTAAAATGAAATAAAAATATGTGAAAAATGGGAGAGAGCAGAAAAGTGGAGGAGAAATAATTTAAATGTAGTGAATTTCCCACATCTGCTGTAATGAAGCAATACTCAAGTCTGAGTGAGCGTACAAGAAGCTGCTCGTTATGGCGTCCTCCCCAATCATTGCTACTTTATGTTTATGATTTTTTTTTCTCAATAGGATTTATTTTTGCCATGTATAGTTGAGTCTAGTTGCTTCTAGTAAAGGCCTCTAATGGCTTACTTTATTCCAGTCCCATGCAAGTCATAAATTTTAAATATTTAAGTAAGCATAAAGCTGTACAAGTTCAGTTTCAACTTGGATGAAAAATGGCTTTTTTTCCCAAGAGGTTCTTATAATTTAAATTAGAGTTTTTTACAGGGGACAAGAAGTATGTATACATTATTCATACTTGAAGAGTTACTTCCATTCCTATGAATAATTGAGCTCCTCTTGTCTTTGTCCTTAGTCTTTTATATTTCACACTAATAGCATATCTTTACACTATTTCCATCTATAGTCAACATTTGAAAAGCATAATGAAAATTTCTCTTCTCGTTTATTAAAATCCTGATCTCAAAATGATAGTCCAGAAAGATTGTTGCAATTTATATGGTTACAAAACTAGGCCCTTAGATGATCAGGAGTGAATTCATCTCATAAGAGCAAAAACAGTAATTTGAAATGAATACTTGGTATCATAAATATAAACAATAGAAAAAGTGATGTAAGTGAAATGTGATTGCCAAGGCATTGCAAACTGTGGTTTAATATTTGTAATTACTGTAGGATGAGAGACAAAAATCTAGGATTAATATCCTTTTCCTTGTATAGGACTAATATTGCTCTCCCATGTTGATAAATACAGCTGAGATACATATGTCAATAATTCATGCTCAGCTTTCAGAGGTGGTCTGTGGAGACCACTTTACTGGTGAACTGTTATTATTGATTAGGACTAGAAATTCAGGAGGACAACATGATAATTATAACTGTCATTAAAGACACATTAATATTCTCTTTTATTCTAGACAGCTTGTAACAATCAGTGTAAAATGTATGGGTGATACTGCTTTTTCCTGTGGTTCTCACTTAAAAACTGCCTTTATACTTGGAATATGCTCAGTAATGAAGCCGGACAGGATAAATATTTCACTGTGCTTCAACATTTCTTCTTTTAAGGAGCTGAGTTTACCTGTTTCCATTCTCACCTGAAATGATTCACATTCTTCATGAATCTAAGTCTAAGTGTTTCAATTTAAGAGAGGCATTTGCTTTCCAAACAAAGGTCTATTTAGTCTGTTATAGTACCTGTGACTTTCTAATTACTCCATTTGAAATGTCAGTATGTTTCAATATCAAATCAAAATACTGATATTTACATTTTTATATGAAGATGGATTTGCATGCATTCAATTTCAGGCAGAGGAAAGTTCATTTGCAAACTCTGCAGGAACTGTCTGAAGTACAGAAAATGACACCGCGGGAGCGAATGAGGCTGAGGAAGTTAAATGCTGCAGATGAGAAAGCAAAGAAGTTGAAGTAAGTTGAGCGTAACAGTAGCATCGTGCCCTAACCATGCAGTTTTCCCCATCCAACAGTCTAACGAGAGAGTTAGAACTGTCAAGGTGAAAATAAAAATGGAAAGGGTCTCCAGCTACTCAAAGTGAATGGGGATTTTGGATGAGTTAGATCACAATAATTATTTATGTAGAAAAAAAAAGGCAGAATATTAGCCCAAAACTGGTACTTTGAGCGCTGTGTTTGGTTAAATAAGTATATGAGAGATTCTCAGATGTGTTACAACAGGAGATTTTTTTTTTTATGACTTGTCGTTTTAAGGATTACACCATCTGAGGAGCTGGACATTCAGTTACAATCCAGCTTTTGTAATTCTTTTGGCCTAAGAGATTTGCCAATAGAAGTTAATAGCTCAGAGGACAGTCTTATCAAATGATCAAATGGGGGTAATGGACATGTTACAAAGGCTTTATGATTTATGTTTTTTTTTATTAAGTGAGCAAGATATAATAAAAGGAGGGATTTGAAGGAAAATAAGTACCATTTCTGAGTAGAATATGAGAAACAGCTGGGAGGCTATGTGTCTATGTGTGGATTCCTTTTTAATAAAAAAAAAAAAAAAGAATATACTGTTCTGATGGCAGGCTTGAGTTTTTCCCAGTTAAAAATATTCAATGTTTTATTTGGTATGAATGAAAATTGGAAAAGCACCACATTCATTTTTAATTCTTTCTTCATAAGCATTTTGCAAATCGCAATATAAATTAACAAATGTTTACTCAGTGATTTACAGAGGGTAATAGAGGGAATAATTATTTTTGATCATGAGAATTGGCACCTTATCCCTGTCGTGCCAAAGCAAGGTAGCGATTCAGTAAGGCAGTGATGTCCTAGTACACAAAAATATTGCAAGGTTACATGAAATCTGAATTTATGAACTCAGAAACTCTGCAGCTACACATACGTGCAAATCAATGGTAACTGCAGCTGAGTGAAAATGCTCAGTGAATTCACATCCTAGCATTAATTATGCCAACTTGTGATGCCCATACCCAAAGGCTACAAACAAAAATCTGAAGGCCTTCATCTCCTTTTGGAAAATACATCTGATCTGCATGTACGTCTGTCTGATGCTTACCATTGTATTTGATACTGGAGATGGTATGTAAATTTATTCTCATTTAAAAAAAAAGTCTCCTTGAATTGAGACCACTGTATAAATTTAACACCTCTTCTGCATGGTGTTTTCAATGATAGGCCAATTTTTGTACTTTTATGAAATTTATAAATAGGAAATCTGTCGCACTTTTTTAAACTGAACGGAGATTAGGAAAGAACACTAATGGCAGGATAGTTCTAGTTTGCTTGTGATTTTCTTTACTTTCCTGCTCTTCAGAGTTTTCTGTTTAGATTTTCAGGATTCTTTTTTCCCGCAGCAACAAAATGAAATGTATTTGTTTTGTCAGATAATGGCAACATATTAATCCTCAAATCTTATTCTCAGTCACGAATCTTTAAAATGTATCTGTATTCAGTGCTGGGTTATTGCCAGCTGATTCTCTTTGAAAGTATTTGAAACAGTGCAAAACCTGTACCTTCTCAGACAGGAGATGTGCTTTCAGCAGTGCGGATCTAGAGATGAATGGGAAGGAAATACAGTACTGGAAACTGGAAGAGCTGCTTAATGTGCAATCTGGGTTAAGTAGTTCCATACAGAAAAATGCAGTTACCAGCTCTCCCCCAGGTGAAGTGTTCATAGCACGCAGATGTTGCGTGTCTATCTCCAGCTGAAAGGTCCCTGCACTACATGGTGGAATGAAGTCCAAAGTATTTAAGATCTTTGGAAGAAACAGCAAAGACTGAGACTAGTAATTTACTGTTTCTCAATTATATTATGCAGGCTGTGAAAGAATAATATAATAGTGTTTGGAAATAAGGCCTGAAGTCTCTTTGTCAGTTCACTAAAACTAACATCAATTGAGTAGATTCCATGAATGTGGGGCATCATGGCAGTCTGGTGATGGAATCTGCTTTTCCATATCTATTTCTAGAAGATCCCTTTGTGCAATCCCTGATATTACATCCTAAACACAAGTATTCTGTACTTACAGACAGCTAGCAGAAGAAAAATACCAAGAAAATATCAAAAGAATGCAAGAATTCAGGGCCCGTAATTTTCAGCAGCTGGATGTCAATGTCCTACATGTAAGTACGGGCTGTTGTTTCGGAGACCGCGTTTCTGCACATGTAGTGTACAACACTTTTCTGTTTCCCACATGCTTTCTTTTGTGTTAGAGGCACAGTCCTGTTCTAAGACTAATAATTTGGAAGTGCATCAAAATCTGAACTGCTTAGCTGAACCTGTGGATCTGTGATGAGAGAAAGTGCATTCAGTTATTCAGATATGGTTTGATAAACTCTCTATTCATTGCATAATTCTCTTTTATCAAGTCACCCTTAAATCTAAATCTGCTCTCTGAAATGTACTTACTGACAGTCTGTGTGACATCAGAGTTCAAAATACATCATTTTCAAGATAAGTTTAGAATTGCAATCCTTTAAACACTCTAAATTGGCATGCCTGTGGGTTCTTTTCATTTGATTAGTTAAGAATATTAACATTTTAACAGGCTTTTTAGTAAGAATGAAGTCTTGGAATGACTCCCAGTGTAAGCTGTCCTTTGCTTTTAAGCTATCTGCAACAGAGGATAGGCCTGTTCAATTCTAGCACTATGTCTTACAGAAGAGAGAATGGTGTCAGTTTGGAAATAGTCAGTGAAAGCATTACAGAAATAATGAGATTCTGGCTAGTGCTTTGTCTTCTACCTTTTCTTTCACATGCAGTTGAGTTTCTATTTCCCATTGTATCTGGAGAAAAATAATTTGTTAAATCTGTCTCTGCTTATGGCTCAGTCACTACTGGTCATTTAAAAAAAAAGGTTTTTTTCACTATTTGCCTTGTACAAGTCCCAGCAGCTGTGTAGATTGGGACAACCATTGTATTGTGATCCTACTGAAAGCTCTAACTGTACCTGTTCTCCATGCTGCTTTGTTCGACTAAGGAATCTGATGAGCGGACTTCAAAACCCTTATTTCATTCTCAGCCAGTCATTACATGCGAGTATGTGTCCATAGAATATGATGAACGAAGTGGAAATGAGCCAAGTCAGTTCTGCGTGTCTGAACTTACAGACCATGGTAAGAATTCAAAATCTGATGTTGAAATGAAACTACCCATCAAAGAAGCAGGATTCGATTTTGTCCCTTGTAGTTAATGTGTGGTGGGGAAACTGCAGTATAAAAAGTGGTCAGATTTGTGAAGTTGTCAAAAAAATTACAAAGAGAGAAAGAAAATAAACTAGGTGAATGTATGTACAGCAGAGGTACAGCAAGGTTACGTGGCAGGAGGTCTGTGTTCCCAAAGTTTAAGTGACCTGTGAGCAGCGACGGAGGTGAACACACCTTCTCCAAATGAGATGCTGAGGTAGAAGGAAATAGCTTCAGCTTTACATGTATGAAATGACTGGTGTTAGAAAAGCATTTCCCAAGTTATCTCTCTAGTGCAAAAAATAAGTACAAGAATTCAGGGTATTTGCACCTTTGGTACACTTTGATGCCATTTTCTTTATCTGTAACAATGAGAGAAGCAGATGGAAATTCTTTAAATTGTGCTTATCTATACTGTCCACAAATACTTAGCTACTGTCTAAAGAATATGAACCACTATATAACATGTACTTTTCTGTAGACAGATGAATAAATAGTCAAGCTTTTAAAAAAGGGTTAGATGTTGGAAATGTGCTTAAGGAGGAAAATATTTTTTAAGAGCACATTTGTATGTTTTGTTTCTACAATGTCCTGGAATAGTGTCATACTCATAAATATTTCAGAATCACTGCGTAAGCAGTATTATGGTGAAAGATTTTTAATCAGATTAGAATCTTGCAAGTATACATTAATATAATTTTAAGTATGAAAACTACTTTTCTTGAATAGCTCTGCTTTTTAGTGTTGGTTTACGTATGTACGTTATGGTATATGCCACTAAATTAGAGGCATCGAAGTGCGTTTGTGGTGGAGGTGGGGGGTTTTTTTAATAGCAAATGACTTTTTTCTTTCAGTGTAGCCTCAGTTATGTCTACGTGGTTGGCTTGCTATTTCACAGAATAAGGAGGGATGATCTGTGTAGTAGAGAACCCAACTGCTAGAAATACATCCTGGGGTGGGGGGGGGTAGGGAAGCTTGCAGATAGAGGACTGAGAGAAAGCAGTAAATGTGGGTGGGAGATGTACCAGGGGAAGCATACAAAGATACCTAAATAGAAACAGAACAACATGCATGAAAGGAAAGAAACTGATGTTTCTGCCTTTACAGGTCATTAAGCTGTTAAACTGTAGTGACAGAAATTAGATTCATTTATATCTGTGATGTAAAAGTTGGGTCGATCTATTGTACAAAACTGAATGTATGTTTAATTGCTTTTGCCAGAGTCTCTGACACTGAAGTGGTAGGTTCATGAGAAAAAGGAGTCGTGGACAGGCAAGAGAAATTACATGGTTTCTCTTCTTTGCTTTGGGAATATCTTGTTATTCTTGAAGCTGATGTCAAAGCTGTTACTTGCTCCATTCAGCATTCATACTTTTCTTTTAACATTTCAGTGCAACCATGCATGTCCTACATGTCTAATTATTAATTAAGTTATTAATGGCAGCTTTGTATTTGAAAATGTAGAAACAGTTGAGCTATTGATTTTTCAATAGAATTTGATTCTTGATCAATGGGCTATACAACAGAAAAAACACAAAACCCAGAAAGGTTATAAAATGATTTTGGAAAGTTGTCTTACACATTAATAAATCTTGCTAAACCATACTGGATTAGCAGAAGATGTTAGACTGCAAATACCAGACTAACAAGCTCCCTAGTTATACCTAATAACTAAAAGCAATTGAGGAAGGGGAGAAAAGGCAGGAGATAGACTCTGGTCATGAACGCCAAGGAGGCACAGCAGCAGCAGCCTTTAAGTTATTTCAGGGCAGACCTAAAAAATCCTCTCAGGAATGGGCAAAGCTGGTGGGGAACAGGTAGAGATAGTACCCCAATCCTAACAGGCAGGGAGGAAAGTTCAGACTATGTTTGGCTCATATACTGCAGTCCTTAAAAAATTTTGCAACATGAGCAGAAGAGAAGAGCAGGGCTTGGAGGATTGCAAGACCAGGCTGTTATAGGGTTAGAGAGAAGCATAGAGAATAAAACACCTTGGACTCAGCTTTCACTGGAAATTATCTAAAGTGTTATGAAACATGTTTGTATGTCATTGGGGAAGGTGTCAAATACAAAGCTCAAGGTTTAGCTTTAGTGAGTAGGTTTGAAAACAGCGGCATCTTGATCCAATTTTAGAAGTGGTAGTTACATTTACTGAAAGTTGGGAAAAACAAGGCAGTGTAGTTAGATAAATGAAAATCATTATGATACTTTCGGGTTTTGGACTGCATGGTGGACAACATTCAGCAATGTCAAAAACATTTAACTGCTGTAGACTTTCCTGGGAAGTTTAAGCTTCTCTCCATGTTTGTTTTACTTAATCTGCAACAATCTTCTGAACATTTTTCAGTCTAATTAGCACCCCTGTGCACTTGAGGAACATTCAAAGGAGTTGTCTGAAATCATAAATTGCTGACCAATTTGTTAGTCTTCAAGCAGGTTTTATTTCTTGGAGTATGAAAGACATCTGAGTGGACCCTGTGCTTTTGATGTTGGGATGAACTCAGTCTATTACAGAAAAGGTTCATCCAGATTGGTGACAGTTGGTACAACAATTTCTTCTGAAACTTAAAGAAATAATCTGATTCTTATTCTTAGAGAAATGTTGCAGGCAATGTAAACAGTATTTTTAAACAATAAAATTCAGTTCTTCAACATCATGTTCCTTACTGTGCTATCCAGCTATACTATGCAGATTTATTCTTTTCTTGTAGACTCTGGGAACACAGCTGAGTTCTGTGGGACTGATGGAGAGTGTGGTTTTTAAGCCTGACTGTTCAGATATCACTTTCTAAGCCAGATGAGCTTGTGATGGCTGGTGCACCTTGGCATGCTGTTGTCTTTCTCCCTGTTCACTGGTGGGATTCTGGGCACATTTTCTGTGGCATCCTCCATGCCTCAGCAGAAAATGAGGAACTTGGGAAGGGGGGGGAGATCAAAGAAACAGGAGCTTTTGTGGTCAGAAATAGCTTTGAAAATCTGCTGTGCTTGTGTTACTTAACCTGAAGAAGAAAGGGATCCAGTTTTAACCTGGGAGTGGGCAGCAGTGAAAAATTATGTGAATAGCAAGTTATGCTATTTTTGTTTTAATGAGCCAAGAGAGGAAACTGTGCATTAGACACACATATTCCAGAGCCATTATCTTGGCTCCTGTTGGTGCTCTGCTAGAGAGAAAGCCCTGTTTCCCAATCCCATCACTTTCCCTCCATTTGCTTCTGTTCCATGGAAAGAGTACAAGCATCAATTTGACCACCTAATCCAGACTGTGGCTACCATACGCATCTACTTGCACTGCCCCTTTCCTAAAGTTTTTGATCTGTTTTATACACTCTAGAAAGTTCCCCCTGCTTCTCGGCATAGAAGACTGTTCCTGAGCCGAAATATTGCAGTGCTTGTGAACCTTCTTGTTTCTGGCTTAAATTTACTTCTGGCTGTTTCATGCCAACATCTTTAAGATGCATTGCCTTATTGCTTTGCAGCTTAAGTAGTTCTTTTCCTTCCTTTGCTTATTCTCCTGCTGTTTTTATAGGCAGCATTAATATCCTTCTGTGGAATACCTCTACATAATACTTCTGTATTATTCATACGTTTTAACCCTGGTCACTTTTAGCATACCTGAGCCTTCCTTCCTTAACATGCTTTCAAGCTGTTATCTCCTAATTTACGATAGTTTTTTTTTGTTTTAATGCTTGAACATACGATTCTCTTCTTTCAATTTTCTCCATTATTCCAGTTTCTCAGGGTCACCCAGTGTATGTTGCTATACTACCCTGGTCCTACTTTGTATTGGCGAGGCACTCCATCTTAGCTTCTGGAAAGCAGTGATGTGCATACCAACTCCAGCAGAGCAGACGTCTCCCTGGCCGGCTGCGCCGTGCTGTTCTTGGCTGTCTAGTGGCATGTTGCTTCTGTGCCCTTCACCCTCCTGGTGGTCAGCACGCGTGGTCAGTGATGGGAAGCATTTGAAGAGCTGCTCTGCAGTAATGGATGAGCTTGCAGGGAAATCAAGTGTCTTTTCCTAAAACATCGGTCTAGATGGTTAGGAGAACTCATAATCACACAAGCATGGGACATCCTCTTGGCATGCAGTGGCAGCAGGATATGTAGGCAGGCACCCTGGGTTGCCAAGGAGTATCCCTGTAAATCTTCAGGTTCTGGGACTTTGTCTCTCTGGTTCCTTTTAGCTGCATTTTGTATGCATGTTAAAGCAAAGGATTCTTTTGGTTTGGCTATTACTTTTCTTCACGCTGCAGATCTTCAGAAAGTCATGGCAGATGGGTAGGTAACATTGCTTGCACTAGTTGAAGGTTTAAAAATGCACTGTAAATTTCTGTTTCTCTTTACTATAATAAGTTTCGCAACAGTTTTGCATCTTTACTCATACAATCTGGAGTGAAAAACATTCCCTTTATTTGTAAAAAGACAGGCAATAGAGTTACTAAGAAAGAGTCAGCTAGAAAAATTACTTTTGTAATTATTATTAAACATACTAAGTAAATGGCTGAAGTGATATATTGAGTGTATCATTAGAATCGTAGAATCATTAAGCTTGGAAAAGACCTCTAAGATCATCAAGTCCAACCATCAACCCAACACCACCATGTCTGCTAAACCATGTCCTGAAGTGCCATATTTTACTGTATTGTTTCAGCTAATTAGACCGTTAATGTGTTCCTTGGAACTGTAAACCAATGAATCATGCCTTTACTCCTTTGCAACTATTTCAAGTAATAGTTTTAATCTGCGTTAAATTTTTAATACTTTTAATTGGAAACAAAACTTAAAAGAAATTATATTTTGATGATGAGATATTTATGGAAAGATATTTCACAGTTGCGTTTAATATTCATTGAAAAATATTGATGTCTCCATCTTGTGTGTCCAGGAATTTATGAAACTGTCATCACACAAATAATTTAAAACTAGGGTGGACAGAGCAGTTAAGAATATATTGTGCTACTGGGAACAGTTTTGCTTTGCTACAGATATCTTCATGTCTTTCCGTCTGCAGTTTCTCCAAGTACAAACAAGAGACAAGAGCTGAAGTAAGTTTTGTACTGAGATTGTACTCAGAGACACTGAGACACTGTCAGTGTTTAATAGAAATATTTGTGTGTCGAAAATATGTGTGTGTATCTGTACACTTAATTTATTTTCAAGGAATAGCGTAAAATTGCTAATGATTAATAACTAAATTCCCTTTGTATTTTGAATTGGATTTTTTTCTTTTCTGCTACATTTATCCAGCTCATTTTATTGATTAATTATTTCTGAATATTAAAAAGTGTATTTTGCATATCATGGCAATGAAGCAGGAATGGGCAATGCAAAACGTGTCAGGATAAACCCTGTTTTTGCTGATACCTAGGAGATAAATCATTCATCCTCTCTGATTGTCATCAAAAAGAAAAGGTACCTTTCAATGAATTGCTTAACATCACTTCCCACCTCCACCTCTCTTCCATCTTTTTACCCATTTCTTTACAGAAAGTATCTCCATTTGGACTAGGCAATGTACATTTTTCTGGAGATCACAGAATGTTCAGTGCACGCACTTAGCTTTCAGTTGTGGTTTTGTGAAAACAATGATGAGGCAAATTATACTGTAGTGCTGGCAACTAGAGGTCAGTTTGTCTATAAGAAAAAAATATGCCGTAGAAAAGACCTGTCTGTATTTAACTGCTCATTTCCATGAATGATAGTGAGCACAGCTGGAACAAAATTGTTTATTTTCTAAAACATGGGCAAAAATTATCAGCCAAAAAAGTATCCATGAGCTACACCCAGCCTTGATGTTATGAATGAATATGGTCAGTGCCTTCCTCTGCCCACTAGAATGAGGCTGTTCCAGCTAGGCGGTTTCGTGTGATGTTTAATGTTTAACCGTGTGGCCTCCTTCTAAAGCACCACTGGAACCATCGTGTAAGTAATGCATTGCTTTCTAATATAGCAGTATAGTTCATCTTCATCTACTAATCAACTTTATTGAGCTCATAGTCTACTCTTCTGATTATTAACCAGAAGAGCAGATGCCAGTTTTTTCAGAGAGCTGGATATTGAGAGAAGTTTCAGATGCTGGGGCTCATCTTTTCCATGGATTTTGTAGTACTGGTAGACCACTGTGGCTACCACACACTGGGCTAGGTAGGATGGAAAATTGCAGCTCTGTCACTACATCACATTAATTGTGCGTAGGTCCTTTTATTTTGGTTACAGTGTCTTCTAATGAAGCCAGATTATACAGCATAATTCCTCTCAATTCTGCATACAACCTGATTCCTGTTGCCTGGCTTTAATTTTGCAGAGGCATTTAATAAATAGGAAACACTAGTTATGGGGACTTACTTGTAAATAATCCAGAGAAACCTGTATCAGAGCATGCATTGTACTTATCCATGTGGGAAATTAGTGTGGAATATCTGAACTTTTTTAGTCTACCACACAGAAAATCCTCTAGGTAGAGAAGCTTAGTCTTTGCAGTTGAAAAAAGCATGAAGAGCAAGGCATAGTCCCATTATCCAGCTGTAATAGCTAAATGTTCAAGGTTTCTGATTCAATTTCTACAGTAGAACTTGCCTTGAAATTGGCTACAAAATCATAAACTGTATCTAAAAGTGCTTCCAGATAGCTCAGTGCAATTACAGATGCAACAAAATCTACCATTTCTTTACCACCATCTTTGATCCTTCTGATTTGGATTAGTTTTCACGGTTGAAGGATACTGGGTTGGAAGCTATCTCCATTACCAAAACCCCTTGCTTTTTACAGGAGCCATAAGGAGCATTAAATTCAACAAGCTACAGTCTAACAGACATGAAAACTTAAAGCCAAGCACTGGCATTCGTGGCTAAAAGTGCCACTTTATATTCATATCAATTTCACAGCTGATGAGACATGGTAAACAAGAGTGGGGAAGATTTTTTTTTTTTAAGTATTCAAGAAATTCTGTATGCAAATGCATCCATATTTCTAAGGGCTTGTCCTCTTTGCAGCACTTAAGTGCCTGGAATGAAAAAGGCAATGCAGTAAAACAACACGGGACGTAAAGGCTGCAAATGAAATACTGTATCTTGCATTTTTGGATGGCCAGTACATCACTAGCTGGGGCTTCACCTGCGTTCACGACCATTTCTGTAAGAGCCCCAGGTCTGCATAAACTACTACTCTGCTCCTAATAGACGTGTTTGTGTGTGGGAACGGGTCATGTTAAAGGAGCAATTTAATTTAAGATTAAATAAATCTGCTGGCAGTATTTAAATTCTTCGTACAGAAAAATAATGTAAAAAAATTAAAGGCATATAAATTAAAGGGACATATTATATGATCTCTCTGATCTGTATTATATTCCTTTTTATTTCTGTGTACTGCAAAGATTATAACATGTTAAATTCCTTAGCTTTATATATTGCAATACATCTGGCAAACCGCTGATTTCATTACGGTTCCAAAATAGCTAAGGACTTTACAGTAATTGCATACATTATTTCTATATTTTCATTGCTAATTCTAAGTTATAGATACACTGCTTTGAATTTCAAGTGGGCAAAGTTCAGTTGACTCTCAAATAGGAAATGTTCACTCATTATAAAATTTTGCGGGTTTTTTTCTACTTTGTTATTTTTACAAGCTTTGTTGAAGGATTTTCAATGTTTTTATGTTTTAATCTTGGAAGGTTAAAAGCCTGTAATATTTTCTGAGCACATCTTTAAGCATCTCTGCACATGCACATTTTGTTTAGTGCCTGTAAAACGGTACTTACGCATACTGATTGGGTAACAAAGTTTGCAAGTTTTAGCCACAAAGAGGAAAATGAATCAATGCTTTTTTTGTAATTGACTGAAGCATTATTATTCTTGATTAAGGAGTTCTTTCCTAGAAGTATTGCCCTTGGGAGAGCTGATTTCTTGCTTTGTTATTGCTCCTTGTTTAATCCCTTCTTCCATGAGGGCAACCATAGAATTAAAGAAATATTAGAATTAAAGAAACATTTTGGAGTCTAGTGTTTACGGTAATTTAGAAACCTCTGTGTAGAGATTTCTGTGCATTGTTTTTACTCAAATGCTTTAGCTTGTTTGAGGGCCATCGGGAATTGAACTCTACTCATAACCTCCTCGGGAAACCTTTTCCAAAGCTCTGTACTATTCGGTATGCCTAGCTACTTAAATCTTTTCATAGCTTCACAAAAGTTCATAGCTTGCTTCTTACAAGAAGTCTTGCTCTCACAGCTTCCCAGAGGGAAGCTTGCAGAATGAAGTCTTTACATAGCAGTTACTTTAAAATCCCAAACACTTTGAAAGTATGGGGAGAGAGCAAATTATGTTACTCTATAGCTCCTACTTTTTTCTGATCTATTTTTCATACTGATTTAGTTTGGCATTGATAAATAGAGCCTACCTGAAAATTGACCTTGGTCAATGACTACAGTTAAAATGATTTTGGCCAAGTCTTTTGAAACCTACATGGGAAGCCCCTTCGCTCCTTCCAAAGCATTATGTTAAACATTTACAAAACACTGTGTGTTAGAAGCAAAGGCACTGTAAATTAGAAGCAAAGGCACCAAGACTGTGTATGTACAAAATATGCTTTATACTATTCTATAGCAGATACTTTCAGTATCAGTTAAATGGCTGTTTTAAATCCTCCTTAGAAAGATACTAGTTTTTATTCCAAGTTGTCTTTCTTACAAGGGAGTAGAACTTTACACTGCACTTTAGACTCAAGATTAAACCAATGTAAATAAGTATGCACCAGGCCTTTGCTTACAAACAAAGCACCTGTGAACAGGGTGGTGTTGAAAAACATTCAATAAGGAATCTCAGTGCACTCCCCAGTCGCAGCTTTCTGGCTTACTTATCAAACTAAACAGCATTTCTGGGGAGCTGGGCCAAATTATCTGGTGACGTAAGAAGCTGGAGCCAATTCCAAGTGAGGGAGAATCTTCTCTGAAAGTAGCTGTAGGTGCTGAATTAGTTTCCAGTTTCTACCAGTTTAGCTTCCAGTGCATGTGGCTGTCAGACAACTAGCTGGAGGAAATGAGAAGGTAGCAGCAATGAAAGAGCTGGGGTTACGCTCTCCTGCTATTTTGTCTGCTCCATGGAGCAAAGGGTGTGCCTGCGATCTACCGAATATGTTGACTTTCACCAGTTAATTTCATCTAGGTGTTTAAGGTCTCAATACTTTTTTCCTAGGTTTGCTTAGTTGCAATAATTTACTTGTTTTTGTACTTGTCCAACATATGTTTTGCATTACTGCCTATATCCAAATTAAATGTATTTCACATTTTTGCTACATCCAGACTCTCACACGCACAGCTGCGTACACCAAGTTTGGATCTAAACCATTCTCATTTGTTTTCTACTCTTTCACTAAGTTCTGATTGTGAAAGCATCCACAATTTAGGTCTCAAAAATGGCATTTTTGAACTGAATCTCAGGGAGAAAGAAGTGACTGTCTTAAGGAGCAGCTTTTTATGTTAACACATGGACTCTTTGCTTCCCAATGCTGTCTTCAGATTGAAAGGGAAATCATAAGGTCATGTCTACCAGATTCAGAAAGAAAAATTATTTTTTTTATTTGAAAGTATGCTTTGACTGATCAAAAAAGCTTAAAATAACTCAAGGACTAAGGTAGTTTTAAATTGATGGCTTCATGGTTATTTTACTTTAATTTACAGCTCTTGCTATGTTCCTGCTGGAAACTGTGCAAATAATAGGGCAACATTTACAATAAGAGGGCATAAAGGAAATGGCTTCCAAGACTCACTAAGTGCTCCCTGTTATTGACTGCATTGCTGTATTGTTCTTTCTCTTCATTCATCCATTAGTACTAAAAGGATTTCTGAATATTTGGAAAATTTTAGATTTGCTGAACTTTAAACTGTGCTTGAAAGGCAGCATGGCATCATCTTCATTGCCACTGCCTACCAGAGCTTCCATTTCTGTATACAAGACAATCAGAAAATCAGAAGAAAAAAACCCAACAAAATCACTCAGAAAATTAGGGGAAAAATGTGATGAAAGTATTAATTCTTGCAGTTCATTTTTGTTAACAACTCCTTTTAGCAACAACTTTTTTCATCTCATGCTTTGCCTGTATACATACTGATAAAATACTGGGAGGTGGCAGGTTTGGGGAAGAGAGCAGTGTCCTTCAAATAAAACATTTTTCTTGGAGATTTCATTTTGGTTAAAAAAAAGAGTAATGTTTTTCTTGGAAAAATATTTTTAACTAACTACTGCATTTCTAACATCAAGTAATTGAAGATCACCATAAGGCTACTCTGATTTACATCCTCGTTATTTTTCCTAGACATTTCACAATAGGTAAATCATCACTCAGTGAAGACCACAAGTGAATTGAAGCTTTTTTCCTTTTTTAAAATGCTAAAAGGAGAATTATAAAATAGTAATGTTTAACTTTGGTTATATTTCTAGTTCTCATTTAGAACAACCCATTTTACTTCACATCTGTACTGTACACGGCCATGTCAGAAGGTAATTCTTTTAATGACTTCAGAGTCCTTCTGTGCTTAGCCAAAAGGATCATACAAGACTTTCATGGGCACAAAAGTCCTTTTACATCCCTTAGTTCATTTCTTAAAAAAACATGTTTTCTGAGAGTCTTTTTCAGCCTAGTTTAGAAGAGCCGGACAAAAGCTTCCACTGACTTTCTGAACAATGAAGCTTCAGACCTTAATAACGCGTATCTCATCTATAGCTGACCAAAGGATGGCAATTCTCTTTGATGCAAACTTTTAGAGTTGAAGTTTTTTGTCTTGCATTGGAAAAAAAAAGCCCCAAACCAATCTGAGTGAGCTTAAATTATAATAATGAAGTTACCTTATTTTTCCTAACTGTAGGAGTATTGACCTGAACTGCACGGGGGCGCAGCACCCTTGCTCTCCTTTGCGATAGAATTTCTCATTCAGGATTGTGTAGCTCAGGGAAACATATCTCTGTGTTTCAAACCTCTCTCCTAGTGACAATGCTTCAGGTCTTTCTGTTTTCTCCCTTGAAGGGAGAAATCCCATTCTGTTTTCTCCGTCTGTGATAACTGACGCACTGTTCTGAAGACTGCTGGCTAGCCCTGCTCACCATCTCCTTTGGCCGGTGATGTGTGAGAATGTGTACAAGTTGCAGGCGCATACGGAAACAGGCAAGTTTCTGCTCAGCTTGTGAGAGTGTGCATTAAATATGTGCACACACACAAATAGTTCTGGTGTAACTCTAAACAGTTTGTGGAGCATCCTATAAGCACAGAATCATAAAATAATTCAGGTTGGAAGGGACTTCTGGCAGTCTATCATCCAGTCCCCTGCTCAAAGCAGGTCTGATCAGATCAGGTTGCTCAGGGCTGTGTCTGGTCAAGTCTTGAACACCTCCAAGGACTGAGCTTCTGCAGCTTCTTTAAGTCCTGTTCCAGTATTTGACCACTCTTCGTTATAAAAGATTTTTTCCTAATGTCAAATTGGAATTTATGATGTTCCAGCTGGTGCTTGTTGCCTCTTGTCCTATTACTGTGCACCTCTGAGAAGAGTCTGCCTCCACCTTCCTTTTATCCTCTGAGCAGTCATAGACAGCAGTAAGGTTTCCAATTTACCTTCCCTTCTCAGGGCTGAATGGACCCTGGTCTCCCAGCCCCTCCGTACACTCTGGTGCTCCAGCCCCCTGCCCAGCTCAGGGGCCGCTGCGGCATTTGCTCTGGTAGGTAACACCCATTCAGATGGGATCGAACTGGAGTTTGCTGATGAGTTTCCACAGAAAGGAGAGGACCAGGGCACCTCTGTGTTACTGGTGCGGTCCTGCCGGTGGGCTGTCTTGCAGCCCAGTGCGATGCAGAAGCAGAAGGCAGAGGAGGAATGCTGTTCTCTGCGCTTGCCTCAGTCCCCAGCGAGGCTCATAGTCGAAGCTTTGCAAGGGGGGTAATGCAAGTGCCTGTGTCCCGGCTCCCCTTCTTTATCTTTCGAGCTCTCTGTGGCAGTGAGCGGCAGCTGAGATGTGATAGCCGTAACAGCCGCTGTAGAGCATCACTTTGCTGTATGTTGGTTCACGTCACGGTAACATGAAGAGTGCATTGTATCTCATGACAGTACATGTTTGTCAGAGCAGTCGAAGGCTTTGCTCCTCACTTCACTGCCTGTAGGACTGCGCAGGCCAAGGAGCGTAGCTACACAAAACTAACACCTTTTTTACCCTGAGGTGGGAAAGTAACAGCTGAGAAAATCTGCCTTTTTCCAGAGATGCAATGAAGCCTTGGGATTAAAAAAGTACAATAGTCCTTAAGAGCCAAGTGTGACTTTGTTACTGTGAATACAAGTGGTGAAAATGATCATACGTTACGTACCATTCTGTTTTCTTTTTTCTTCTTCTCCTTTTTTCAAATAAAATGGGCCTTACTTACTGTCTTCTGCATGCACTGGAATGTGAGAATGCTGTATCAACGCACCAATTATAAGTATGACTTGAAGGCAAGAGAAAATTAAAGATATTTATCAAAGTATTTTCATCTCTTCGGAGAAAACTGTAGTTGTTGCCAAGTTACCCTGCTACCTGGAACAAGCTCTCGGTAGATTTAAGCAAAATATTAAAAGTATCACATTCCTTTGTTTTCTGCAAAGCTTGTCTTCTTGGGAAATGACTGTGCTTTTATGATTTTTTTTTTTAGATAATGGGTTTTTACCCTTCTTTCCGCTATTAGTGTCATGGTGATACATAGAAAGAATTCTAAAGAAAATGTTATTATTCATTATTCAGAGCTGGTTTTCTTTTGAATACCTAATACCAAATATCAAGTGTCTCAGTGCTATACCTAAGCTGCCTGGCAATACGTGAGCAATAGCTAGTATGTTCTGAATGAAGTGCTTTGTCAGCAAATAAAAGGTACCGTGACTCGCCTTAATGCAATATGCACAGCTAGATAAAACGTAATGTGTTTTCAGAGATCAGCTGACAGATCGGGGAGTGTGAGGGGGCATAAGCAGCCGTAGAGACCTTCCTTTGTGCTGCATATGGAGCATATAAGCATGCTGTATCAAAGGGGAGAACTGAGGCACAACTATATTACAGTGGCGTTGCAGCCATCAGACTGCATGTTTTACTGGCTGGCAAAGTAATAGAAACCTTTATATTGGATGTTGCCATCACCTATTTTTTCCAAGGGTCTGCGAGGAAAGCAGAGTCCCTGCCTGCCACGTGTGTGCCGCACAGGGTGACTTTGTCTCATGCAAGGGCTGGGGTGGTTTGGACTCGCTGTGCGCAGGCAGGTTGGGAGTGCTGTGTGAGCGAGGGGCTCCGATGGACTGCAGACGGCGTCAGCACCTGCTGAAGTGTGATGCCATTTTTCTCCCAGTCCAGCTGTCGAAATGAAGAGACAGGATACCCCGGTTACTGCTTTTTTACCCAAGTATCTTCCAGGTACAAATAGGCTTAATTGCTATTTTATGTCAGAACAAAGGACAGGGTCCAGGTCATGGCCTTGGAGTTTATGATAGGCTCTGCAAAAGTGTGTAAACAGAAGTCAAACAGACCTAGCCCAAAGATCAACATTTTTATTAAAACTACTCTGGAAGCATAAACCAAGGTGTTTTGTTCTGTGCTGCATTGCTGAGCTGTGCAACTGCATCAGTAATGTTCAGGGATGGTGGCACTAACTGGCCTTTTGCCACCTGGTTAGCGGAAATTTGAGGTGTGTGTGTGAAACATCCAGGGTCATGGGAAAACTCAGATAGCAAGTATTCTGCAGACATGGAAGTGGAAGCATACAGGGCCCAAACTCCCCTGACTGTGCCTGCCCTGTGCTGAAAATACCAGCGCACACAAGTTACCTGCACTTAGACTTTACTAGAGCAGCCCAGGTACAGCTCGCTATGTGTAACATCTGCTGTGCTGAAGCCAGCTTATGTGTTCTTGAAATTCAGCTGATCCTGGGTCTCAACTAAATAAGCTGTTCTGTACTTAGATTAATTCAGCAGAGAATCAGAGATACGTCTCTCCATCTGTAGCATGTGGACGACTGGGAGTTGGCTCTACTTAGTAGGACTCAGGGAACTGTTATCTGGAATCATATAGTCTAAATGAATGTGTTGACGTTTTGAAGGTGCCTTCTTTAAAGATGCTTGTCATAAAGCTGAGAAGCTTTAAAGACTCGTATTAGCTAAATTCCAAGTTCCCATCCACTGGACACACTGTCTTATTTCAGAAATGTCACTTAGAATACTTTCTGAATCGGGGCCAGTAAACTTGTGTACCCTGGAACACATCTAGTGTCTGAACTAGCATTTAAAATTGTATTACTGAGCTTGGATTAACTGGCAATATATGAACAGCTGTCAAAACAATTTCACAAATGGTAAAGCGAGCAATTCTGACGAATGCAAAAGCTGGCATGGAAGTGGGATACAGGCAGGCCAGCCCCACCACATAGTTCACAAGTTTCAGCAGTTTTGACTGGTCATGGGCTACGCACAAGTTACAGAGCTTTACTGTAGCCAGAGCTGACATTTTGAAGTTACGTTTATGAGTAAAAACACCGATTTTGATACCGTGTTTGGTTGGGAAGGGGAGGATTCTGGTTTTTAGTGCAACAGTAAACAAATACAGAATGTGGGAGGAGAAGATGACTCAGAAAACACTAACATAGTCCAATGTTTGCATTATAACATAATAAATAGGCTGATTCATATGTATTTCAATGCATATATGCACATAGATAGAATGCAGATGAACCTAATAAATATATACGATTGACAGGAGTGACAGCCTTTCTGCAAGAAAGAACAATTAATGTTCACACCGTCAGGAAAAGGAGATGTATCTTCCTTTAATAGTGTTCTTCCCATGCTAAAAAGGAATTATATTTAAGGGTATTTTTTTAAAATGAAGTGTTTGACTTTTCTGCCAAAAGGCATTTTGTAGAACTTAAACAATTAAACACAATAATAAATTCTTTTGTGGGAAAACGTTTTTGGGTTGGGGGGTTCTTTCTCCTGGAAGCCCATGTATTGATCCTCTTTCCTTTTAAACTGAGAAAAGTAAAAAATAGAAAGAGGAAGGATTACATATTGTGGCAGTGGAGCATGGTGCTGTTATGCAGCTTCCATAAATATCTCAAAACAGAGAAACCTGAGTGAAAATGTGTCAGCAGTTTGGAGGTCAATCAAGTTTATAAAAAAAGGTAGTATTTTTTAAAATACTCTGGAGACAGTAGATTGAGATAATATCCCAAGAGGAGAGCTTCAACCGCTTAGTGCTGCAGATAAATACATTTTCACTTTTTTCCTGAGTTCTCTTTCTTATGCCTTAAAGATTAGAATTATTCTTCCTGCCCAAACTCCAGTGTCTTTTAATGGATTTTAATTGTATTGCCTTGTTTAAATACTTTTGGGTTTTTTATCCATGGGAAACAAATTAAAAAAAAATCTATTAAGCTTTTTTAATGGCGTATTATTGGAATTTAATTTATTTCAATGCAGTAATATGTAAGATACATTAGTTTATATTTCTTTAAAGAGGTATTGGGAGGAATTGTGGAAATCAGCATTAGCTAAAGCTAGGACTATGGTGATTTCTAACAGCTGAATATTAATCTGTTTTTGTCTTTAACTAACATTTCTTGTAATAATACCAGGCAAAGACCCAACATTTTCTTTTTGAAAACTGTTAGCATAAAAATATTGTTCCTGGACTTGGTGTAACTTACCTTGAGAAGTCAGTAAGGGACTGCCTAAAATCAAAGCATGGGGGCTAGCTCTGCTGGAGTGTCTCTCTCCGTGAATGCTTAGGGCTACCGATGGGGTGGCTGAAGAGCTGGGCTCCCTTGTCTTCTGCTGCTGACCCGCGTCTCCCATGGGCAACACTTTGCCTTGCAGCTTTCTGTCTAGAAAAGTGGGGATTCTGCTTTTTATTCAGATAGTCACCACAGTCCAGCTTCTGCTTAAAATTCAACATTTACTTCAGTGCTTCTGCTGAGCAAGGACATCCTGCCAAAGCAGGTGCAGTCAGTCACTAACTCCTTACTTTCGCAGTCTGGGATGTTAAAAGATTTCAGCCAGAGCAGAGTGGCTAGGATGTCTTTCATGCTGTGATGAATATGTTGAGTTTTAATAACAATTATTGTACTTCATAGGCTCATTTGCTATATTAATATTGCACTCACTGCTATTACTAGAACTTGTGACAGTAACAAACCGAGAGAGCATGACACCAAAGTATGCATGGCTTGACTTTACACCAGTTTCTTTTATTTTGTTATGCTTTTGCTTCAGAAAAGTTTGGAAAAAGATACAGATTTTCTTTCTTTCTTTCATATTTTAAACATGTGCCTGGTATATGTTATTTTCTCTTTTAACTTAGCAGTTGTATTCACCACAGGTTTTGTGTGTTAGAGAAAACTAAACTACAGCATACTTTCAGCTCGTGAAAGCTGGATTCAATTCAGTGCTGATCCTGCTTTGACTAGATGATCCCATGAGGTCCCTTTCAACCTGAAGTATTCTATGATTCAGTGATTTGGGGCCAAAATCAATATAAATACTTTGAGATTATTAATTTACATGAGAAGAGGATCTGTCCTTTTGCCAGAGACAGCTTTAACACAGCTTATCATGTCATCAAAGATGAACATTTTTATCTGAGAACCTGTCCTTTGATGTAAATTACAGAATGCATTGCTAGTGACATAACATGGGCAGTATAAAATCCATTTTATCTTTTTAATGTCATGCATGTTGTCTGTCTGTCTACGTACTTTAAACTCCTATTTGCCCTTAGAGATCCCTGAAGACCCAGAAATTGCAGAAGAATATTATAATGATGAGTTTGAATCCTGTTCAGAAGGCAGTGAAGAGGAGGAGGATGTGGAAGTATCACAGGCGATCTTGAAGACAAATCAGCAGGTATATGTGACCTTTGGGAAAACAGTATACACGTGATGCTGATTTTCCATAAGAAAACTAAGCTCCTTCCAAGATTTTGTCCTACTAACATTACTGAAATTTGATTTTGTTAGGAATGTGTGTGTATATCAAAACCGTGAATTAATTAGGTATGCATACATATGTAGTTCTTCTGAGACATTGATTAGAAAGATTCCTGCATTCCTTCAAGATGATGGACAACAGTCCCATGAATGCCTTAAAGTGGATTGTTGTGGATTGTTGTCAGTAAACTTCCTTGTGACTGCAGAATGCTCGGAGTGGGGTTCTCTTACGTGTTAGCTATAGGTAAATTAAACTAAAACTGAAAGTATAGTTGAAGCAAAAGATCAAAGTTCCAACTCTAATTCCTGGGCAAAGATAGGCACTTCTAGTTGCCACTTCATCCTGCCTATATTAGACATATTTTCTAGGATAGTGTGATGAACTGTGAGCCTAAACAACTGCAAGACTTAACCAGCAAATCTGTAGACTTTCCCAAGAATCTCAGGAAGTGTCAGTGAAGAGAAAACTTATTATTGAAAAGCTTAAAGTAGCTTTATCCAGTGAGGCTGCCACAAGAAAGTGTTAGGGATTGCAGTGTGAAGAAAGTTGAAGATTATTGGAAGAGGCACCTAATTTAGATCTGATAAGAATGAGCTGAGATGAATCTTGTCTCCAGTGATCAGGTCTCAGTGAAATCAATGAACTTAAATGCCCAAGTCAGTTCTGAAAATGGATCTTCCTAAGGTATTCAGGAACAATTGATTTCTCCCCTGGGCCACCAGCTTAAAGCATTGTGTATGGTGCCTCTGAATGGTACTGTCTGCTTCTGCTTAGGATCATAATATGTTATTCTGAGTTTACATGCGGATTTTGCAGAACAGCGTGTGATGTCTTTTGCATTTTAGGGAACCAACTGTGTATACTAAAACTCTTCACTAAATTATAAATAACTTGTACTGATTTTTGAAAATTTTGTACTAATAGCTTCTTTAAGATGTAGTTTTTAAGGCAAAAATAAAATGTTTGTATAGTCCTGAAATACTCTCACCAGTTGAACTTGTAAGTTTACTCAGAAACAGCTTCATTCGATCTAGAAATAACCTCTTAGCTTTCAAAGTAAACACACAAGATGTTTCAAAATTCAGGATCTGTTTATACAGTACTAGTCTGAAGAAATTTTTAGTCAATTGTAAATCGGTGGAATATCTAAGACAATGCTTTTTTTCTGTTTGCTGGGTCTGCGTTTACCCACAACACATTGATATGCAAACACTGTTGCCCAGAAAGTCTACCACAAGATACTCCTGAAAATTATTGCTCACTTTCATCAGACTCTGAGATAATTTTTTTTTTTTTTTTTTTTAGAACGCCTTTTAAAATTTTCATTCAACTTTCATTGACGGTGTCATTAAGTGTCAATCAATAGTGTTTTTGAACAGGCAGACTGCTGCTTAAAACTAACCAGGGGCAGAAGATAAAAATAGATTTCTGAATAATGCAGAATAAATTAGGTCTTGGCAGTCAGATCTGAGCAGCGACATTCCCTCATTTTGAAGTGACTCAGTATTCGGTGATGACAAGAACCTTCACTGTGGGCTGGAAGAGCTGCCCCGCTGGCACCTCTTGTCTGAATCCAGCCCCGATGGCCCTGAGGCTTGGCTTTACCAGCAGTCTGAGTGCACACAGAGCATTAGCCCTCTGCAAACTGGCCTACACAGACTGACTGGGAAGCACCCCCTGTGACATTTGCCTTCTAGGACTTTCTCCATCAAAGAAACTAATTGTCTGTCTGTCTGTGTTTTTCCTTATGTTGACCCCAGCACCTTAGATAAAGCAGAATTGTGTTTCTGGATATTAGAACAATCACCTTTTCTTTTTCTTGGGAAGAGAGCACAATTTTCAATTTTTCCTTTCTTGAGTGAAAAACCCTGCAGTAAGTCCGAGGTCAAAGCAGACTGAACTTAGCTGTGCAAATTTGGATACCTAGGTCTGAACTAACTGAATGAAAATTCTGTACAGTAAGGGGAAGTGAGCAAGCATTTTTAGGGAATAATGTTATCTTGGTGTAAACATCTAGTGTAGATTAGATGGCATATGCTGAGAGGTGTCTCTCTCTGACGTTTATAAAAGGATCTGCAGTTATTAGCGTGCATGGGACATCTTCATTCTGAATGTCAACAGTTATGTGACATGAAACCCACTCAAAGGTAGGTGGGATCATGCTCAATATTAATAATAAGCTTCAAATCCTACCAGAATAGGTTTGATCTTGCTAATATATAGCAGGGGTTTGCTTCTGCAATCATTTATTTAATACCAAAACTCCTACTCCTATTTCTATGATGGGATTCTTAAACCCTTTCTTCAAAAATACTTTCATAAATTTAGCTTTTGGAGGTGTGCTAATAAAAAAGTCATTCCACTGCAACACAGGATAACGATGTGTAAGATATTTACCTTCCTAATCTGTGCAAATCTCTCAGTTTTCCGGTGCCAAGATTGCTTTACTAGTTACTTCTGTGCAGGAAGTGCGGAAACGCTGCATCTGGCAGTGCTCCCTGGTGACCCCATTACTTCAAATGAAGATTAAAAAAAATTCTGATGTTCATGCAGTAGCATGGGGTCAGAAAAGTCATCTAATCGAACAACACATTGGGGTGTACGATGTAGAAAGAGATCTAAGCTATTTATTCAAGCTATGTTAGGCTCCCACAGATGTCAAGACAGGCTGAGAGGTGGCCTTATGTGGGATGCAACACCTCTTCAGTTAAGAAGGTAGAGTTAGGCACTGGAACAGTAGAATTTTAAAGGTTTGAGATGGGAGCTGAGACAGCTATTTTTCCTATGTTGTTCTCTTTCGATACAGCCTGTATATTTTCAGCTGCATTGTCCAGTTGCAGATGTGGAGTTACCACCAATTTCAGACCCTAAGCACATCTGGACCTCTCATCTTGGTTGTAGCACTGGAGTTTAGTGTCCTTTGTCCCTCTCTTTTGGAGCAGAAATGCAGATTGACAGATTTCAAGCAGCAATTTGCCAGTTACTTTTCCAGAGCTCTACCTCTTCAAGCCAGTGGCTCTTTTCCACGTGTTTGTTTCTAGGAACACTGATTTCTAATTAGGGGGGAAACATGAAATGGAATGTTAAATATTTCTAGAAAAAAATAAGAAATGTGACGCTTAGGAGAGGTTTCATCTTGAAAAGTTAGTGCACAGTGAAGTTTTCACTGGCTTTGATTTAGCTGAGATGCTAATGGATGCTTTTTACTGAAGTTTATCTTATTCTTTGTATTTTCTTTTAGTGACAATAATAGCAAATTTGCCCTCTTCAATATGACAAAGCCTACTAATATGGTACATTAGCTTCCTATTTTCAATTTCCAGGTTTCTTCTGAGATTGTCAAGCCAGATAATGAGCTGGTAGAAATTATCACAGCTTCAGCGGCTGTGGGTGGTCTGTGTGCTGTCACCCAAAAAAACGCACCACTGGATTCCTCATACACACTGTGGCATGACCTGTTGCTCTTAGAAAGGGTTCATTTGTTCTGAATTTGAAACGTGGAAGCATTTATCCACCGCAAAACTGCCTTTCTTCTGTGCGTCTGTCGAAGTCCCTGGCCTATTCGGTAGGCCTTTGCTTTCTCTGTAAAAAAGAGAAACATTAAAGAAATATGTTTAGATATGCATATTAAATAAACCAGCTATAAAATCCTCTTGGATTGCCAAACCCAAGTGGAGAAAAGGCATAGGTAGTATCTACATCAGTGTAAGTTTATTAACCATTTATTCAACTATTTACCACTGTGTGAAAACCACATTCTCTTCCTCATCGAAATTTTATTTCAAGACAGCCAAGTTAAGGCAGCTAGTTTCCTTGAAAACCAGTGGTGATGTAAGTGTTGAAAGTATATCTTTGCTGTTACAGCGTAATGAGAAGAAATCAGCTCTGTTGTGATATTTAGAGTGAAATCTGGACTTGTAAGAAGTCAAAGATTTGCGAATTACAGTCTTTATGCCATTAAAAAAGAATAAAAGTTTTTTTTAAAGAAATTTTATTCGTATTGTATGTGGCCATTTGCCATATTTTTGTCTGTCTGTCTATAGATTTGCAGTTTACTGTTAGTGATAATGAAAGTAGAAATAACTATAAATTTATATTAGCAGTTTTGAAAAAAAGGTTCATTTAATCTTTTTTTTTCCTTCATCAAGGTCAAGATTTTGACTTTCAGTTTTATGTAGTCAGGAAATGCCCTGTTGTCAAATGTGATATGGCAGCACCTTCCAGAAACTCAGAGTATAAGTTTCTCTTGGACTTTAATAAAATTTGGATCTGGAACACAATGATTACTTAATGGCCAGATCATTAAATTTCATCTGTGTACACAAACAGCATTTCACATGAGACATATCATGGCAAAACTGTTAATCATCTGTCTGGTAACGGAATACTTGAAATAGAAAAGTGCTAAAATCTCTTCTTAATTAAATTCTTTTCAATTAGTCATTGTTACTAGATATGTAAGTAGATGCAATTACATGAAACATAAGTATTAATTTGCAGTGGGCAGCTATCATCAGCATAAGAAATTTTGGCATAGTTAAGTACATACTTGCATTTTTCAGTGTTCAGTTGCTTTAGATATTCCAGGACTAACTGACAGTAAAATGCTGGTGTATGTTCAGACATTGCACACCACCCTCCACAGTAAACCTATCTTCTTTAAACTCCATGCACAATTGTTCTACACACTTGTGTCTTTGCAAGTACTCTGACATAAATAATTCTTTGTATATAACATCATTTCCAAGCCTGGTGTTTTGGGAGAAGAAAACATAGAAAAAGTCCTAAGCAACACAGACTCTTTGTAGTCTAGTGTTGTCACTCGTTGGTGTAGTTGATATCCTTTATGTTTGTGGGGTCACACCTCTGGTACATACTGTTTATACGTAAGTTTGTGCTCACACTAATGCTATTCCTTGTTTCATTTGTCCACAGGACAGTGATATTGAGGCAATGGTCAAGTATTTGGAGAGTGTCCTGAATAATAGCTCATTGGGTAAGATGGTATCTGTTCTTTAAATGTAATAGCAGCAGTTATTAGCAGTCTGTATTCATCACAGTCCAATTATTTCTATTTTGCAACAAAATAATTCAAAAAATGTGATCTTCTTGAAAATTGCTTCCTTAATATACTGCAGAGAATTATAAATATGCCAAAAGAAAAGGCGTACACAGAGAAGTGCTTTTGTTGAAAATAATAGAACCATAAAGCATGGTGGTCAGAAATGTGGAATGTTATAACAAAAGCTTTTAAAAACTTGGCTTCTGCCATCTTTTCTCCAGAGGAGAATATTTAAGGACATGTAGGTTGTTTTGTAGTTTCTAGTACTGGTAACAATATGAAAAAATGAATTAAAAGATTTTAATTTTATTTTTTACAGTATCTCATCACAGGCACAGAAAAATCACAGAGAATTTGTTTGCAATTTAATCCTAAAATCTCCTGCAAATTCTGTCTATAAATTCAGAGTTTGAAAGCTGGTTTTCTAAAAGGTAAAAAGAAAACTTACATGAAAGAAGGCTATTTACTGAGGCTGGGGTGGTCACTGTCCTTGAAGACCACTGGGTTGAACTGTGCCATCAGCAGCCTGCGTGTGAGTTGCATGAAAGCCCGCATGAGTTCCCAAAGGCTCCCATGGGAGCCGTGGTCTTGTTTAGCTGTCTCATTTATGCTCATTCAGTTGGGATAAACCTGACTCAGCATTATCTTGTGGCTCTGATACGAGAATGTAGGGGAAGCCTGGGAAATTCTCTTTGTAGAGGTTCCTCCAGTGCTGAGCTCTCTTTCAGCCCTGCTCGTGAGCATGGACTGATGGGAAGAGAAAACCAAAGAAGAAAAGGGATGAAAGGGAATAATCAAAGCTGTGGCCATCACAGTCTGGTAGCCACCAAATCATTTCTGGTCACCTTCTGGGTCGCATGTCAGGGAGGTCCTTAGAATTGAGGGAAGGAACATTCACATCTAGTTTGTCTTCACACTAATGGAGACCCTATGGTCTTCAAATTCTGCACTCATTTATGCATTTGCAGCGTCATTGTCTGCGGTGGGTTTGAAGAAGTGGAAACAGGGACAAAATTTAGCTCTATGCTTCACCATTTTGTTATTTTAGTGAAAGAGAGGAATTGCCTTGAGGGCTGCTGGGAATAACCCAGAGTATTAGCCAAACAGTGGTATTTTTAAAAAATCTTAGTATTAAAGAGACTCTTGTCTTCCTCTTTTTCTTTCTGTATTAAGAACAAGAAGATGCCTTTTTAAATTGTAATATTAAAGAATTAAATTGTGCTTTAGTAATTAAAAAAATCTCTGACCAGTCTGTGCTGAAACATAAAGCCTTTCTCCAAGCGGAGTTAGTAATTAGGTTTGTATGATCTATTCCAAACAAACAGATGTGATGATAAGAGAGAAATCCTCTAGGGTCCCTTTTATCTTTGTATGCTCAGTATCACTGAGGAAGTTTAAACATTTACTATTTTAAGCTCTTCCAATGTCAAGCTACAAAGCTGAAGATGGGGCCATTTTTATGGGTTTGCTAATATTCATTTATACCTTGCTTTTTCTTCACTGGGCTTCAAATTCATGTTACATCAAAATTTTCTGTATATGGTGCATGCATTTTACACAGGTAGGTTAGATGCTTGTTCTCTTTGCTCACACTAAAGCCAGTCATGTCCACTTCCAGGTCTCCATTTCTTTAACTTTTCACTAGCATGTTGGTTATAGCCACGTGATTGCTAGTACCAGCCTGTACCCCACCTCTTGTCATCCCATGCCCATAGTCCTTTACACCTCATTCTTTGTCCCCACTATTCAAGGCATCTGCTGTTGTACCAGGCATGTATTTCTTTACATTTATTGAATTAAGTTAGTTATAAGTGTGTCATTATACACAGAATACTACTATCCATCTAAAAATCTGGGTTGTATGATACAAAAAATAAGTGGAAATAAAAGAAAATAGCCACAACTACCTGGTCATTAGAAGAACTGCTGTTACATCTTAAGCAATTAAATCAAAGTTTCTGGCAGGTCAAGAGAAGTTCAGACAAAGCCTGAAGCCTTGCAAACTCAGGTCTAAGTGTGTGACCTGGTAATAGCAGTCCCAGTACCATATTACCGGGCTACAGAGCTACAACATCATTTCAGAATGGCTACTCCTGAAAACAGCATGGATTTCATGGCAATAATAGGGCAATTGCAGAAATCTAACCTGGCCAGAATTTCTTGTGGTGTCTTTCATTGTTAAATGTATTGTGAAAAGATTACGTGCCATTTCAAGCAGATGTTAAAGAACATCTGAGTAGAATAAAACCAGAACTTCTTCTATGTCAGCAAGGGCTGTGATAAAGAGGATGCAATAAATATGCGTTGTTTTTCCACAGGTGGAGTTTCTTTAATATAAACCTAAGTGTTGAAGGGTAAAAGGACTTTGAAGTAACAGTTTTCTCCCCAAGAGTTCCCACTGAATCTCTGTGAATACCAGTGCTTTAGTGTGGTACAAGGTTCATTTTGGGTTGGCTATACAGTTCCGTGCGGAGTATGTTTGAAATACGATAGTCCATGCTTATAAAGTTTGAAGAAATTGGGAAGATCTCAAAAAAGATCTTCAAAATGAAGTTTGAAAGACCACGTTTGCAAGTTACTAAAACTGCTTAGCTTAAAGGAGGAGAAGGCTAGAGGCAGTTGTGTCACTGTGTATTGTTTATAAACTCAGGAAAATACATCTGATTCTAAAGAGCTTTTTATTCTTGTAGAAAAAGGCATTGTAAGATCTCATACGTAGCAGTGAAAACTGAAGAAAGAAATCTGAAATCCAAACAGAAGTCTATGATTAAGTAGAGATAATAGCTTCACAACACGTGATGGATTACCAAGAGATGAAGTAGATGTCCGTTACCAATTATTCCGTCATTAACAAAATGTTGGTAGAAATGCCTTTGGGCCATAATGTAGGAAAAGTCTCACCAGATAATCATAAATACCCATTTTAAACGTACATACCTGTGAATAAATGTCAGCCAGAAGATTTGTTTCCCTGCAGATCCTTTCATCTTCCCTTTGACAGAGTAGTAAGGATACAGTAAGAACCTCAAACTGGTGCTCCATGACCTGAGAGGACAAAGATCTTTTGCCCTATGTTGTTCTCTGCAGTACTGGGCTATTCATCTCTGAAATTCATTTAGAAAGCCACAATACTTGGTTTTGAAAAGTCAGTGCTCTTGTTCTTTCATTTGATTTTGTTTAATGAATTGAGAATGATATATTGCATAAAAATGCAAATAGTTACTTGGCCACTTTCTGAAGAAGCATAGTTCCTTGTTCTGTGTTGATGTATTGGTAGGCAAACGACTTGAAGCTGGGTGTAAAGCAGCTTATTAATCAAGTGATTGCTTCTAAGGAAATACCTGTAATATAGAAGTTGGTGTGGGCTATGAATCACCCCAGGAAAAAATTTTGAGGCTTGTTGTAGCAACAACATGAAAAGCTCTTAGCAGTTTTCACTGAGAACTAACTTTTTTTATGACTAACCACAGCTTTGCAGCATCCTACAGTCTGTAGTCCTTGCAGCTGCCTTATAGTACCCAGAAAATTATATTAAATGGAGAGGAAGATAGATACTAGTTTGGGTGTAGAGAATAAGTTTTGCTTGGCCAATTGCCAATGGGGAGAGCAGACAAAGTACAAATTATTTAGCCTGGAATCCCAGAAAAAACAAGAAGGATGTCTTTAATAATGAAATGTCAGAGGAGAAGGACATATTGTCGCAATAAATAGATTGAACCCACTAAGCAGAAACAGTAGCTGAGTTCTTACTGCAGTGATATATCCTGTAATAGTAATAATACCAGAATTTAGCTGAGGCCTGTGGTTAAATGTACTCTTTCTTAACAGAATGCAAAGATTATATATTCCTTAGACCATTGGTGCTCAGGGCATCAATTTTTTATTACTTTTGAAGCCCCAAAGCCGCACATCTGGCTTTCAATTCTATGCTTAGTCCAAGAGGAGTGTGCCACCCAGTAAGTCATGAGCATTGCTTTGCACAGGACTGGGACTTTCCTCAGGGCCACTCTGAGGATAGCCGAATTTTCCAGTGCCGCTAAAGGAATTGAATGTTACAGACCCCATGTAAAAATGTATGGATATGCGTGTGTAGTGTTACAGTGAACAATCAGGATATGGTTTTTTCCATCAATGGGTGAAGTTATCGGTTGCTACTAAGAACTGAGCTTGTCATTTTTCATCTTTTAAACTACATTAACTGTATTTCAGTTGTAATACTTAAGCACCAGACATCTGTTAGCCATTGGTTGTAAAAAGAAGTTAGGAAAATGTTTTTAAAAAGTCAAATCATTTGTCCATAGCTAGATAACATGTCTTCTGTGGTCTCTTTCCATGCCTGCTTCCTATCTTCTGAATCCAGCAAAGCTCTGAATCCAGCAGACACTTATGTGAGCAGTTCAGTAGGATTCCTCATGATAGAAAGTTTTCATCTCAGTATTCAACCTTATGTGATCAGGATCTAGAATCATGTAAGACGCAGGAGCTTGACTCCTGGGAAAGCCATGATTATGCCTTCCAGGGAAGCATTCAGTAGTCTCCCGGGGTGTCTATACTGCCATAACAGGAAGGTAGCTGCAAGCTCCTGCTGGCTGTATGTGACCAATATTAATGCAATCCAAACTAAACTCCAGCTGAGCCCAAGCTAAAAACCCCTGCTGGAAGAGGAGAGTGTTTTCATTCAAACGAGGTATTTTGTTAATGTGTTTGTGTGACTTTTGGCTTGTTCACATCCTATGCAGAGCCCTCCCATATCTGTTCAGAAGTTGGGTGCTGTGTGCCACCCCGCACACATTTACGCAGGATATAGTTCCACCATGATAAATATCATCCTCTTTTGGGAAATGAAATCCTAATGCCAGATATTTTGTGAGAAGAAACTAAAATAGCTGCTTTATTTGGCTTAACAAATTGAAAGCTGAAGTAGGATATTTTTTTTCCAATTATAAACTAATGAAAGGAGTATGCAGAAGGGAAGGAAAGAACTGAGTAAGCCCAAGGAAAGGACTGGCATGGGAGAAAAATGAGCAGGAACTGGCCAATAAAAAAGTTTTGTCAGGAAATTAGAGTAGAGATTTTAGCCACCAGGTCACAGTGAGGCTTTGGAATTGTTTCCAATGGGAAGGGTAGGGGCAATAAATAAATAAATTCCTTAGGTTAAGCAGAGACTTGTGTGATGGAATGGCAACATGAAATTGGAGGATATTTGAGCTGAGAACCCTGACAGTCCTCTGTGATTCAGCACCTCTGTGTTCCTGTGGATGAGTCTCCACAGCGGTCTGTGAGCAATAGATCCTCAAATATTGCAGCAGCCCATGAGGCCTCTAAACAGAAAGAGTGTGCATGTGTGTATATGCATATGTTTATTTCTGACATATATATATGTATTTACATATACAGGGGTTTTTTATATATATGTGCATACCTTTGTCTGAAGGGGAAAGTGGTGTTGTAAGTTAAATACTTTCAGTTTACATTAATGATCAAGCTACAGGAGACTTGCCTGTTAAGAAGAAGGTTCTTGCTCTTATAAGTGCAAGAACAATGGAGGAAAATATGCAAATTGCATTTTGTTGAATATTTGTCTGTCCCAGCACTTCCTCAAGTGACTGTCCTTTCTGTTGTAATTCCCTGTATGCTACACAGAAGCAAAATTGTTGTTACAATTCTGGTGCCTTTAAGCTATAAATCTACTTGTCCCTCAGAAAGGAGTTACCCTTAATGTGCGTTTAATTGTCTAATTCATCTTTAATTAATGTGGCACTACCTTGTGAGAAACAGGGATAGTCTTCCTCCTTCTGACTGCCCTTGACTCTACAATAGAGCCCAGGGGATGAAGGTGAATAAGGTTATGTGTCTGTGCATTGATTTGCAGGCTCGGGGACTGTCACCGGAGTGTCTCCAGGGGTGCCCCAGGGATTCAGAGCTCTCAACATCACTATGGCTGAGGCCAAACTGAAACACATGAGGGAGTAAGTAGCATATTTATGTGTTACCAATATTCAGACAAAGAGGATGGCTTTGAAACACCGTAGAACACAGCAAAGAAAACCTTGTATTGTTTCCTCACCCCAAAAACGCCCTTCAGCAAAAAGAAGTGATTGGTAAGATATTCTTTACAGACTGGATGCCTGCTTGCCTCCACAGAGGATGAAGGTTGACTGTCACTACTGACTGCTTTCTCGTGATCTGCACAATCACTATCATCCTGCCAGGATCTAGTTTGCCTTCACTGCTGTTGGTGTCGTTTTGAACTTCGCTTTCTTTATTAGCTCAGGACATGCCATAAATCAGCTGCAGATATCCATGTTCCCACCATGTTTGCTCCCTCACCCACACTTCATTCTTGCCTAGAATGAAGGACTAATGGATTTGTTTCCCAGGATGATAGGATGATTTAAACCAAACATGATTGCTGCCGTTGGCTGCAATTTTCAAATGAGACAAAGGAATTTACATGTGCAGCTCCCTTTAAAACGCATTGTCTAATTGCTTTCAGCATCATTGAGACCCCAGCTTTATTAATAAATATTTCAGTATCTTAATAAATAAAGATCTGTGCTTCCATTCTAGAAGGATAATGTATCTTGAAGTTTTATCTTGATTCAGTAATTTCTGGCCTTCCAAGATTTATTGCACCCTAATTTAGTTATTGATCTGATAATCATAATGCTTTATGTTATTTCTGGACTCAGATTTTCTCTGCAGTGTTGCAACATTCAGCTGATCTCAGATTGTAAACTCTTTAAAAAAGGGCAGTTTTTTCTTGTGTGGGTGGACAGTGCCAACAGCATTGTGGATGTTGTCAGAATACAAATAATTTCAAACAATTAATACTAGTAGTTATTGAAGTGAATCCTCTAATGAAAATGAATGCAACCACAACAATGTTGATGCCAATCACTGTTTAAAACAAATTACAGTGCCAAATACACCGTGTATTCAAGAGAAATACCAATCAAATTTACTCCAGATAGAAGGCGTTTGGTTTTATGCTATTTCAAGATGCAGCAGCTCCCAGGGTTTCACTTTACGTCTTAGCCTTTATTGTGCAACCAGTCAGCAGGTCTCACAGCCTCTCACTCTGATTGCTTTCCATTCCCTTCTCATGGAAAGTACTTATAAAAATAAAAAAATGCATCATGTTGTGCCAACTAGTTGCAAGGTAAGGTTGTTAGTCAAAATGCCCACTAATCTTACAGCCTTCACCTTGTGTTCTTATGGTTACAGGATAAACCTTAATTATTTGAACTTCATGGTCATTGCCTTTAGGGCTGAGGTACGATTAAATTGCTTGGTTCTTTCGAATTCTGTTGTTCCAGTGCTATTTCGTGGTTTGCACAATTCGTTGGTTCTGATAGGATAAGTACATAGTGGTGGTTAAATACTGAAAAATTTGGAAGCACTGTGATATGATGAGTTTATAAACTAGCCATATGCTAATGAAAAGCCTGATTAACTGCAGTAATTCACATTTAATGGATTAGACTTCCTGGTTTTGGAACACTTTCCTAGTAGTTTCATTCCTGAATGAGAACAGTCAGCTGGGTCTGTAGGGCAAAAGACCCAAGCAGCATCTTGAGAACTTCCAGCAGACCATACCCATGAACAGTTTTCAAATTACATTCTTTAAGAGAAGAAATTAAGGAGGTGGGGTTAGGTATGTTTTGGGTTGGTTTGGGGTTTTTTTGGTGAGGAAAGGTACAGATCTCCTTTTGTGCAATATAATAGCCATTTTAAAGAAGATGATAAAAATATTTACTCAGGTTATTGCCCTTTTTCCTAAACATACTATGACATTGTCATTTTCTGAATATGTAAAGGTGAGTATGTTAATTGCGTGGAAGTTAGGGTGTTAAGAAAAGAGTGAGTAAGCACAGTAGCCAGCACACACATGCACAAGGAGATCTGTGCAAAGTCTTACACATGGCCAGTCTGCACACTGACCACAGTGGGGGAATTTTCAGTGGTGAGAAGGAAGTGCATCTGGCTGCAGAATGGTGTCTGAATCCTCAGCTGCTCTGCTCATCCCTCAGCAAACTTTGCGTGATGTATTGTACTTCATCCACATAGCAGTGCTGCTTAGGCAAGGCTAGTATAATTTAAACTTGTGCTATTCAGTTTTACTCAGGAAGTCACAGACTTCTGGTGGGGTCTTCCAGTTGACAGCTTCTAATGAAAGAGCGAATGTGGGAGTTTTGTCTTAAAGAAACTGCGTAGCTGGAGTTCTTAGGAGGAAACAGAAAAGAAGAGCTTTGGAGACAATGTGGAAGTGCAATGGAATTTGTTTAGGTGGCAAGTCACTATAGAAACAGAAGTATGAAGGTTTGGGGTCGGTGCCATTTTCAGACACTAACAGCAATAGATTCTGATGAGGGAGACTCTTACGTCATTAATTGCTCAAAAAGTTAGCATTGTGCCTACACATTACAAGTAACATTAATGAAACTCTTTCATTAGTTCTGAAAAAATGGTAGATTCATGTAAAATGTCATGGAGTCTAACAGCAAAAAGGCCTTTTAGCCATTTTTAATTGATACATGTGAATGATACGGGCTTGCAAACAACTGCAGCAGGACAGTCACTTGACAAGATGTGATGTGCTCATTGCTTGAGTCATTGCGGTGTGCTGCACTGAATGCGTTCTTTGACAGTAGAGAGACTTGCTGTTTATCAGAGTGCCGGTTTAGGTATCTTCTACTGTATTCTTGTGCAGGACTTTATACCTATATTCATGTGAGAGGAAAGTTGTGCTAAAAGTCCTTACAGGAATGTAGAAGGAAGCCACGGATGTTCTTGAATATGGTAGGTAGGAGCCCTTTGTCGTCTATTTTAAGTGAAAAAATGGCTCAGGGCTTAACTTGTAGACAGCTTGACAGTGTTTATGATTCAGTCATCAGCTTCCTTCACTACAGTCCCTGAATATTTTCCCTGGCATCTTCTTTCCGATTTCCGTTGCACTCTGTTCCAGCATTTTGAATTGCTGTCCTCTCAGTGAAAGTCATGATAAAATCACCTATTCCAGCGGCAACTCTTTCTAGTTTGTTGTACTTGGTATCAGTATTCATTATAAAGTTTACAGCAGCAGAGATTTAACTTTACCTTTGAAGTGGAGTTCATTCTGTCTGCAAAAACTTCTGCTGCAGTGCTAAGCATTTCGATATTGGGTTCTTCTGCAGTGTTGATAAGAAATCTCCAGTTCTTGAACTAGCTCTCTCAAAAGTTATCTGAGCTTTTTCTCATTATTCTCCTTCCTAGCCTTGCATGCTAACAGTGGGAAGTCAAGCAAATATATAAATCAGAGTCGTGTCACTCGTATTGGGATTTTAGGATGAGAAATCATGTTAGGTGCAGGAAACAGGAGGAGCCGTTTCTTGGTATTTTCCGTCGTGGCCACCATCTCATTCTCATGGTGGTTCCCATCCATGGTGCTGGGTAACTTGGTGCATGCCTCAGTCTGAGAAGCTCTACTCTAACATGCTATCCAGAGCCAACTTTTCCTCACCAGAGAGATCAATGAGGAAAAATTAATGTAAGTTCCACTGATGCTCCCCTATAGAGACTTTCCATGAGTCTCAGAAGAGAACCATGCTGTTCTTCAGAAACAACTCCTCAAGCCAAAGCTTTTTTTTCACCATCAGATCATACTGTTATACCACATGCTGCTTTTTTCCTCTTAATGTCTATACAGCTGTCACAGTCTTCTTTAGAAGGTATCAGAAGTTTTGGCAGTGCGCATTGCCTGAAAGATTGGCTTTGGCCCTAAGGATAGGCTTTAGAAGAGTCAGTGTAGCAAACATTAGCTTGGTTTCTGCCAGCTTTTGAAAAACCTGGTAGGCAAACCCAAAGCTTTTTTCAGGCTTGGACTAACAGCTCTGATAGCTCATAAGAGGCTAAATAGGTCAAAATCTACGTTAGAAGAGACAGATCCAACTTGTTAAGATCTCTAACCGAGAAAGTTTTTCTGCTTCTTTTCAGCTTACTCTATCTTATTCTGAGGCTGTTCTTTCCAAGTATTTGACTGCCTCAGCCACAATCTGACCACAATGAAGGGCCTGGCAGAAGCACAGAAGCCTGTGGAAAGTCTTATGATGCATCCTTGACATCTCAAGTCTGTGCAGGGTTTCATGTTCTAAAATAGAAAAGCGAAGGTGAGAAATAAGTGTGTGCAGAAATTTGTGGGCAAGAACAAGCCTTATTAGGGGTTTTGGTGCAGTTGGCTATATTCACAGTTGCATCTCCCTATGTTATGTAGTATTTGTATACCAGGTGTCCAGTGAGTGGAGGCTTCCCCTTGAAGCCTCTTCAGCACTGTAGTCAAAATTAATTTCTTGGGCTTTGTAAAATCAGGACTTGTGTTTTAGAGAGTAAGGCTAGTTTTTTAATAATGGAATAGCTACGGAATAGAATGTATATCTTCTTCTGTCTTTCCTGAAAATGTAAAGAGAAATAAAAAGTAGGAAATGAAGAAAAAAACCTTAGTACAGAGTGTTTTGTGCTCCTTTGTGGAGATATCCATGAATATATACAATGAGTCATTTTAATAGCGATGAACTTTAATATGCAGTTTAGAACTCAATAAAATGTATGTCAGTAAAAGGAAAAGGCTTTTATGCCCCAAATTTTAAGTAAATTAAAATCCTTTAGCACAGCAGTAAGCACCTCTTAGTCAGTCCCTGAAGTCTTACACACAGCAGCATACCATGATCAGGCAAAAGACTTCATCATCACCTGCTGAGTGTAAGTAAAGCCGTCTTTCAGAAGTCACGGCAAAAAGGCATTTGGTGATATTTTTATTCTGTTCCTGTGAATGCTTATAGAACTATTGGTTTAGACTCATGAGCAATATGCATATATGCTTCTTGTGCTTGTGACATTGGCATCAAATATATCGTTTATCTTAAAAATTCATAAAGAAAGGTCATGCTGAAGTCATTGAATAGGGACTGGATGTTCTTAAAGATAAGTAGTCCTTTTGTACATTTATTTCTGCACATTTTTGAATTGCTGCAGTGAAGAAAATGATTATTTAATTTAGTGTTTTATTAGGTGCTTGGTGGACCTTCCTAAGTGCACACTCTGAACTTTCTGAAACTGGTTTTGTTATTGACATCATTGAGGGCAGCTTTAGGTGAAGACAAAAGCAACAAATGTAGAAAAGCTAATTGGGTTTTTAGACTTCCATAAAAAAAGTTGGCAGTGAGCTTCTAATTGCCATTGACTGTCATGTTGAAGGTGTCATGATGTAAACATGCATGAGGAATGTCTTCTCATAGACAAAGGACATGTTTAGTAAGGAAGTTTATTGACACCGTCTGAGCTATGACCGTTTTTTTCAGATGAATAGAGGACATTATTCTTGAGAGTATTGATCTTGGAATGTTTTTGAGCATGAGATTTCATCTTATGCATGCCACAGTTGCTCTGTTCAACACTCCATTTTCTAGTAATCATTTGTCTGGTGATCCCAAGACATCTTACAGCCTAACTGTAGCTTTTTTGCTTGTCATGGGCTAAGCCAAAATATTACTTACATATCCATCCTCCTTGTCGCAGTCTTTCTCACACCTCATTTTTGAAGGCTAGTCTCCATCTTTTAATTGTTTAAGGCCAAATGAGCTCACTACGTAAACACATGAAACATCTTAGCCCATGAGATTTTCTTTCTTTTACTGTTAATCTATTTCAAGATAATTGCATACTTACCTTCCAGAGCCAGATTTGAAGGTCTGAAGTATTTTGGTTTTGCTGTTTCCTTTACAAGCAAGTGAAGTGAGAATATAAAAGCTAACAGGCAACACTGGGAGAGTTGAACCTGCCTTTACTTGACCAAGCTGGGAACTTGGTTCTTGGCTCCTGTCAGGGAGAAGTGAGTGACTGATCCTCCTTTGTGAGCTGTCGCTGTCCCAAAGCAACAACTGAGGGAGAAAGTGGGAATGGGTAGATCTTGGGCTCTTCCTGCCTAAGAAAGAATGAAGGTGAACAAGGCAGTGGCTACTGGGTAGCCAGTGTAGGAGCGTAGGAATCCTCTGCAGCAGATGTAGTAGTCCTACCTCGAGGCTGAAGCTGGAACTGATGGCCTAATTCCCCACACAGTGTCTGTGGATCTTCATTCACCTTCTTCCCACTGTCCATGCTGTTGCCCTTTCCACAGCAAGAGTTGGCAGCCTCTCTTGTTGTCTTGACCCTCTGTCTCTGCCTTCCTCAACTACGTGGTTTGGACTGGTGTCATCCAGGAAGGGAAAACTAGGCAAAATCTCAGAGCACCTAAAGAGGCAAAGTTCCACTCACTTCCAAAATGACCGAGGCACCCTGGACATGGTTATTCTGTGAATATCTTCCTGATGGTAGTTTGACAGCTGCTGCTAAGTTCCTGGTGGGGTCCTAATCTTCAGGACTCCTCTAGGGTACTATCCTGATTCTCATTCATACTACATGCACATAGCATTTCATCCTTATATCAGGAACAGTGTGATCTGGTATCCAGATGCATCAAATTACATCAAATTACATCAAATTACATGCAGGAGACCTGCATGGTTAAACAAGGAGCTTCTAGCAGAGATCAGGCAGAAGAGAAAGGTCCATGGAATGTGGAAAGAGGGACAGGCCACTTGGGAAGAGTACAGAAACGTGGTGAGAGCATGCAGGGA
>Ga0065711_1003682_pt1 | contig 44253 bp, 23 predicted proteins | sample Hoacrofraction12_FD_59098 | JGI IMG/M metagenome (GOLD analysis project Ga0065711, IMG submission 59098) | Hoatzin crop microbial communities from Cojedes, Venezuela - Epithelial fraction 12 v2 (version 2) | ecosystem: Host-associated > Birds > Digestive system > Esophagus > Crop | place... | reverse complement strand
TTTTTTTTTTTTTTTTGGAGGGGGAGGTGTTTGTTGTTCCCCTGGAGTGTCCATCATGCAACCGCCTATCTGTAATAAAATCTCCTCCTATTTTTTCCAGCTATTAATTGTCTGTCTTTTTTAAACTAGACAATATAAATTTTACTCTGAATCAGTATTTTCAAATCGACTTTTTAAAGGAATTGTAATAAAATTGTGCTTTGTTTCTTGGATAAAAAACCAATTTTATTGATAGTGATTTTGGTTAATACTGCTTTGCATATGGCAGCATTTGTCATTTGCTTGTCTTGAAGGTGTACTCATTGACATTAAATTGGTGGTTGATACCAGTCTAATTTGTGAGTATACTGATCTTAGGCAGCATTGTATTTGTATTTAACTACCTGCTTTACCACTGATAAGTATCTATTGTCTCGCCTGCTTACCTGCTCATTACTCTATTGATTTCTCTTCTTATCTTGCATCTTGTTCTCTTGTATTTGAGTCCATTTATTCCAAGGACACAGAGTACTTTTCAAGTCATTTAAACACACAGCAGGAAGATTATCCAGATGATAGTTTTATCATCGATTTTTAGAGAAGTCCCTGAGGTACAAGATTAAAATCTAGTGACAGATAAAGTGATGCATTTGAAGAGATGAGCTTTGTATTTAGAGGGACAATAAACAGTTTTTATCCTCTGTTTCTGAAAACATCTCTGGGTAGTTTGTTTGGGTGTGGGGTTTTTTTGTTGGTTTTTTTTGGGTTTTTTTGTTTGTTTTTTTTTTTTTTGGTAAAGCAGCAAATGATTCTGAGAATTCTTTTTGGGTGCTCTTTTGGGGATATTGGAGATTGGCTAAATTTTCTAGGTTTGTGGTCTCCAACTACGTAGTCTATTTTGTGGCATGTCAAAACCCAAGCCCTTCTGAAATTAGAAGTTGCTCTTTATGGTGCTTTACGTTTACGTTCAAATTTTAGAGGGCTCATGTGGAAGCTACCCTCAGCCTTTGATTTACCTTCTCATGTACTTTCAGTGTTGTGCAACTCCATTTGTAGCATTCTCTCGTAACATCATTTTTTTTAAAGTTTGATTTTCTGTTTCATGGTAACTTGTCAAACTGATTTACACTTTGTTCAGTCATCCAGCCATTATTCAACATGGCAAAGCTGCATGATTTCCTCAAAAGCAGGTGAAAATTAATGGGAATTGAGAGCTTTTGATATCTATGTGAGGTAGAGGGTACATTGCTGGATTGTATCATTTTGCAAACTTGGAAATAGTTCTTAAGCAAACCTGTCTGCATTGCACCAGTAGTCAGGAGGAGGAGAAAATGCTTTTTAATTAGATGGTTTCATTTGCATAACTTACAACTCCAATTTTTGTGATGCTGCGGAAATAGTTGTGGTAGTAAAAGCTACTCATAAGTTCCTGGGAAGTGACCAAATTTTTGCCTTCTAATCACCTCCCTGTGAAATGTAAGGCCTGTAAGGCCTGTGGAGTCTTAGGGCGTCTTATCATTCAAAGCATGATACTTTTGTTTTTGCCTTATCCTTCTTCCATGTGCTTCATTTTCATCTTCCTCTGTCTTGCCATTTGGTAATGCTCTGTTCAGTAAAGAAGCCTTATGTCTGAATTTCTCAGTATGTGAATGGGGTTCTTCTAAATCAACTGGTAAATAATAACAACAATGTACTCTAAACCTCTTGGAAATAGCTTTTCATCAGGAGTGTATGCTCCCCTTGCGTGCATATGCAGAACTGGGAAACAGATCATCTTCTTAAAATGTGAAAGTGGCTGTGGCCACAGAGTGACTTGATAGGAATGTGGTGAGATGATAGGATGTACAGATGGTTGATTGCAACCGTATCAGTTGAAATGTGCCATTTAGCATCAATACACTAATACAGGGGTGGAAGATGTTAAAAATTTCCACAGTCCTCTCCACCTGTTTCCTTCTGTTGTTGAAATCTGTTTGGAGATGTATTTTGAAGAGGAGAAATAAAAGGAGACACACTAGAAATAAAGAAAATATTATACTGGAAAAGTACTCTTGTCTGGAGAAGAGAGCCTAGATTTATGTTTAAAATACCAAAATTACTGTTTGTGTAGAAAAAGCCAGTGTGACATTTTCAGTACATCTTTATGAAATAGAAGACCTACCCTTTCTAGATAAAGGAAAGGGCTGTGGCTTGCAGCAGTGTTCACGTTGGTGCTCCATGATATCACTTTTCCAGCAGGTTGAGAATTACTCTTATTGATGTTCATGGGGATGTTCGGCACTTCTGCTTATGATCATAGTATCACGAAAATATTGTTTGGAAAAAAAAAAAAACCCTCTGGAGAACATCTAGTCCGGTCTCCAGCTCAAAATGACTGTTGCCAACACTAAATCCGGCCAGCTGCATTCGCCACCAATTCTTCCGGATTTGTGAGCAGCAAGAGAAAGAACTGTAGAAACAGAAAAGCAAGAGAAATGGTGTGAACAGATTCGTATGAAGTTTCTTTGTTGAAATATTTGGGTTGATAACATTGACTTTTGTTTAAAATCCGAGCTCTTTTTCATATGAGGAGTTTTAGAATTGCTTTTCTTCACAGCGTTTCAACTTTGAGATGCTTCAGCAGATGACATTTGTTTATTCAATCAGTGTATTGGAATTCTGTTTGGAGGCAAATGCAATACGTTAACCTGCAATGAACGAAATGAAATTTATCAATTTGATTCAGATAGAAAAATCTGTGTATTAATACTGATATTAGTTCTGGCAAGGTCCTCTAAGAAAAGCCATTATAGTGTAGAGTGGAAAGGTGTATTTGTAGCCTGAACTGTGAAATATTTTGGGATAACTGCTCAGTCAGTACGGTCTTTCTGTTTAAGCTAGGGGAATTCTTAAGTCTCTGCCTTACATCCCTACTAGCAAAGTGGAGGTAACATGATATATTTACCATTCTGCTGTCTTAATACACTCTAAAAATTTTTTAGAAACTACTGTGTTTAAATAGCGAAATACATTAAAATTATAATATTTCCATTTAGAATATATCTATGATGTAAAAGCGAAGGAAAAGTAGCTACCAATTTTGCAATACTAGGATGATTAATTTAAAAGACTAATATGGACCCACTTGTGTTGTATGCCCACTGATACTATATTCTTCTTCAAATCATGTCTGTAAATTAAAACCTAAATCTAATATGAAGAGGCTAATTTTAGTTATTGAAAAGTTTATGTGTGTGTGTCTCCACATAATTGTGAATCATAATGTTAGTTGCACCTATGGACTGCTGTTAGTGCAACTTTAATTACTCTTTCTTTCCCTGCTTAACTTTGCTTAAAATAATCTGAAACCAGTTCTGTTTAACAGCTTCATTTTTCTGGTTATTCATGCCACACATCTGTGCCTTGCAAATCTGGTGTTCCAACAAAAAGGTGTGATGGTCTTGTCCGCTTAGTGACGTGAGAAGCTCCAGCCAGACTAAGTTCACTTTGAGCCAACACAGTTACGTCTGCGTAAACGTGGAAGATTAATAGCAGCTTCTTTTACTAACTCCTCACGAGTTTCTTGGTGACACAAGAAGTCTTTCAGAGGTGCACTATAATTGGTTGTACACTGTCATAACAGAAGACTGCTAGCACAGAACTTCCTCTCTGGTGTTAAAATTTAAGCTGTTGTCAAGCAATTTGAAGTAGCAGACCTCCCACACTCTCTTTCCAAATGTACATTAGAAGTATATAAGTAGTACATATAGAATATACATGCCAAGATGATAGAGAAAACTGTGGCCAGTTACTTTCTTCTAAAATGAACCTATTCTGTAGATAACTTCTGAAACTTGTAATCTTATCTTCTTTTAGGGAAGACAATCATGAATTTATTATCTATTTGATTAGTTAATATTCTCTTGCAGAATGCCTCACGATTGTCTTTGGCTTGTGGAGCCCATTTAGATCTGCTCCAGCTGATGGAGCTGTTCCTGGTACACACCCTGTGGAACACACTTTGAAGAGTGCTGCAGCGCTGCATGCAGATTATCCGCGTCGTTTATCTTTTGGCACATTCTCTACTTTGCACTAAAGTGCTGACAAATCTTGGTTGGTTTATTCCCCTGATGTTTTGTATTTGTGAAAGGATCTTTGCGAAAATTAATGCCATTTCATAAGCTGAGAAACTTTCTGCTATATTCCCTGTTTTGTACGATGCAGTATGAGGCTGCTGCAATCTCACAGTGCTTCTGATGAGTTAGCTTCCAGCCATGCTGTGGGGAGCCAGGCGTAAAGTGTGCCAGTGACTTCTTCATCTGTGTACTCTACTTATGGAGGCTGCGTGGATGGCATGGTGAAGCGCTTTGCTTGGCAACACCACTTGTGCTTTCCCTTTATCCAGTAATGGGAACTGTGCCTTGCAAAACACCCCATAATAGACACTTTTAAAGTCCAAGCTTTGTATGTGGTGTAGTTTTTGCTATTGGAGTTCTCTCATCACCAGAGTACCTTCACTTTGGAGGTACTATCATGGTTCTAGAAACTAACATTCTGAATTAATATAAATATGCCATGGCACATTGAATTAAAAAAGAGAAAACAGATTCTGTAAACAACTCTGAAATTTAATCTCTTGGCCAAGTCATATGCAGTATACTAAATACTTATTAAGGATAAGCTGTTTCTACTTTTAGAACAAACGTTAAATGGCAGATGCCCACAATTCTAATACCAGATGTCAGTGACGGAAAGGATTTGTGACCTAAATACTCCTGAACAATTTTTTCCTTAAATACACATTGACAGTGGCACATGACATCTAGGTTACTGATCTGGGTAACTGGAGTGTTCTTTGCTTTAGCAGGGGGGTTTGGACTAGATGATCTGCAGAGCTCCTTTCCAACCCCTACCATTCTGAGGTTCTGTGATCTCTGCTCATGTTAGGATGGAAACATTGGCAAGTTGTCGTTGATACCGTTTCTGTTTAACTAGAACATGCCTTGCTCTTTTGAGAGGAAAAAGGTATAATAGATATGGAGTTACTCTGTTTAGTGAAATCAGTTAAAACACTGACTTCAGTGTGGAAGCCTGTAAACCAATGCTTTAACTAGGGTCTGAAAGTACTAAAGCAGAGTACAGTGTTCACCCTCCCCAAAGGGGGAACTCTTGGGTATTTTGGATTCTTTCCTATCGTACAGTAAAAGGGGTCATACCAGTGTTGAGGTATGTAGAAAGATTAAATTCTTTGAGAGAGAGGAGGGTTTGTGAAGACAGAGTGGTGCAGGAGGGATGTTTTTAACTTTCCAATCCAACTAGAAGTCCTAAGCTTGCTGCAGAATTAATTAGAGGAGGTTCTTTTGTACTGTGTTATGAGTAAGTTCAAATTAGACTGCCATAATGGTTTCTTGGAGTTCTGTGTTAAAACAGTCAAACAAAAATACACTCTCCTGTGAAATTCTAAGACCTAGGCTACCCAATGTGGAGAAGGTTCCTTATGTTTCAGAGTGACTTGGCAGCTTTGCCAATACAATATCCTATTTTTTCATCTTTATATATATCTATATCTATATATATGTATATCTTTAACTTGAACAGAAATAAATATTTTCTAACATTCCTTACTTTTTCCTGTCTGGGGCTGTATGTGCCTGCAAATGGCACTTGAGACAGGGACCAAGAGGTCCCACTCTATGGTGTGTTCTAGGATTGTTTTGAAGGCTGGTGATAGTCAGCTTTAGCTAGTGAGATGGCTGTGCACTTGTCACCGGCAGTTGTGCCGCACACTCTGGGGGAAGGTGCGTACCTACCTACCTTCCACTGTTGGTCACCCTCAGAAATGTTTTAAGCAAACAAAGGCTGCTGTACAACTAACTCCAGCTTGACAAATTTTCATATCCACCTACTCGTCTGGATCCTAGGTGACAGGGCAAATTTTGCGTACCTCCATAGTCTCCTTTGAGGTGAATGATCTGTTGTCCTTTGTACAAATGTTTCTCCTGGGCTGGTGGTTAAATAGCTTGTCACTGGCATCATCCAGTCTACAGTTTCAGCACTGAGAACCATTTTAAATATTTATCGTCATAATCTCCCTTTTCTTTTTTCTAGGAATATTATGTTTGCATCTTTTTTTAAAAAAAAAAGTAAACAAAATTAGTTAAACACAGAGTAAGCAATCGCCTTGCTGTACACTTAATGTCTGTCTGTATATATCTTGACGTTAAAATTTGTCCTTGAATGTAAATGTGTCTACTATTGTCTGTCTTTTTTTCCCCTCCCCTAAACAAATGCTTTTTGATTTGATGTTTCTGTTGCCTCCTTTCAAGTGTTTTCATCTTTTCTGTATTTGCTTTCTCCTTTCCCATCAATTCTGTTGGTCCTGTCCATACTGGCAGGCCATTTGCTAATGACGTGTAGTAATGCTTTGTTGGAAATGTTCCAATTTTGCAGATGGATTAACCTAGACGTATGAAACTGTGATGCTTTGGTTCAGGTTTGTTTATAGTGCCTTTCAACAGATAAAGTGGACGTTTGAGCTATAATTATAATAATCCTTATCCTCTAATTCTAGTTATTTGCCAGAAGTTCATATGGAAAATTGGCAGTGATGGAGGAGGGACATTACTGATATTGAATGTTGAATGGGAGTTGTAATGGAATTTCTAACCAGAAACAGAGTTGTTTTAAATAATATCAACTGTGGAAGAAAATCATAATGAATCACTAGCCTTCTTGTTAGAGTTGATGTTATCACTAAACATGTTCTGTACTCTTAAATTATGTGATACTTGGATTTTTGTGTTACATCTAGAATCGGAATTTTTTCCTAATGATATCTGAATGCAGAAAAGGTACACCATCATGGCTGAAGCAAATTAATTTGAAACATCTGTTCATTTGTAGAAAGTGTTTCCTTCTTTTTGCCTCTCTCTGCTTCCCTATTCCAAATAAAACAATGCTAGCATGCCAAAGACAGCTTACCTGCTGTAGTGGAAAAAGGAAAATACTGAAAAATGCCAGTAGAAAATAACAACAAAACATGATGTTCTGATCTAGTACCAAGTTAAATGCACTCCCTTCTCTTTGTAGCTTCTAATGGTACAATTGAAAAAGAAAGCTTTAAAGCTGTAGTAAGCGGTAAAAATGGGCGCAGCCTGTATTGCAGTCTGTGGTCAATCAAATAATTCTGCTACTAAAACTGTAAACTAAGTTCTGTGTCTCAGAAGGCAATGATGCTTCATGATGTTAAAAAAAATGTTCCCCTCCGTCTTTAGTACTGGTATCTAATAGCAAATTTTGACAGCATTACTTGGAGAATATTCTTTTGAACAGGAGTGCAGTTAATTGATGGGACAATAGAGGTTTGTTTTTTTTTTTCTTTTAAGTGAAGGTAGGGATTTATAGGAAAGCGTGTTAGACCAGCAGGAGAAGTTAAGTTATCCCAAACATACGTTTTGGGAAGATCAGCGTCCATTGGCTATGACTCTTGTAAAGACTGTGAATCTCTGGAAAGTTTGAATCAAAATGGAAAACACGGGTTGGAGGTATTGTATTCCGCTCTGAGATGCTCACCAGTGCCAGATATTTCCAGTGTGTTTACTTCGCATTTTAGTGAAGTAATGTCTAATAATACATCCTCAAAAGCATTGCAGTGTAGTTTTTACTTAAAATACCGTTTTGAAAAAGGTCTGTGTGAGAACTGTATCATTTAGGCACAGATAGGGACAGAATTACAAGTTGAGGGCATAACTTTTATAGAAGGATGGATGAGCTATCAGAAGTAGAGGTGTATAATGCATGCATCCTTTCACAGCACGCTACATATTTAAGATTTTTTTGTGTGCCTTCAGTATATGGCAGAACTAATACAAATAGTTCATACTGATTTATAGCTGTTCAGGTGGTACTCTGCAGTATTTAAAAGAATAGATTTGTCTTGATAGATAGTTTTGGCTTACACAGCATTTTTAAGAACGCGTTTATACAGTTCATTACTTGTACCAGCTTATGAAGGTGGTATAGGTGGGAAGACGAGAAATGTGGCTGGCTCTTTCATTGCATTTCTCACTAACCCAGGAGAGTATTGTCAAGACTATCCTAGACAAAAGGATATTTTTCAATAGTATCAGTTTACACTAGTGCTACAGCAGGTGAACAAACACTGATATGGCTTTTTATGGAGTATGTGTACACTCACAAATATTACTTTTTAAAATAAATATAAAAGACTGAGTGATGTAATAGTAGATTTGAGTAGAACACATTATTATTGCAAACAATCACACAAAGAAATGCAGAATATCTTTGACAGAGTACATGATGATAAGCAGGCAAATGAGTCTCTACTGACTTGCATGGAGGTAGCTGCCATAACTGTGCCTAGGAACAAGTTCTGTTACTTGTTTATCTACATAAAATGCAGGTGATGGAATAAAAGCAACGAAGGCATGCGTATGGAAATTCAGCTCATATCAGTGTAGCAAATAAGGAACAATTGAGAATTATGGTATGCTGTAACTGACATTGCTTGGGAGAAATTGTTAAAGTTTCTTGATGTTCACTAATGAAGTATTTGTACTTATAATAACACATTTCTCTTATCCTTCCTATAATTCACTTTTCCAGTAAGAATGAGGCTGTATTTTATGGGGGGCAAAGGGGGCAGGAAGCCTCTCTATGCTGGAATCTTGCAGTGGAATCTAGATGGATTTTAGTCAGATCTTTCTGATAGGATTTGATTCCAACCTGTACAGCCTCCTTGAGCTTAGTGGAGTAGTGGGGTAGTGAAAAAGTGCTCACTTCACATAAAAGGTTTAAGAAAAAACAAAACAGTTTTCCTCTCTTCTCTGATGTTGATCACAGCTTCGTCTCCACTTCAAGTATACGTGGCTTTTTTTCTTTGACGATGATAAAGGTAGAAATCTTTGTGTGTCTGTTCTGCATTCAGTGGTGAGTCACATGGATTTGTACATCATAGAGATATTGTTTATATAAATGTGATGTTGTTTGCTCTTTTTGTTTTCTCTCATGTTCTTGATTTGACTCTGATATTCATATTTTCTTTAGAAATGTATCTTGTTTTATTCTCCTGCTGTTAGTTAACAAGCTAGGAGGCTTGTTAATGAATTAAATAATTATCCCCTCTTTCCCCTTTTGGAAGCTAGCATCTGTGCAATCACGTAAGCTTCTTGAAATGAATGTATGAGTGAATGAGAATCTTAACAGCTGGCAACTTCCAGACCTAAATGATAGAGAGGCCAATGAAGTTGGTCCAGTGCTCTGCTGGACCTCTTACAAACAAGGAGGGGCTCATTGAGAATATGAAGGTCCAAGGCAGCCTTGGCTGCAGTGACTACGAGATGGTGGAGTTCAGGATCCTGAGAGGAGCAAGCAGGGTGAAAATTAAGATCACAATGCTGGACTTCAGGAGAGCAGACTCTGGCGCTCTGACTTCACAGATCTGCTTGATAGAGTCCTATGGGATAAGGCCCTGGAGGGAAGAGGCGCCCAGGAAAGCTGGCTAATATGCAAGGATCACCTTCTTCAAGCTCAAGAGCAGTACCTCTCAATGATTAGGAAGTCTGGAAAAAAATGCCAGGAGGCCTATGTGGATAAACAAGGAGCTCCTATCAAAACTGAAACACAAAAAGGAAGCATACAGAAGGCGGAAGCAGGAGCAGGTAGCCTGGGAGGAACACAGAGACACTGTTTGAACATGCAGACACAGGGTTAGGAAAGCCAAAGCCTGACTGAAACTGAATCTGGCGAGGGATGTCAAAGGAAACAGGAAGGGCTTCTATAAGTACTAGATGACAAAAGAAACACTAGTGAAACTATGGACCTGCCACTGAATGGGGCAAGGGACCTCGTGACAGAAGACGCAGAAAAGTCTGAGTTACTCCATCCCCTCTTTGTCTCAGTCTTTACTAGCAAGACTGGCCTTTAGGACTCCCAGGCCCTAGAGACCTGGGGGAAGATCTGGAGCAAGGAAAATGTACCGTTGGTGAAAGAGGATCAAGTCCCAGCAAACTGGGTATACATAAGTCCATGGGCCCTGATGGAATGCATCTACAAATGCTGAGGGAGCTGGCTGATGTCATTGTGAGACCACTCGATTATCTTTGAATGATTGTGGTGATTGGGAGAGATGCCTGAGACCTGCAGGAAAGCAAATATCACTGCTGTCTTCAGAAAGGACAAGGAGGACCTAGAGGACTACAGGTAAGTCAACCTCACTTTGGACCCTAGGAAGGTGATAGAACATCTAATACTGGGAAGCATTTTCCGGGTACGTGAAAGGCAAGAAGGTCATGAGGAGTAGTCAGCATAGATTCACCAAGGGGAGGTCATGCTTGACCAACTTGATAAACTTCTATAATGAAATGGCTGGCTTCCTAGACTAGGGAAGAGCAGTGGATATTGTCTACCTTGACTTCAGTAAGGCTTTTGACACTGTCTCCCCTAAGATCCTTGCAGAGAAGCTGATGAAGTGTGAGCTAGATGAGAAGACGGTGAGGTGGACTGAATACTGATTGAATGGCCAGGACCAATGTGGTGATCAGTGGTACAAAGTCTAGTTAGAAGCCAGTAACTAGTGGTGTGCCCCAGGGATTGTTACAGGGTCCGATCCTGTTTGACATCTTCATTCATGATCTGAATGATGGGACAGAGTGCACCCTCAGCAAGCTTGCTGATGAAACAGAACGGGGAGGAGTGGCTGATGCACCAGAAGGTCGTGCTGCCATCCAGAGGGACCTCAATAGGATGGAGAAATGGGCTGACTAGAATGTCATGAAGTTGTACCTGTGAAGTTGTTCCTATGTGTTGGTTAATTTGATAACATACAAAATACAATAAAAGTGCCAAAGCACTGTCCAAAGGTAAGTACTGATTTATACAGGTTCTCATGTATTAGTAAGTAGGTGGGAAACATACAAACTAATTTGTCAGTGAGAAGTCATAGACCTTCTGTCTCTTCTGCTGCTTCCCATCCTCCTGCAAACTCTGCTTTCTTTCATGACAGACTGAATATGTTGTGGTACTCACTTTAAATTATTTCCTAAATAACTCTGTTGCTATGGCAGCAACTGCTGCTGCTGCTGGAATTTACATGCAAAGCACTCCAGTGAGATTTACAGAAAAGTCATTGAAAATGGTCAAGTTTGTCAGCATTTTTTTAGCCCACCCACAAAGCAGTTCATTATGCATTTCTCTGCTAGAAACCAGAAGATCTGTTATGACTGGCACAGCTAGCAATGTAATAGAGGAGAAAGGAAGGCGCAAGCTGCCTAGTATAGGGTGCTGGCTAATTTGTTTAACCCTTGCAGGATGTAATTTTCTACTGTGTAGGAACAAGACCTCAGTTTGGTGTTTCTCACCATCAGATGATTAAGTGCAATGTCATTTTGTGATTTTGCTTACAAAAGAAAGCTGAGCTCTTTGGGAAAACAGCTTTTTTTTTTTTGTTTAACATGAAGACTATACTAGTATACCAGTTTTTAAAATATTCTAACATTGCATTTGAAAGTACTGTGGGAATTCTAACCTTGTACCCTGCAACCTGCTAGCTAAGGAGAAGCCAAAGCATTGCCACATTCACTTGACTTCCAGGAGAGGTTTTTATAGAGGCTGAAGGGAATATGAGTAGCTGAAAACGTTGGGTACGTTTTCTTCTTCCTTCTGAAACTCTGTGGTGAGATTATAATTTTTTCCTGATTTGTGGTAGTGAATGCTGTAATTTTGACTCTGAGACGTAAACTTTTACAACAGCTATTGAAAGTTCATGATGAAATGAGATGATGGATGTGAAGAACTACCATAAAAGGTTCATGTGGTCCTAACAATTAACATTTATTGCCTTTTCTTTGACATTCTTCACTTTTTGAGGTCTCCGATCTATCTAACCTTGCAGCATATCTATGAAGTAGGTATCTTTCTTCGTGCTGTGGGTATGAAGCAATACATATGGCAGGTACATACATTGAAATAGTTTGTTGATGTCTGCACCAGCACAGGCGAGAAAGCTGAGCTGTTTTAGTCTGTTCCCTGTAACCAGAAGCTTTTCCCATTCTCCCCTCATACTGAGGCAGCATTGTTCATTCTGATTGTGTTACTCAGAGGAGACACGTTGCTGATCAGGGAGCAGTTCTCTGTTCCTATAGTTCCTGTAGAAACTCCATCTATGAGGATGGAGTCCAGAAGTTTAGAAGCCATGCAGCACTGGTCGAGAAGTGTCCTTAGTGTGATGCTGCTTGAGCTGTGGAGAAAATCGGCTTCACTCATCAGCTGATTCGGATATCAATCTACCTTCTCTGCAAGGAGCTTCAAAGACTGTGTTGCCCTGGCTGGGGCAAGTGCTAATGTTCTTCACTGCACTAAAATATGAGTTAACACCAGATGCTTCATTTTCCTGGTTTAAGTGGTTTCTAGGCCCTTTTTTGTATGGATGTACAACATAAAAATGAACGTCATGGTCTTCAGTGAGGAAGTAAACATTCCTTTATTTCTTGCTGTGATATAAGACTAGAGCAAATAAAAGTAAATCACATCTATCCATTTTATTTATCACTTAATCAGTCTTTTATTTGAACAAAGGGAAATTTTAGTTATTCCACAAGCCTTGGAGTAAAAATCAACTTTAAAAGCCAACTGACTTTCTCTTGAATTTTAATTAAAGGTATTACATTGGGATGATTTGAAATTCAATTGCGACTTAAAACTGATACCCAAAGTACATATGACAAATATCTCCTGGTTTTGCAGGATTCTGAAAAAAAAAACAAAACAAAACGTAATCCAAATAGCTTTGGCATATAGTCAAGTTCCTGAAATGATCTGGGCATTCTTACTTCCTGTGCTTGTCCACAAAGATTTGATATTTTGCTGTCTTTTTCCTTGTTGCCTGTCCATCTTTGTTCCCCATTCAGTTGCCATGCCTTAAATAGTCACATATTCAAGAAAAGGAAAAAGTAATTTCAGATATCGACACTGTGCAGTGTGCTTCTGAATCTGTTTAAAATTTGGCTGTGTCTGGCAGCGTGGTTAACTTTGCAGAGTGGGGAGTAACACATGCTGTACTTTGAAGAACAGGATTAAGTTGTTACTGCATTTTATATCCTCCTGGAAATAAATGTGACCAGATACAACGCTGCATGCACACTGGATATCTAGATAGCTAGTTATGAATGTTTTTCTTTGACCTTGGCATACGCAAAATCAAGCATTACACAACTTTACACTGGTAGAAAAACAATACTAATTGTATTTTTAGATCTGTGTTATAGTGTGTAACAGAGAACTATTAAAATACAAATAGAGTATGTACAGCTTTAATTGGAGACTTTGAAGCAGGATTTGAATCTTAAAATGCATTTGCCTGTGAAATCATTTGCAAGAAACAGCAGTATGTTCACGTGACTGAATGCAAAGAGCAAATGAAAAATAAATACATTCATAAACTTCTTTTTTTTTTTTTTTCTTTCCTGCTAATACAGAAAATCTGTACGTACAAACTACTTCCTCAGAGGGAGATGGAGCAAACTATTCAAGCCTTGAAAAAATTCGGTGCTTTGATTGCCACAAGGAAGATTCCTTGTATGATGACCTGTTATGCTGTAAAATGACACAGCAAGCTCAGAGTTTTAATAATCTCAATTAAGTCTGAATAAAAGCAAGCCATACTGCCTTTTACTATAGAATCAATGAGACATAGTAAAAAGTTGATATACCTTTATACAACAGAAAATGTCTTAATGTCTTAAATTCACAAGTACTTATGAAGTAATGAATTGCTGAATTAAGTAAATATAGTATGATGCTGTATTAGTTTTGATAATCAAGCTACTTACTTGGATAACTAAGGATTGCATGGCAAATACAGATGCCTATTTGCAAAAGTCTTGATGAACCTCTGCTTATATGGGCTTTTTTTCATTATGGATATATAGAACCTTCAAACTACTTTCCTGTGAAATCTGTCAGCATATTATGCCTAAAATGAAAAGGGGTAATCCGGAAGAGTCTTGGTAGGATGTGGTGCATTTGGTGGATGCGACTTTGGTACCTGGTTTCAGCTAGGAATGGAAGAACAGATGAAGCAGGGTAATGCTGTACCAAAGAGGTCACATCCTAGGTCCTCAGGTCTTTGCAGTGGTCTGTCATTTATCTTGGACAGACTTTTTCTAGCCTAAGTAGTTGAAGCAGAAGTTCGTATAAAAAACAGACTCTCAGGAGTAAAAGCAGCATGGAAATAATTGTTTCTGTAAACTTGCAGACTGCAAAACCTCTTGCCTTTTGGCATCTGCCTTCTCTGCCTGTTTTCAAGTATTACTGGCTTCATTGGTCTGCTATGGATAGTATTCTCAAAATTAATTATCACCATCATTAAATCTCTTAGAAACAGTGCTCAATATTTGACTCAAGATGCACGCTGAGATTGGCACCTTGGGTTGGTATCGTCCTGAGCAGAATTCTGGTAGAATCTGACATTTCCCTTCTGACTAGCTGCTCAGGGATCTTCTGAAAGTGTTTTTTACCTCTCCATGTTTGTTTGGGTTTTTTTGAAGCCTAATAAGTGGGGTTTATTTTCATTTTGTAAATGAATGCCTACATTGCCACTGAAGTTTATATTGTTTCTTTTCCTTTTTTCCCTGTACAGGCAGTAGGGAAGTGGGAAAAAGGAAGGATCTCAAAGCTGAAGCCGTTTTGCCAGTGACAGCAGATCAGTTGGGCTAGAACCCCACCTAGGGTTGAAGCAGGAGCCGTCTAAAAGTTAGTTTACCTTAATATCAAGGAAACTTCTAGTCCAAAGTGTCAGATTTTACACTGTGACAAAATTTCTCAGATCTGTAAAGTTCCTGAACGCTTGCGATTTACTGATCCTTTTGGCTGTTCTGTTTGTGCGGAGCTCGACTTTCTCTGCTTGGTAAGGAGCCTAAAAACATGATGTGGTAATACTTGGGGTTACTCTTCACCCTTCCTGCCCTAGAAGTACCACTGGTAGAGATAACATCTACCCCAATTTGTTGGTGGTAGCTTACTAAGCAGAATTTTTTCATCTGTATCTTACATAGTTCAAGCCATATGTATTGGAGTCATATATAGTTCAGTTCAAGTCACTAAATGCTGATGAAATAAATTCTGTATGGAAATAAGCTTGCATTTTGTGTGTTGAAAATTAGAAGACTTCCTACATTCAGAATGGCAACTTGCATCAGCATTCTCATAAAACCTTTTTAGCTGAATTTGGCTGACTTCAAAGACAGCTGTTTCTGTCGATCTTTGAGAATTATGTATCCTTGAATTCTGTAAGGCAGAGCAGCTTTATGAGACAGAATATTGGAACCAAGCCACAGCACGCCAGAGCAAATAGGCTAAATACTAAATATTTTACCAAATACTCTCAGTGCTGTTCAGCCTTCTTGTCCTGAGACAAGTATTTCTTCTTCCTCTGTAATCCATTAGGATAATGGTCATAGATGGCTTCTGTTTGTTTAGGGTTTTGGACACGTTGTGTCCTTCTTATCATTAATCAGTTTAGGGTAAACTTGCAGTGTACAAACCTCGCAGTGGCCAAAAGTTCTACACTACTGTTCTGCAGTCATTATAAGTCTGAGTAACGACGTAAGATCAGTTAGTCCTATGTAGGCTGTTGTACGTAACAACAGTAACTTCTTTAAAAGAAAGATGTCTGACCTTGTCCAGAGCGTGCAACATTATGAAATTGTATATGAAACCAGAATTTTTTGAACAGCTCTCAATGTCTATGAAGCATTTTTACACATTAAGAACAGACATTAGGTAAAAAGGTGACTTGCAATTTCAATAACATTTCACAAAATGCCAAAAAAACGTATTTTCTTGGAATAGATGGAAAAAGGAAAGGAAAAGGATGAGCCTTTCTTAAATAGTACCATGGAGGTAGAAATTAGTTTCTTTTTTGAAATTTGAATTTCCATGCTTATGTGTAATGGTATGTTGAGGGCAAGAAAAATGGCAAACTGTTCAGAATATGATGATGATACCAGAAAAAGCTAAAGATAAGAAGTGATCCATTCTAGAAAATCCTACTTTTTATCCTAAAAGCAGAGAGAAGCTGTGATTAAACTCTTGCCTAAGCTATAGATGACCCAGTTAAAGCTTTGTTCATAACAGAAAATGTAACTTTAATCAAGCCTGACTATAAAATCTAATTATGTTTTAATGTGTATTTAAGTTTGAGAATGTATTTGTGCTTAGCTGGGGGCAACAAGTTGCAACTTCCTATGTATAATTGTATTTGTGCTTGAGAATGAATGCAATCATGTAGTTCTGTTTGCTTTATATTTTAGTTGATTAAAAAATTCTTATGTAAGTCTTCACATATTTCATGTTGTCACAAACACTTTTTAGCACCTTTCTTTATGCAAACAACCGATTTTTTTAGAGATATGCAACCTGTAGTTTCCTGCAGCTTGTTTTGGCTTTGCAGACAGAGATTTCTTATTACAGAAAAATAAATAGGAGCAAAAGTAACTTCAGATCTAAATAATTTACCGGTAAGTAGTTTTATTATCCTTGTTATTTCAGTGGAGAGTGGAACACAGGAGTAGTAGTGGTTATTAGCAAGTGAAGTATTTAACAACTTTGAAATAATTGATCTTTGCTGTTTATTAAATAATATTTAAAAAATGAACTTTCAGAGTAAAGTTCATGAACATTGCCTTGGAGTAAAATTAGCAATGGAATGGAAATGACTGCCCCTCTGAAAAAAGAAAACTGTATCACTTAGGTCATTAGGCTCCTAGGCCATGGTCTTGGTCGTTCCCCACTGACACTGTTACCTTCATGGAGGAGTCTCACATATTCCTTGTATTTAGCTTCCTTTGCAAGAAATGTTATGTGTCGGATTAGAAGTAATGGGCATAACAACCATCTACGTATTAGAGGTAAGTGTATGAAATGGTTAAATTTCTGAATCAACCAGAAAGCTAAATCAAGTGGAGCCTCAAAGCAATACAGAGAAAATACAGTGCCTTCTTCCTTTTCTCTGCTCTTTGTCCCCGGGGTGTATTTTGTTTAGTGAAAATTTTATGTATCAATGAAAGAGTCAAAGATTAAAGAAGATGAGACAGCTGGAGATAGAGGAGTTGATGCAGAAGAGTGATAGAATGTTTCCGCTGAACGAATGAGTGGAGAAATTATCTTTTTGTTTAATTAATTTTAAGTAGGACTCTAACTGTGATTTGTAGGTGAAATAATTTTTGTACCTCAAGCAATTTTTAATTCTCTCCAATAAGCTTGAACAGTCTTGACTTGTACTAGCTGATCAGGTGAGATGTGAGAAATAGCACACGTGTCTTTGCAAGTGCTAATTCTGGTGTAAACATATTTCCCTCAATTTCTTCATGTAAAAAATAGGTGGTTTGAATGTTTTTTTGTTTGTTTTTTTTTTTGGTGAAGGAGAACCCTGCTATAAACAATGCTGTGCTTCTTGCATATTCTCCAGATGACGGATTTGACTGGAGAAGGAATGGGTGATTAGAGTTCTTAGTATGTGATGGCTACTGCAAGGATCTCAGTTCTGTATTGTGATTGGCAAAATGAAGAGGAACCTTAAATCTGTTCTGAATCATAGAAGGGTTTAAATTGTCCTGTAATACATCTGCTGATTTGAGGAGAACAATAGGTGGCTGACATCCGCTTTTTTCCTGATCTGTGGTGATCTAAACCAAGAATTTGACCTAAATTATGCCACTTTCATCACATGGTTCAGACTTGCTTTGTTTCAGGGTGGAGAAGAGAGTTGTACTAACCATAGGGACAGGACATTCTTTAAATTAGTTGCTACATTTGTAAAAGTACTTACCTTCATCTGTGATTGTGGGTAAAAAAATAATGTAATATCTCCAAAGCACTAGAGAAGAAACTAAAATTGATTTAATGTGTGTAGCCCTAGTGACTTTTCAGTCTAAATTGGATATACTCTTTTATTCTGACATTCTTTGTTCTAATTGAATAATGTTAAAAACATATGAAATGCAACATCTGAAAAATCTGGACATTTTATTGTGAATTTGTATTAGGTTTTTAAGGATTTTTATTTTGCTTGTTACAGCTTACTGTCAGAAACAAGACTTCCAGTCTTTAGGTGAGTACCTTTGGTTAGATAGGCATGATTAGGCAATTGTTATTAACACCACCAGCAGCAGCTCCCTCCCATAACTGGCAGAAATAACAGAATTACATTTATACAAGAATATTTGCTGGGGGAAACTTGCTTGAGTGACAGCTTAGAGCAGTCCACCAACCAGTAAAGATCAAACAATCTGGAAGATGCCCTTCACCTCCCTTCACCTTCACTTATCCACCTCACCCCAAAGGAGGAGCAGCATAACTCTGCTTTTGAGAACACCTGAGGACCTCCAGGGACACCTGGGACCAAGCTTGCTTGATTAGATCCAGCATGCTTAATACCCTACTCCTCCTGACTGCTGATAGCTGCTGCTCCTGTCAGCAAGGAAAGAAGTAGAGAGAATCAAGCTTCTACAATTTTGTATTGCTTTTTATATTGGTAATAACTCACAGAGGCAACAAATATTCAAACTCCTTCACAAAGATTCATTATTGCATAGTAGTTAGTGCATGGGCATTATTGATCCCAGCCTGAACCACAATGTATGGCCTATATTCTGTCTTTGCCCTTTTCTCCTCCCTCCTTGTTTCCTTTGTCCTAATATATAATACTCATATACATAAGAAAGAGTTTAATATTCTCACCTCTGGCTTCCACAACTGTAGTAGGTAGTAATTATTAAAAGATGGCAGACATAGTAGAGCTCCAACAACCCTTGCTCCAACAGCTAGAAAATTACAAGGTGTCAGCGTGATGCTGTCTGGTTAGTTACATTGATATTGTAACTTAATTTTCATACTTCGAGTGAGTTTGCAGTTTGGATTTTCCAAGCATACCTGTAAGTCAAGCATCAGAGTTAAGGTATTGAGATTTGCCACTGTTATTACAGCATTTAACATTATGTGTTGTAGCATTTCAAAATGGTTTTTAAGCTTTACTTTTTTTTCCTTCCAAAAGAAATAAATAGTAATGTGATAAACAAAAGGTGCTTGCTGAATAAGCATTGATTATTTCTGTACTTATTTCTCTTTCATGTGAATATAGAGATACAGACAGGAATAAGGTTTAAGAATTCATGTCCTTACTCAAATACAGAATTTTCTAGTGTCTGTGCAGTTTCAAGATTTGATGGTCCAAAAACAGATCTATGACAAAAACGCGTCTAGTCTGCAGAGTGTAAAAGTGAGCAGACCTGTTGTCCAGCTCAGGGGTAGACATTCTGGTTTTAACTCCTGAGGATTCAGCTGCAGTTACGAACAGGAGTGCCCGTTACAGCTGATTGAATTTCAGGGTAAAACGGCTTCTAACTGGCCAAGTATCAGACATCTGCTCGAAAATGTTATAGGAGTTGTTTTAATATGGGCAGAATATTTTTTTTCCTTTAATTTCGATTCTTGGAATTTTTGGTTTGTCTGAAATATTTTTTAAAAAATGATCTTTAGCATGTCAGGCATTTTGTCCTTTTTGTTCATTGGTTTATTTTCTATGAACAGCTAGAAAAAGCTTCTTATTATGGGAAATATTGATCAATCTCAATAAGTGGTACTCTTGCCCCATCCTCTATTAGGCAGGTTTTATTGTTGAGCACTGTCCACTGCTGGACAGAGTGGAAGTTATATCTTTCCATTTTACTAAATACAGTTCTATCTCTTGTGAAACATCAAAGCTGCAGGAGTTCCTTCTGTCCTCACTGTGATACCATCACAAATTAATTCTGTCATTATAACCTTGGCAGACTTGATAAGCAGTGCTCTCACCCCTCTGCTCTGTTATGCAAGTTTGGCTGTAGGACACAGGCAGATATCAACTTACAAGAATAGAAATTGTGCCCTGAGGTTATGTTTTTTGGTATCTTAATTCATTTTTTTTCTAATTTACTGATAAGTGGGTGTTGCTTTACAAATGTAGAGTTGTGCTGTGTATCTCCAGAGCTGTGTTGTCTCTGCCTCAGCACAGCTCTGGAGACAGACACTGTAGGTATATCACGATACTCTTTTGATTGCTTCCTTCAGTCCTCCTCTCTTCCCCGCCTCCTCTTTGCAGACAGTCAACATTGTTCTCCTTATATGGCAGAATTGTTTAAAGTCCCAATATGAATGGGATAATGCCTTGATAACAAGGATGCAAATCACTGGGAATTCACAGTGGCTTTCAATTTTGCTGTTAATTAGGTGAAACTTTTCAGAACATCTGGACCCACTTCAGGCTTCTTCTAGTACCATTTCTGGACTTTCATCGTAATGACATCTGAAGTAAAACTGTTATTTTTGGTTACCTACACATTCTGCTAATAGTTAAGCTTCTTTATTTGGTTACCCTGTGGTAACCAAATCTTTGAAAATGCTTCTAACCCGAATCTTGCCATCACTCCACCCTAAAGATTTGTACTTGGCTTTGACACATCTTCTGCAATCAAACCTTGCTATCTCTTACAAGCAACATTTCTGTCATAATATATAAGTGAATGGTGTAGCCCTGAAGCTGCTTTCTGTTTCCAAAGGGAAAGTAAAGTTCCATCTTATCAAAGGTGTGAGAGTTGTTTATCCCTAATTTGATACTACAGCAAATTCATTTTGCCATAAATACCTGTGAGCTAAGGTTTGTGTTCAAGAAGTGAAAGCCTAGAGCCCCTTAGAGGTTCACCTTAGTTCATTAGATGCTGTAGAATCTTACTCTGCAGAGTGCAAAATCAGATAACTCTGGTCTTTCAGGAAATTTGGTAGAACTAGTTCAGGGTTTGATCTGGCTCTAAGCTTCCGTGATCCGTAATGTGAACTTCATGTTGTGTCTAGCCCATTTGTAAGTTCAGTCTAGATTTTCTGATATCTACAGGTTGTCTACTTACAGCAAATGTTAACAAAATCCTTTCTAAAAGAAGTGATCATAATTATATGAAGATGCTGCTAGTCTTTATACTTGTTGAAGGCATTAGGAACTCTGCTTGACTAAATGCTATGTTCTTTATCTTAATTATTTTTTTTTTCCGTTGAACTCTCCTTCAGTTTTGAGAGATCTTGCATACATAAGGTATGCAAAATTTGTCCTTAGATCCCTAGCATGCTTAGGAGAACACGAACTGGCATCTTTGTCTTCCCACAGTTGTTCTTGTTGGCATGAGATTGAGAGACTGAGATTTTTTGCTTTAGATTTATCCTCTGTACCAAGAGCCAAGTAAATAGAGAGGTATGAATGTTCCTGTTAATGCAGAGCTGAATTTAAAGCATATGTTCTACTTTCTGGATTATTTTTTTTTTTAAATTCCTTTTGGGATCTATGCTTTTTGGCATCAGTGAAGTATTTGAGCAAACATGTTGTACATCTACCTTGAGAGCCTTGGAGAATAAAGGCCAGATCACTTTAAAATGTAACTCAAGATCAGGCTTGTGTTTGTTTGAAGATTAAATTCAAAGTGATTTGCAATGAGTGCAAGCGTCCAGTTCCTGCCAATTTTGCCTCGGTTCTCCAATCGTTTTTAACACCAGCTCCAATATGACTTAGAGTCAAAGTTATATTTGTTCTGCAGTCATACTAAGATTGCAATGGGTATGTAAGGCTCTTCTGAATTTGGCCAAGACTGCTAAGTGGCTGCTGGCACCAGTTTGTCAGGGATTATGGCATGTTTTTCATAGTTGTTGTGAAAATTTTGAATTTCAGTTGGGAAACAAGAAGCTTTTTTAAAATGATACATATCTGAAAAAATATACATTGTGAGAATATGCTGTGTTGAATACTGAGAACTAAGTCTCATGTATTCCCTGGAAGACAGTAAGTTCTGCAGCTGGAGGTTTTTCCATTGATTTCAGATTGAAATGAGAAATTGAGTTCTGTACTGAAAGTTTTGTATGTGAAAATGAGTATGGTGATGTCATATCCTTCTTGGTGATAAAATTTTCCAAGGCAAATCTTCATAATGGCTTAAAGTTAGATATAACTGAGGCTTATTCTGTGCAAGAAGACAGAGTAGAGAGATTGGTTTGTCTGGAAAACATATTTGATTAACGAGATAGTTAAGGGTGATGCTGAAATGAAACCACAGAATTCATAATTCAGAGCTCTTATGGCAGGCTTTCTGCAAATTCAGGCAAACATGACTTCAACAGCTTAATTGCAGTTTGTGTTTTTAGGGTTTTGTTTCCTACCAAGAACCTATAGTAGAATATTTTATGCTACAGAATCTTGATTTTCCACAGAGATTTTGTGGCAAACTCTGCAGCTGCAGAATTAAAAAACCTACAGGCTTTAGTAGGGTTTGTTGCTCAATTCTGATAGGTTACTGATTACACCTACACTCTTTTACAAAAAATTTGGAATACATTCTTCAGGAAAGTATGCATATTTCTTTTAGCATGTTGTGGTAGAAAGCAAACCATCTTTTTTCCCCTCTATAATAGTTTTTACACAGTTTTTTTCAGCTGTCCTGCCCCTACCTACGGGCGTAACCATGGAAGTCTAGTTGCACAGGATGGATTCTACCTCTCTTGTGCCCTGCCTCTCATGACGTTTGTAACTCTTTTTCAGTAAGTCAGAGAAGTGAAGGCTGCATACAGCATGACACATTACCGGGAGTCTCAACACAATTTTAGCATAACTTTACCTGTGTCAGACTGACCTTGTGCCTCTGATTATATGACATTGAATATCTTCAGTAACAGATTAATGCCTGGAAGCAGGGAGGAGTCTTTGAAACAGGTCAATCTGTTCATCAGAATGGTTTGTTCCATGGTTTGGCTCCAAGCACCCCGAGCAGACAACATCATGTTCTTTCCACTAGGACTTGAAATGAGAGCTGTGTATGTAGGTGCTGCTGAGTCAGAGGAGAAACATGAATTCAGATTTGATAATGGACCTGGCCTTGAAGACCTGTGAAGTATGCTCAGTTTTAATTAAGACATAGTAGGGACTGCCAGCTTCTGCTCCCTAATATCACTGCCAGGTGTGGCTGTCTGTAAAGAGACATCTAGAACTGAGTTGTAAGAATAGGCATAATTTTTTTTAAGTTTTATCTCTAACAACATTTTGAATGTAGAATTATTGGGTGAAATCATCGCTAAATAGTGATAGAATCAGGCCTTTTACTTCAGGCGTAGTGCACTCCATGCAACACTATGCTGGCTGACAGGTAACGTGTTTCCTGGAAAATGTTACTTGGCCTAGATGCTGGTGTTACGCATTGTTTTGAGTTAGGAGGATTTGCTGTGCCACTTTGGGGGATTTAGCTGATCAGAGAAGTTTGCATCACCATGAGTAGTTGGCTTTGGTTTGAACCCATTTTTAATATTTACTGATGATGCGATTAGACATGATCATCTGAGTCATCATTGGGCCCTCTCCCACTTTTCAGACGGTATCTACATGGTAGGTATCTAGCTCAGATGAGCTCATGAAACAGTTCTCCCCGCACCAAAAAACACATTCCAGCACTTCATAATAAACTGCATATGCTGCCAGATGGTAAAAATTCAAAGCTGCTTCAAATGTATAGTTCAAAATGTATGCTGTCTCCTTTCTCTCTTTTTTTCTCCTCTCTTCAGGTTCTTGCTCACTTCTTTCCCACACCTTCCCCCATACTTTCATGACTTCAGTCTCCAGCACCAATTCTTCTTTTCCCACCCCTTCACCCAGCTGCTTCCATTGCTTCTCCAGCTCTTTAATTCTATTCTCTGCTTCTTTCTTTTCCTCTGGCTTTATGCCGCTCTCCTAATTCTAAAGCTTTACATTCTTTCATACATTTTTAATCTGACATTGGAACCCTTCTTCCTATTTTTCTTTATAAGCTTTTTCATGAATCATCAGTTTAGAGAGAAACTCAAGGGTGCAGTTAACACTTGGCATCTTCCTCAGTTTCGTGTGTATCCAGTGGCACTTAAATCATAACAGAAAGTCAGCAGTTTTTTCTTTCTGCTTATATAAGATGATGTAACATATTTATTGGTAAAATCGAAGCAGTTCTGTACCTTAATATGGATAGCAAATGTGGTTTTCAGAAAAAGATTTGAAAGGCTGAAAGACCACTCCTTTAAATGTGCCTTTCAGATTATTTGCTCTGCCTTGGTCTGTTTGTACTTCTTTACCAACTAAAAGCAGTTCTAATTGTGGAAGGTAGAGTCACTTCCAAATTTCAAGAGACCTGAAATCCACTTTCTTTGTTTTGAGTGAAATTCTTAAGCTTTCATTCTCCCTGATTATATTTTTACAAAATAAAGCACCTCACTGAGATCTTCAGTTTTGTCCTCTCCCCACCATAAATGCTCTGGGTTTATTCATTTCATGCAATGCATGCAAACTTGTGCCACTCTGATGTACCCATCTCAGTGTCAGACTTGCAGATCTCGGGGCATTCTGGGGAATGTGAGTTATCCTTTAAGAGAGTAATAGGGTATGTATCACATCCCGTTTTTTTTAAGGGATGATTGGGGAGCAGCAAGGAATAAAATGCCTTGAAGATAATCTCTCTCCATGTTCTAGTGTTCTGTCATGCAGCCACTGTCTCTTGTGANTATTTGTTTTCAGTTTAATATTAATTGGCATATATCCATTTGCTCAGTGATCTTTTACCAGTTTAGAGCATAACTTTCTTCCTCTGTGTCTGCACTGCCTTCTTCTCAGCCTTACAAATGAAGACCTAAGTGTAACTCAAATGGCAGAGACTCGCTCTCATGGAGGGAAGCGCATGACAAGGGGTGGGAGCAGGAATCCTTCTGTCTCTTTGCATCTCAAGATAACACTGAATTCAAGCCTCTGCCGTACAAAGGAGCAGATACTGTCAGTGAAATCTAAAGTAGCTTTAAATGCATCACTGGCCTTTGGAGTCAGATGGACATGTTTTGAGATTCATTTTTCTATGCAAATTTTTAATCATCAACCATAAATTGTGACAGGAAACATTTCATTTCAGCTCATTCAAATAGTTCAAAATTGTTGAATAATCCAGCATAATACCTAAAAGTCTAGTTTGAAGTGATTTAATTTGGCTTTGAACTTTAACAATGCTCTAGGTAAACCCAAAATATTTTAGGCTTTTTCCAAAATGCTTTTAGATTTCTGCATAACAGATATGTGAAGTGTTTTTCCTCCCATTTTAGGACTGAAAATATTTTTGAAATCTTGTTTGTTTCTTCAAGAGACAGGAAAAGTTTTGATCTAGCTTTAGCAGCAATTGTCTGGTTTTCTGTTTAACCTTATTGCATGTGTAAGCTGGGATTTGTACGTAAACTTGAATAGGAACTAGAGTCTTCTACTGTGAATGAAAAGGGCTAGGTACCTGATTCTCCTTGTTTCTGTCTTCATGTCTAGTGTCCCATCTCCCTTGGCCAAAGCAAGGCTATGAGAAGCTCTGATGCAAACAAGACGTTCTTTTGAGCATGTTGTGTGTTCCAGAATTACACATTTAGGACTGCTGTGTTTTTGCCTGAGGAAACCTAGACAAACATGCAGATGGATCTGTTGTAGAGTACACATGATGTAAAAACAGTTTGTTGGGGATCCACCCACTACGTATACTTGGTGAATCCAGCATCTGGACTGCACTCAGTGGCCAGAATTATCCCGGATTTGCTAGAATGCTACAGACCAGGGCCCGGATTCTTCTCGAATTACTGTAGATGTGCAGTTAATCTAGTGCCCTCAGATTCTCTTTAGTCAGTGAGGATAAACAGATACTTTGTGGGATTTGATTTTTTCCCCCCCAAACATAGATATTCCCTTTAGAATAGGGAATTCATACCCTAGAGAAGACTGTTGGGCTAAAAACAGAGCTCAGAAGAGTGAGCTTGCAGGCAGATGTATGGATTGCCTAATGAAGTCTACTCAGATGTCAGGAAATCCCAGAGAAGTGTATTTCTTCAAGCAGCCCTCATAAGATGAGGCCAAAAGTTTCGTAGTCTTTTCACCCCCACTGCATTTCCCAGGTCCAGCCGAAACCCTGTTTTGTCCTGTCACTGTAGCTGAACTTGTTGGAGGCAAGAGATGGTGAGATAGGACCCTGACATCAGGAGCCAGAGAATAAATCTGTTATCAGACTGAAGTGTTTTTCGTATGAGAGAGATATATTTCAAGCTTTTGAGGATCTGTAACTTCCCAAGCAAATCTTTCACTCGTTCTGTTTACAAAATGAAATAAACCACATCCCTCAGTCTTCAGTTACACGGTATCAGAAATACAGAGAACACTGGAGAAAAGGACGTGAACAAAGATGCTCGAGCACCACAGTCTAGATGACAGCCTTGCGAAGGAGTGGAGGAAGGGCTGCCTCGGTTTTCTAGAGGTGTTTTTAAAAAAGTGAAGAAAGTTAAATTTTTCACAATGACAGTCCTTAAAGTGTTAACGGGCTGCTAAAACAGCTCAAGGCTGATGATGGAAAGGAAAGATTTTTCTTTCTTTGACAGCTGAAAACATTGTATTTTTTTTTTTACAGACCTGTGGAATAGTAATAAAACTAAATAATGTGATAAGAATATAGACTGAGGAATTTTAAGCTGGCATTGACTTTGGAAAGAGGAGTGGGTAATTTCACTCCTGATGGAAATTCCATTTTCCAACTGAATTTTAGGCCAGAGGCTGAAGAGTAGCTTGTATCTAATAAAATGCAAATGAAATCAGAATGGAGCTTTTTGTATCCTATCAGATGGTGCGAACTTTTACAAAGTGCATCACTGTTGTTGTCGGCTGTATGGTCTTTGTTGTCATAACCTAACAGGATCTGTGATGCCACCTTTCCCGCTTTTGAGGAATGCCCCACTTCACAAGCTCTGGCATTTGAAGATAAGTGGAACTGCACAGGTGGTGAAAATGATCGCTACTGATGGTTTAGAGAAATGAAATGCGAGCACAACTTTGTCCAAGCTTTGGCAAGTCTGGGCTTGGAACATCAGTCAGTGCCATAGAGAAAAGGTCTGTGAGGTCAGCGAAACTCGGGTAAGATGGGAACTCCAACATCATGTACGAAAAAAGACTGTGTTCAGGGACGGATTGTACCTGACAGGCCCTGTGCACGCTACCTCATTGCTTTCTGTGCCACTTCACAGGGAAAACCACCCTGCTCTGTGCCTGGTTGTTACAAAGATAATCTAAACTGTAGCATCGTTAAATCCTGGACAGCAAAACGTGGGGTAGCAAATTTTAATTTGTGCCTAGTGGCATTCAAAGGCTTTAAGCCATGTGCTGTTAACTTCAAGAAATGCAATTTCCGCTAATTTCCTTTTAATGGAAAGGATTTTTTGTGCACCAATCAATGAATCTTATGCAAGAATAGAGGCTTTTTCTGGTACTAGTACACTTATATGAACCATACGAAACGGCACGCTATGCAGTTCTTACAGCTTCTCAAATAAATGTTTCCCTCTGTGTTTCTTTGTATCTTATGCTTTAATTGAGGAATGGTTTGCCAGAAGAGTCAGTTTAATGTTTCTACCTGCGAAAAATTTTAAAGGGTTTGTATTTTCTAGTTTCCATCTGAACTTTTGTTACAGGTAGCTTATAGCTGGCAAAGAAAATCCATATAGCTTGTTTCCTTCCGTCTCTGACTGGCTACACAGAGACGTGTGAAATACGAAGGTTGCCTGGGTTTGTATCTGGGAGAATGATACTGTGTAGCAGCAGTCTACCATATCCTTATTTTTTTCAGAAGGAATTGCACCTTGTCAAGTGAAATTTGGATTTGTGCATTAATTTTCCTTCTTCAGAGAAGGTACCTTAAGGAAAAAGGCAGCTTTTCTAGCAAAAGGGTCATTATCAATAGATCTGTTGAAGAAGCTGTGTTAAAGGTGTATTTTTAAGGAAGCAGAAATATAGCTGCCATACTCATAATGCATTGTAGAATCAGAGCATTTTCCTAACTAAACTGTATGAGAGCAGCCTGCAGAACCGTAGCATTGCTTGCTGACATGAGTAAGGTGAGCTGGCGCTGACCCACCCCTCAAGTTCATACTGGCTGTCCTGTCTCGCACTGGCGTAGTCCTCAACTACATCATGTCACCGATGTATGACAGCTGTGTCTCGTAAACGGAATTCAGATGTGTACAAGAATGCATTTCACAGCTGTTCAATCCATTTTATTACGAAATGAAAAAAAAATTAAAAATAAATTATTGGCTAGTTGGAAGATACCAAGGGAATACTTTTGCTTCTGGTGACTCCCTGTCAGTGACGTTTCTGTCACCCCTCATTAACTTATGATTGTTAGCATAAGCTATATACCTAAGCACTGAGCTGTTCTAAAACCTGGTGGAATTTCATACACGACGAACAGAATTCTTTTGCCCTTATGTCAAAGAAATTTTGAATATCCTTGGGGATTTTCCATAATACACAATAAAGAGGAAGCTAAATCTCAAATGGAGTTTGTTTTATAGGTGAAATTCCTCAGGGAAGCAAAGCTGCTTCTGGGCAGTTTTTGTGAGATTGTAAAGCAAGATATGAGAACTGCTTGACAAGGTTTTTTTGAGGGTTTCAAGGTGCACAAGTCTCTTGTTTGATTATATAGAAGTGAAATCTAAAATGCTACTGAGGGAGACTTGGTTATACTCTGAAAACCACAGATAATGGGCAGCCTGCCTACTCATGCTGTACTTCCTCTAACCTGTTGTTGTTGTATCGGAGGACATGGTGTCACTTGCAGAGTGGCTTTGTGGGCTTTGGGGAACTTCCTGGTAAATAGAAAAATAAAATTATCCATTTTTTTTTTTTTAAATTCAAAATACTCTTCTTGCTATGAAGGATCAGAAATAGAAAATATTCTTTCTGAGATTCTGAACACCTGTAGCACATTTTTTCTCAATAATTCCACGTACATCGTGAAAGAAAAACTAATGGATATAGAGGAGAAGAAAGAAATACATTATTAACTCACGTGTGTTCTACGTGGCCTGACAGGAACAGCCGTCTTCAGTACTTTAAACCACAATCTTCCTCTTTTGGCATGGGACAAAATAATTTATTTTCAAAAGACTACATGAAGTCAAATTCTGCCTCCCTATAACTGGTTTGAAATGAAATTTGCTGGATCATATTCATCCCTCATTGTCCTTGGAGCTTGGCTATGCCGAAAAATGGTACCACTTTCGTTTATACTTGGTATGCTGATTTTATAGAGCTAAATAGCAGCATTATCATGGGAGGAGATCTGAAACTTTATTTTAAGGCAATCTCGTATTTAACTAACATTCGCGGTAGCAATGATACCACTTTTTTATAACTAATAGATTTAGTCTAGACACTATTATTCTTACTATTGTAACAGTAGGAAGCTTCAAGATTCTTAAACTGCCAGTAAAAGCTGAACGTATCTTCTGCTGTTTGCTTGCTTGTAAGAGCTAGGCCATATTGCAGTGCCGTTTTGACAATCATCTATTCTCCCAACAGTATTTATTTATTTAGAATAGCATTTATTTTCCTTCTGTGTCATTAAACATTGACTGTCAAATCACTGTTTGAGTGTTAGCAAATCCTTGCAGTTCTTTTGTGCATGAATTTTGTCCTACTGGTTGTTTTTAAGTTGGTTACTACATGGATACTCCCTGGAGAAGGATGTGGACTGTCTGGAAAAGTTTATTTTCTAGGGTAGGCAGCACTGGTCCTGTGGGAGCAGCTCCTGGGGGGTCCCTGCAGGAGTGCACATGGACTGCAGCTCAAACTTCGTTCCAGGAGACAAAATGCTTCTCTTGGCTAGGGATGATAAAAGCTTTGAGTGACTTAAGACAGGGTAGTAGGGGTCAATGGGAGCCGATGTGTGAAATTAAATGGTTGGTGTGGTCCACATCATACATGTTTTAGGGGCGTTATTTCAGCCTACCTTTTGTCTGGCCCCATGGCGCCATTAATGGTTAGGAGCATGTTTTCTGGTTTACCTTCATGTGAAAAGAACCCAGCTGAGGTCCTCTGAGACTGCTCCATAATGTGAACCAAAGCACAGTTAAGTGGAAAACTTGCCTTGGAAGTGGATTCGGCATCTGGACTGACGTGCTAATCTAGATGAGTTCACAGGGAAGCTAGTCATCCTGTTTGGAAATGCCACCAAGCAGCACTTCGCTCCAGATACCTAAGTTAAGTCTTGGGCATGGTACATATCAAATGGAGCAGGCTCTCTATAGCTTTGCCGGAGGCACTGAAGGTCAGATTCTTCACAACCTAAGGTACTGTTCCAGTTTTGCTCCTACAAATTTCCGGCTAACAAATAATACGAAATTGTGTTTTGTAGCTGAATGTAATTTGTTTTCAGATGATATGGAACATTGTTATATTCATGTTAGTAATGGTATTTTATTCTTCCAAAGAACAGAAATCTTTTTCAAGTCCCTAGCCTACTTGAGGATGGTACTTGACATTACTGAAGTATGAATAACCTCCAGATGTGAAGCTATAGCTTTTAAAACCATACCTAATAAGAAGCTTTCTGCAAAAAGGAAGATTTTCCTTTTGAGGAATGTTGAAATTTTGAGCATATCTGTTAAGCAAACTTTATCTGGCATCACTTTGAAAAAGAATAAAAAATTATGAATTTCTCTAAATGGATCTAGTAAATTATTACATCAAGAATTGCAAAAGGTTCTTTATTCATGTATTTCTGCAGCTTTTTGTGATGAGTGCTGTTACTGGGCAGGAAGATGCCGTGAGCGTTTGATTTTCTGTTGTCTTTGTATTTTCTCGTATTTCCTTCTCATTACCCCACTGTAACGTATCTTTGGGCAACTTCAACTGTCAATTGTCTTGGCAAAGATATAAGAAATAAATTTTTTACAGTGAGAACAATCATTCACTGGAATAACCTCTCTGGGGAGGCGTCCACATAACTAGAGGTTTTCAAGATGAAGCTGGGCAGAGTGCTAGATAATCTCATTAAGGCTCCCTTTCCCACAGAAGCATGGACCAGATGAGCTTTCGAAGTCCCTGCTAACCTAGGCTGTTCTATGATTCTGTGGTTCTAAAATTTACTGTCAATTTTTCTTGTACGTGATTTAGTGAAAGCTCTGTGTGTCTGTCTTATCTGTAGTTGGTTGAGTAACAGTTTACTCAAGATCTAAATTTTCCATCAGATTTAAATATTAGGAACTGATGCATATAAAATTTTGTAGGCTTAGACAGTTTTGTACGTACAAAACACTCTTGCATTGAGCAATGGGAATATTTTTCTCAGTTGTAAAGCTTTATCTTCTCACTGCTTCTGCTGAGTAATGGCTGTGTCCTCCTGTTGCTCCCCTGTACAGCTTCATCATCCAGCATGGGTCTCAGAGCTCCGTCTCTGCAAGGTGAAACTTTCAAAGAGCTGTTGGTGGTTGTTAATGGATTAGATGGAAAATGCTACTCTGGGAGGCTATAATTTCTGGTGGTTTTTAACTGTCCTTTTTGAGGTTGGTTGTTTTCTCTAGTAGATTCAGATATATTATATTTGAAGATAATGAGAAAAGCAAAAAGCCTTCTGTTGTGAGGAGAGTTTTGGTGGAGCACAGACGTAATTTGTCTTAAATTCTACACATTAACTTCTTCCAGGTATTAGTCTACCTTCATGGGGAGTCTCTCTCAGATGTCTAAAAATGCTTCCATGACTTAGAACTGGCTTGTGCTGGTTTAAATCATGCTGAGGTAATTACAATATAAAAGGTTGTCCCACTGTCAGCTAGACTGGGCAGTAAAAAAAATGACGTTTACTTACCATTTGTTCTGGCAGGATCATGCATTTTTCCAGAAAGAAACAGATTTTGAGAAAGAGAAAAGGCTCAAGGCTACCGAAAGCATGTCAGAGCTCTGTCTTCACTAGAAAACCAGCATGACTCATTTTCGGAAAGTTTGGAAGCAACTTATAGGTGATGTTTAAAGGTATATCTAGTATGTGTTCTTTTCTCCATACTTGCTCATCTCAGTGCACAACTGCTTATTTGTTTGTAACTATTTTGGATATTGTGGCTGCCTCTTTGGAGGGAAATGGAAAGACGGTGGCTTCTTTTGCTTCTTACTTCTGATACGTGAATGATTATCTGAGCTAATGAAATGTTAGAAAACATAGGACAAGATCTTTTCAGAAATTAAATCTTACTGCAAATATAAGGTAAACCTGATTGAGTTTCTGAGTTTCTGCCTTGAAATTAAATGAAGGGAGGCTGACAGAAAGGATTGTCAAACAAGCAGTGAATACAAGGAGCGGACATCTAAAAGGATAATGTTGCAAATGTTTGAAATCTGTCTTTAAAACATGAGGGCTAGTAGGTGTTTTCTAAAATATTTTACTTTGCAAATATTGCTACTGAATTCTTTGTTACTGCTCTCTTCTTCCACCATTGTTAGTCCAAATTGCTTAGAATGGTACCTAAAGCCTAGACTGGAGCTGTATCATTTGCAGCACAATTTCCACTACTCAGCAAGAGCAGTTCAAAGGTTTTAGGTTACAGACCTTCTGGGCCCCATCTGCATCTAACCAGGTCATCGGCTTCTGATGGTGGAATGATTTGATGCCTGTGTGAAACTGGAGGTCTCTTATTCCTCAATAAGAGTGGTGAATACAGATGTCAAAATTGTAGGGTTTTTAATCCATGAGAAATACTGTGGTTTTCATTATTTTTGGTGGGCTTTGGTCTTAAATAGCTAATACTGTTTTTAATTACTTTCTAGCCAGAGATTCTTCTTTTCTCTTTCCTAGAAACACTGAAATGTAATGTCTCTAAATTTTAGCATTCCCCCTACAGTTGCTCAGTGACATTATCAAGACAGCAGCTGAGGGTTCCTGAGGTTTTGAGTCACAGCTCTGCGGTAGGGTGCCAGAATCCTTACTAGACATCCCTAGCATGCCTGATTGCAAGCTGAGGCTCCTAGGACTTCAAGGCTGCCAGCTCTGTGACAGAAATTCTGGCATAACTTTCCAGTATCTGGCAAACCTAGGTTGCTGGTGTCCTCTGTCAGACATACCTGGCATGCTGTTTCACAACCCACAAATTTCAGTGTTGAATATCCCATGGCATGAACAGTCTGCTTGGCATATGTGCCCTACATTTACAGGCTTCTTTAGTTCACCTGCAACCGTTTGCGTTTGATGACAATTTTGCAGAGCCCGGAATGTGTTGGAGGAAGTCTGCTGGCAGGAGGAGAGTGGCTTCTCTGTCCTCATTCTTCTCCAGGAGACAACAGGTTTTAGAAAGTACTCTTTTTAAATTCATGTGTTTTTCAGGATGCCAGATACCTTTTGAATTTCATAGTTAAAGCATAATACACTATTCTTGGAATTGTACTAGAACTTTTTCTCAAAAATATCCTAAAAAATTGGAACTGAGATGTGGATTTTCAGAAACAAAACCAGAATAAAGTACTTGTGAATATCAATTTCATGCCTGATTACCTTTTGTCCTGTGAAAAACTCCCCCTAATAAAAAAATAGTACCTGATTAATATATGTTATTAAATTATCAAATGCTAGGAAGCTAATTCATAAACCTGAAGAAACTCAAAAATCTGAATAAAAATTTTAGCAGAAAGAAATGGACCATTCTAGAAAAAAGATGTTAAGAGTTTCTATTTCCGATTCATTTACATCACACTGTCAATACCTGTTATTACATATCTAATATGATTATTACATCTTACAAAGCAACTACAGTTTTCATGATGTGCCAACAAGTTTTCTGAAAGTACTCAGTATTACCTTAAGACTGATAATAAATATTTTAGTCTAACAAACGTGGACCTTGAAACAATAGCATTGTATATTACGGCAGTTCCACTAGCAGGAAAGTAAAAAAACTGGCTTTCATAATGATGAATCAATGAGAGGTGGTAGTTCAGGTAACAGAGACATTTGGATTTTGTTTTTCAGCCAAGCATATATTATTGTGGAGCAGAATGGCTTGGATCTAGCATCTGTCCTGGAAATTTTTCTACCCATACATACTAGCAGTCAAAATGTATGCGCTTGTCTATGTGTATTTGTAGGTGGAGAAGAGCTGGCGAAGAAGGTCTTTGAAGCAATGTCTGCATTTTCTGTTCTGCTGCTGTTATATAAAAGGCCAAAATAATATTGTGAGATTATCTGAGAATCTTAAATATACAAATATGGGCTACTGTTAGCTAATGTTTGTTTTTTATTTTCCTATGCTCACTAGTTGAGCTCAGGAGGGTTCTGTTTTGTAGAAGTAAACCTAAAAACCCCAATTCCTAGGTGTTTGCTATAAGCAGTTTGTTTAGATTCTGTGCATTTCTAATGAAATAACGTGTGTGAGTTTGTGCATTCCTGTAGCTTAGTGGACCTCATTACTGTTATCTTTACTTGATTAAATAAAACATTGAGTTCTCCATAAATTCTGCTTTTACCCAATGTTTCAGTGGGGTTTCTGGCATCACAGGACAGTCTGGTAATTTATGCTGGTGGTGTCAAAAGCCAGACAATAACAATAACATACAGCAGATGAATTTGATTTGTGTAGTTTATTGAATTGCTAATTTGAAATTTTTAAGTGTATCTGATTTCTGTACTGCATGGAAGTATGGAAAAGGAGGAGTCTTTCAGCATGTCTGGAGAGCACCTACTGCCTTTAACAAACTCCTTGGAACAGATGGTGTTCACCCAGGAGCGCTACAGGAACTCAAGGGGGAAATAGCTGTATTACTGTTGGTGATGCGTAACTTTTCATTTAAAATTGTCTTGGCACCTAGGAGTAAAGGATGGCGAATACGATGCCAGTTTTTGGAAAGGACTTGATGTGAAGTCTAAAGAACTACAAGCCTGTAATTCTCTGTGCTGTATAAAGTAGTAGAAATTACTTTAGATGAGGCTTTGTGAACAAGTGGATAAATATGATATAGGTATGTTAGACATACTTGGGAATAGTCAGTGTGGCTTTTGTGAAAAGAAGTCTTGCAGAACGGTCCTTTTGGAGTTCTCTGAAGGGTTTAGCACACCTTGTTGATGAGGGTGACCTGAATGATGTGCTGTACTTAGACACCCCAACGTCTGTTGACAAAATCTCTCAGCAGAGGCATTCATGAAAACAAGGTAGTCAAGACCTAAGAGGGAACATCTTTCCTTTGATAAATAACTAATGGAAAGACAAAAACTGAGAATAGTAGTAAATTATTTGGTTTGGGGATGGAAGGAAGCCTCACAGGGATTTGGACTCTGTTCTGAAGTATTCAGTATATTTTTAGGTGACCTGGAAAAAGGGATAATGTAATGAGACAGCAGGCCTCCCTATAACTTCAAGTTATTACAGGGAAACAGGGCTATGGCTGACTGTGAAGAATGGCAGAGGTATTTTAAGACACTGTCTGAATGGGCAACAAAATGGCAGGTGAAATTCCACTAGATAAATATTAGGGGTTTTTAAATATTAGGGGTTTTTTCTTCATATATTAAATGATGGCTTCTAAGTTGGTCTTTGCCATGCAATAATGAGTTACTGTGTAACAAGGACAAATATCAGTCTGTCATTAAAGCTATAGTCATGAAAACATCAACTTAAATAGCAGTGAAAGAAGGAAATAAAATACTAAAAGTCATTAGGAAGAGAGTGGAGAGCAAAGCAGAACATCAGTGCAGTGTTGCAGAAATCCATGGTTTGTCAGCATTCTGAGTACTGTGCATGTTTCTGCCCTTCTCAAAAATGGATGAGGAAGAAGTGAAGAAGATTAAAAAAGAGTAATGATAGCAACAGAACTTTCTTATCAGAAAGGTGTTGCTTATGCGTTGCGTAAGATGAAACCACTATTTTACCCAGTATCTACTCTCTTACAGATAGGAATTGAAACTACGACTTCTAAAGTATGCTTAATTTGATAGAAATTCCAATATGAATCCATTTAATGTTAAAATATTTTCCAAGCAGTTTTTCAAGATACAGCAGAGTCAGAGCTTAATGACATCAGTCGGACAGGTTCCCGTGAACTGCAGTGGGCCTGGAATCAGGCATCCCCGAGCAAACGAAGAGCAGCCTGCTGTTAGGATTTGATGAACGGAATTGCGTTGGAGCAGGACTGGAACTGTGCTTTACCTACCTTTTTCCATACACATTCCACATACAGTTTGCAAAGCATGATGTTCGGTGACAGAGTATGTCATTTTGGCTGGGCTGGAGTTCGGGTTCTTACATAAAAAAGCAGCAAAAAATAAGCAGTGGGCAGTTATGCCAAATGTCCACTGAATGCTTTCTCCCCTAGAAATAATTGTTTATGCCTGCATCATGTTTCATAAACAGGGGGGAAAAGACCTTCTAAAAACTTTCAGCACTCTTTAGGTTGCTCTTATTATTGCTAATGTCTGGATGAGATACAGTGCATAAAAGAATGCAATGTTGAAATATGTGAGAGAGAGTAAGACTGAGAAGATTTTTGCTAGTTATTTACGTAAGAAAACATGCAGCACCTTGAAATGCAGAAATTAGTTATATTAAACAACACTATATTACATTAAACCAGTGTTAGCTGCAATAAATGCTTTTGCAAATCTCACCTACTCTGCAGGTTGTCGTTTGCAAATAGGGTAGTTTCTCCATTTTTGTATTATTTGCAATTTAAACTTGTATTTCAGTCACTGGCAAGAGAGGTTGTTTTTAATAAGTGTAAGCAGATGCCTTCTCTTGCTTTTGGCAACTCTAATGTGAGGAAAAAAAAAAAGATGATTTACTAATTAATGTTTTTGCCTGCTGAGGCTCCTTACCTGAAGTGAGCCCTGTTTGTCACAGTTGCGTGGCAAGCTTTTTGTCCTGAGGATTGACTGGCAGGTTAGATGGACTGTGACATTCAAAAAACATGTAACAGAATTCAAGAAAGTAGAATGCAGCCAGAATTTTAGACACTTCTGTGCATTTAATGTGAGGTACTCTCAATTGTTTTTCTTACTGTTTACAGCTTCTTCTAGATATTTTATATTACAACAAATCTTGCAGCTTTTTTCCCTTTCTTACCCCCCCACCTCGAGTAAGGATCTGATTTAAAACCAAAGCATTTCTTTTGGAAATCGCTCCAGATTTTTCTGAGATGGTGATGTGATGATGGAAAATCAGTTGTGGCTTCAGTATGCTTGGCCTTGAAGATTGTAGTCCATTTTGGGTGTCATTTTCCCTCTTTCTTTAGTTTACTAAGATGTTTTGTCATTAACTGATGTGGGACTATATCAGTTTAAGAAGCGTCTATTATTTTACATGGTTTTCAGAGGAAGATTTACTGGGATATTTAGACTGCACAGATCATCATGTGTTCCTGTGTAGTTTTGAGATGGTGATTTGAAACTGACTTTATTCTTAGTCCATGTATCTGAAGGTCAGATGTTACTGGTATTGTAAGTAGTCCGATCCTACTGAATCCACTGTGACTACTGATGCCATTTGAAGGAATTGAACCTTGTTTAATGTTTACTTAAAGTTGTGCATTCCTTTTGCTTTATCCGGACTTGTCCTGCCACTCTCTCATTGCCCTCTCCTTCACAGGTTTTATATCTTTACTTGTCTCCTACATACACTGTTTAGAATTAAAACGCATGGTTGCTTGGATTGCAACAAGTGCCTGTGAACCTCAGTCGGGATCTGCACCATCGTGCCGTGCATGACAGAAGAACGAGCTGTTTTTTTCCTTTGGGAATCCTCTGAAGGTTGCATCCCAGAGGTTGCTTACACCAGCAGCTGTAGGTTGGACAAACACTTCACAGTTTTCCTATATGCTGTAATCCTGTTATGTTTTGTGGTAGCACATTAGTGACCAAGGAAATAAAAGCCCAGAATACTTTGGTTTGGTTTTAATGATGACATAGAGATCAAGTTTAATTCTTGATACAATAAATTTGAGTTTGGAAAAGAATGAATTTGGTGTTCTTTGTCCTGTTTGAAGAAGAAACAAAAACCAAACAAACCTGCTAAGCACTGGCAAGCCATGAGTGGAGAAGCGTTAGTTTGCTCAACTGGTGCATGGACATTTAATCACTTACACCAGCTCTGAATGTGGGTGGACCCACTCTGTTCAGAATATTTCTAGTGAATGCAGTGAAACAAATCTTCATTTATAGCATGATTGCAAGTTGGTTCAGTGATCGGAGTAAACCTTTCTCCTAAAACTATAGCCATGCTTCCTGTTTGCATTTTCATAGTCTGTCGGCATCTTTTCTTAAAGTATAATCAATCCTTTTTATGCACAGATGCTAGCGCATTCAGTATTTATAGTAATTAGAGAGTAAGTATTTAAATTTACCTCATCAGAGTCAAATAAAATTGAGTACCTATTGAGCTTTTAACATTATATCTGTAAAACCTGCAATTGGTATTTTTTAGCAAATATATGGGTTTTACTGTGTTTCTAAAAATGTAGTAATTTGATACTTGTTTAGAGTCAGTTATGAATAGTTATCCTGAATGACAAATTAAAATATAAATCATAACTACACCTGCTAGAGTTGAAACTGTTTGTTTGGGTTTTTTTAATAAAATATTTGCATAACATTTAAAGCATAGGTGAGACGTTGACAAAAAGGGCAAAATTTGCTGCTTAGTAGAGTGATGGGTTTGTAGTTATTAATAAATGAAATGCTGGTATAGTTAATATGTGCAAAATTTTATTTGTGGAACTGTTATTTAACTGGCTGTTGTGCCTTTTTGCTTTGAAAATTATCATCATTAATGCAAATTGTACCAGCATACTTACTAAGACTGCCTTATTTAGCTGGGATAACTCGTATCTTGATCTGTATCTATGATTTCTTGAAAGAACAGGTGCATGACAGGAACTAGTTCACATTAGACAGAAGTAATTTAGAAGCAGACTGAATTTAAGCAGCTTCCTTAAATTTGTATCTTCTCAAAATATCTTAAAACATTACGTGGGATCCTGGCATACCTCAAATGCCCCTGTGCTTCAGCAGCTGAAATACTGCTGATTCAACAAAGCTTTGGTCCCCGTCTTTGCCTTTATGCCCTATGCTATGCTTCCACATCTACAAGTTGTGCATATAGCTTTGTTTCTCAGCTTCTTTTGGGCTTTACACTACAGCATTGTCTGTGATAGAGAATGCAGCTGAGACTGCTACAGATTTGGGGACATAGTTTTTTTAAATTTTCTTGGCTGTTTGAAGTGGGCTATTTTCCATGATTTTGCCATCCTTTATCGTTTTTTAATTTTCACATTTTTTCTTCAACCAATTTTCAGTCTGCGATGAAAAAGTTTTGAGATATGTTTTGTGAAATAATGTCACTGACTTTTAGGTTGACCTGGATGACAGATTTGTGTGCATTAACAATAAATGAATATATTGCATATGTAGTGTTTGAATTCTCCACATATTCATGTGGTTTTTATTTTTTTGTGGTATTCCTACTTAGATTAGTTAGGAAATATGAAGGTGTATTTATCCAAAGTCCTACATTCTTCTCAGACAATACTAAATTCAAAGTGTGTACATTAAAACAAAATCAACTTCATTTTTTTCTCATCTGTGGACTTTGAATTGTACACATTTTAAAATGTAATGGAATTTAGCAAAATCCTTCATGGTCTATGGAAACACCTGTTGGGAGCTTCAGTGGCTTTTTGATCATCAGACCTCTTGAATACTGTTTATGAGGTATGTGAATTCAAATATGACAAACAGAAGTTGTGCATTTGGCCTATGACTGTGATGCATTTTGCTTTATTATCTTGAATGTCCATAGAAAGCAAGAAGTCCCCGAAACTGGATAGACATGATCTTTGAGGCTTGATGTAGGCGTGCATTTCAACAGGAGTTTAACCTAGTTGAGACAATGCGGCTATTGGTAGGATTAAGAATGACGACGTATGTGTGTTTTAATGGATTAATGCCAAGAAGCTTTGGTTTAGGGGGAAAAAAAAATCCCCGTTTTATGTGTTCTTTGCTAACTACTAAAATTAGAAAGGCTTGTATTATGGAACGTATTTTACACATATGTTTAATTACAATTTTTAATTAATTGAAAGAAGGGGTGATATATTGGTTTCTCTGTGTTTGTGTTCGTGGTAGGAAATGTTTGACAGTGATGCCTTCTTTCTGTTTTATCCTCTTTCCCCTTTAACCCACAGTGTATTCCCTTATGATACATACAAAATGTCTTTTAATAATTCCTTCATGAACTGCTGAAATTTAACAGGGCCGTCTTGGGTGAACTGAAGTTTGTCTCCCTCAGACACCTCCATTTTTTTTTTTTTTTGGGGGGGGGAACTTAAGAAACTGTGAAAGGCTTGTACTGATCCAGGAACAGGGTATGGACAAAGAAAATGCTCTGTGCATTTTTATGGGAATGCTTTTTATAAAAGAACAAGAAGATTATATGTCTTAAAAAAATCATTCAACAGACTGATACACGCGACTCATGCGTTCTCTCAGAGATTACCTTGAATGCTCTCTACAGTTTCAGTCTGTTCTAACTGGAAGTAATAGTTAGCACTTTAGCATTTTCAGTGTCATTTAGAACATTAATAAATTTGGAAACTGTACCAATTGCTTCCCAGAAATTGCAAAATTACTTTTTCAGTTGAGGAGTCCAAATATGTAATGTTCCAAGACTAAATATCAGTATTTACTGATAATAAACCTGCAAGACCCAACTTCAGTGGGCAAATGAGAGGAATAATGACATGATGATGGTAGAGCTGAATGACTTAATGAAAGTGATTTTTCAAGAATGCCTTGGTGCTGTTTGAAATTTTGAATTAATTCAAATAATTAAATAGTGAAGTTACCAACCAGAAATGGTATCAGGCTTCTTATTCTTCTAGATTTTTTTTTCACCACAGGCAGATGGCATCTGATGACTATAGTGGCAAGAGTGACTGTTTTTTTGTTTGAGACTGTTTCTTCAGAAACAATGCAGAATTTTGTTTAGATTGTTTGCTTCACCTTGTTGCCAGGAAATCTGAAATGACATGAATGGTTGATCGGAATTGTTTTTAAACTTTTTTCTTCTGCATTCTATGTTTACATGTTTTGAGGGTGTTTTTCCCTTTTCACTTTTTGAAAAGTATAACACTTCACTTTTGTCATCATTGGATTCAGTGTGATTGATTTTAGTGGGGTTTTTTTTTTATATATTGGAGTTTTAATTCTGCTCTTTGAAGGGCTTTCTCTGAGTTTCACATCATCCGCAAATGCTATGTATCTATGTTTTCTCCATCATCCTTTGAATACTGAAAATAACATTAGCTGATATAGTAGAGTCCTCTTCAGGAAGATCCCAGGCAGGCTTCCTGCTTGGCAAGGAATAACTCTTCCTTGAATGTTTAGCAGAGTTACATATCTTTCCTTCAGTAATTTTATCCTGATTTCACTACTTGTTTATGAGATATTGTGGTGTCATAGAAACAGAAACCAAAAGGGACTTCAGGAGACCTCCCGAAAGCGTGGAAGCAAGATTAACTATAGTCCTAGGCCAACCCTGACAGATTTTGTTGCTAAAACCTCCTGCTTGGAGAGGCTTTGCAGACTCTCTTGACACTCTTGCTCCAACACTTAACTGTTCTTTCCTAACCCTTCTTCTTATTTTTGTACCTACTTCATTCCTAAACTGTTAATATCTGAAAATCAAAGCACAGTTGCATGAGCAGCATCAAAAACTTTCTTAAGCCTGGTATCCGTTATTTCCCCCTTCTTTGTTACGAGTTACCTCATATGAAAGGATATGAGGAAACGTGGATTAGTTTAATTATTGGAGGGAGCAGGGAGCGAGGGTGTTCTCACAAACCCCATACTGAACATCATCTTATCTTGTATGTACCTCTAAAGTTGTTTAACATTGCCCAGTATTTTCCTGAGTGCCAAAACCTGTCTAGCATGTAAGTCTGTCTATAGATTGCTCTCTCTGACTTTAAAGGAAAGCATTATGTTTGCATTTCACAAATCCTTTGGGATTTCATCAGTCTTCATTGAAGTATCAAATGCCTTGCTTTATCTGACTCTTAAAATACTCTAGATGAATTAATCAGTCCTGCTGACTGAAATACATTTAACTTCTCTAAATATATTTAGTTTCCTCATTCTGACCTATGTTTCTGCAGACAACAGTTCTTATGTTCTTCATCATGTCGCAGTGAGTACATGGAGTTAAACAAAGGTCCGGTGCAGACTCAGAGCACTGAAGGGCTTGCAGGCGTGCAGCAATGGCTCAAAATGTTGTACTTTTACTTTATGGATTTAGATTCAGTAATTTGTTTTGACTGTCTCTGGAATTGTTTAACTAGCTGTGCAAATCAGCAGTTATGTTTCACTGAAGTGAGAAGAAATATATAGGGCAAATTTTCATCCCAATTGATTGTAGTGATATTTCTGTCTTCTAAGTAGCCCTATACAATTATGAGGACATAGCACCAATCCTGTAAAGCTCAAAATAAATAGGTAGTTATAAGCCTGCCTACACAACTTTTGTCCTGAACGCTGCTGCCGCCTCAGTCCCAGAGACAGATGCTTTTTCTGAAGCAATCAGCAGTAAAATAGTTAATAAATAATTGCTATTTGTTTATCTAAGTACATTGTGACATCCAGAAGATGAGGGAAAAGCAATCGAGTCATGCATGTATGTTAATGAATGTAATTCTTGAGTTTAGAGCTGCTCTTTCTGGATGTTTATTTTGTGACTATATGGGTAGCAACATCTGCTCATGGCTTTGATAACATAGGTTCTGTAGTCATTAAGACATCTAACCCTGAAACACATCCTAAACCTGAGGCTAGCAGGTGATGCAGACTCTGACATTCTGCCTGTTCAGCTGTTACCTATTATATGGTCTAAATCGTTATACCTTGAGATAGATCCATGGTTAATCTGAAACAACAATATCCGCTGCAGTTTTGTTCCCTTATCTCAGAAAGGTTATATTTACAACTAAAAAAGGTTCAAAGAAAGATGGCAGAGATGCTTAAAGGTATGGAATGAATTACTCGCTATCAGCCCATTGTTAAATTCTGCCAAAGCTGTTTTCCACTTCTTTGCCACGATGAGAATTTGTGCTCATGAATTACAAAATAGCAGAGTGTATTTGTTGTAGCAGGTGCAGATCAAATGCCAGCATTTTGTTTCCATTGTTCAGACTCTGCTGTCAAAGTGTATGATACGAGAAGCAGTATTCTTTCCCCTGGGATAAGTCTTGACTTTCTCTTGGCCCCAGGTAAGAAACAATAGATTTTTCATTTCTTTGGGCTGTTTAGTGTGGAAAAAAACTATAAAGATAGTGTTAAAAGTCTGATTTCTGGAATGCTGGTGTTAAAATAAAAATCCCCTGTACCTATCTGCCTAGAATTCATGTCTTGCTTACTTTAGAATGAGAAAGAAATTCAGGACGAGCTCTTCTGTACTCCAGTACCTTCTGTTGGAAATTCATGTTAATTTCATTTACTGATTGGAATAATATGACTTGAGGGTATTAGGATTTTTCTACTTTCTCAGAAAAAAAAACCCAACAAACAAGCATACCAATTCTTACAGATGAGAATCAGGATTTTTTTTTTTTTTTTATTGCTTTGCTTGAAGAACTGTACGATTCAACAGAGATTAAAAGTAGTTTAAAAAACAAGTACTTGCACATTTCATTAGTACTGTAAAACTGTAGTATATCATAGGTATATATTTTATTTTAAAATTCTATAAGTGGCAGTAGAATGAAAAATATAGTTTTATGCAAAAGAAATAGCCGTGGAAATAACTATTTTTATAGACAGAATTTGAGGTAATGTGTATTTTCATGCAGAACATACAAAGATTCAGTGGCAGCGACATGGTTTGTGAAGCATTATGTAGGAGGAAAATCATCATAGAACTAAGAAAAGTGTGAAAATGCCTTGGGCTGTATTTATACTGGGGAAAATGCCACATGTAAAAATTGCAGTAGTAAGCAAGTTTGTTCACGTGTTAACATTGTTCTCTGTTTCACGCATTACTTAACAAATACAGTTGATTCATCTAGGCTGCTTCCGTACTAAACTATTATTGAATGCCAACGTGTAGTGAGCCTTGGAGAACTTTGGGGGTTGTGAAGCAAGCCCTTAACATAAGCTGAAGAACGTGCCCATAGGGTGAGCATATCTAGTGTGGCCTTGTCACAGAATCACACAGAATGTTCGGGGTTGGAAGGGACCTCTGTGAGTCATCTAGTCCAACCCCCCTGCTGAAGCAGGGTCACCCAGAGCAGGCTGCACAGGACCTTGTCCAGGCGGGTCTTGAATATCTCCAGGGAAGGAGACTCCACAACCTCCCTGGGCAGCCTGTTCCAGGGCTCCGTCACCC
>Ga0065711_1028020_pt1 | contig 44255 bp, 18 predicted proteins | sample Hoacrofraction12_FD_59098 | JGI IMG/M metagenome (GOLD analysis project Ga0065711, IMG submission 59098) | Hoatzin crop microbial communities from Cojedes, Venezuela - Epithelial fraction 12 v2 (version 2) | ecosystem: Host-associated > Birds > Digestive system > Esophagus > Crop | place... | reverse complement strand
TCCTGTCCTCCAGGACCTCTCAAAGATGATGGAGAGTGGCTCAGCAATGACATCCGCCAGCTCCCTCAGCACTCGTGGGTGCATTCCATCGGGGCCCATGGATTTGTGGACGTCCAGATCGCTTAAGCAACTCCCCCACCTCTCCTTGTCCGTCTGTCTTTCCTAAAGAGACTGTAGCCATCTATGACAGCATGCCAGTCATGCGAGTTGTCCCACCACGTTTCTGTGATGGCAACCAAGTCGTAGCCGTCCTGCTGTATCACTTTGTGTGCACCATCACTCCAGATTCTGGATTTTAATACACGTGGTTCTACACAGTAATCGTATCACTGACGAAAAACTTCAAAAAAAGGAACTCATGAATATTAAAAAAAAAAGCCGTCAACACCACAGATATGTGCACTGGTGGCAGCAGGAGGCTGGAACAGCCTCTGGCTGGGACAACCACAGAGGCACCTGGCAGACAACGTCTCGATTGACAGGTTTTAGTTGCAGTGGTGCCAGTAGACCTTACCAAGCAGTGCCTCACTGTTCATTGCCTTACTGATGGCATTGCATGTATTTACTAAGGTTCACTTTCTCTTAATTGTCTCCTGCTGCCTAGTCTGCTTCACACCCTGGAGAGGGGCGTATATAGCATCTAAACAGCAAAAAGCCACTTGAACATCAAGTGGAAGCCAGGCCAGAGGGGGCTCTGAAAAAAAAAATGTGGCTCAAATGCACAGCAAATAAATGCACAATAGAGAAATACCTCAGAGGTATGAAGCTGCTTATCGCCACGGGCCTGGCATGGCCAGACCTCAGACTTTAACAGTGAGGAGGGCCAGAGTTGTGGCCTAATAGGGCCTAGCAGGCCCTGATGGCTGGACCAGCTGACCTAGGACACCCCAGCCAGAGCCAAGCTCCCCAGCACGGCACGGCACGGCCCACGGCACGGCCTGACCCATGGTGCGGGAGCCCTGCTGCCAGCCCAGCCTGTCTTCCTTGCTCCCGCCTCACAGGGTGGACCCCACACACCTGCAGTGGGTTGCACCCAGCAGGCCCCTCGCCTGGGAACATGCCTGGTCCCACCACCCACCAGCCCCAGGCACAAGGAGACCAGCTCATGGAAAACTGATAATAAAAAAGCCTAGATCTATTAGTCCTCACTAGTTTCTGGTGCACCAATGTGTTTAGAAAGTTTTGCCTGGTACTCATAAAATCATAATCATAAATACGGTACACATCAAGCAGCTTTTCCAAAGGGTTAAGCATCCACCTGCCTGTACGGTAACATTATCACATATAGACAGTAAAGTAAGACATTTCTTTATACGTTTCTTCTGACTGCAGTCTTCCAGTGCGCATGTGCCAGCGTGGTAACTTACTCTCTCCTCTATACAACCTTTTCAGCTAACTCATGCCCCAAGTACAAGACCATCTGAAATGTCCACTGAAGAGATGGAAATCTAACACAGGCAGCAAAATGCAGACTGGACAACAAACTTTTCTTTTTGTTTACAACTGGTAGTTTACCATTGTTTTCAAATATACATTTCAGCACTGAATATATGAACATTTACATAAGCAGGAGAGTCAACAATGAAAGTCATTAGTACCCTCTGCTGGTTGACTGTATAGTAGCAGACAATATATACGTCCCTCCTTGGCCTAATGACTTCTGTGCAACCCATCTTATTAATAGGATCTATGCTTAATTAAGACAGCTAATTATTCCACTATAATTTACATTAAGAAAAAAGGAGGTGGAATTATAAAAATGCATTAAAAATTGGGCACTGTTCTGTTATCTGATATGTGGATTACTCCGAACAAAGCCCAGCTTGGAGTCTGTTTCAAAGTCACGCCAATCCAGCTGGCTGTGCCAGCAAATAAGGAGACCGCTGTCTCTCCACTGCTTTACAGGAAGGGCGAGCCAGTCTTTTCATACTGCCCGCTTCCAAGCCTTTAAAAACTGCATAAGCACTATGATGTTCATGCTTTGCCCATCAACTTCACTTGCTTTCTATAGAAACAAATCTTGAATGCATAGGGATAAGAATACCAATGCAACAGATAGAGACGCGCAGACGGCAGAGCCCCCGAAGTCACTGCTTGCATTGTAAAAACTACCTACCTGCTTAGCATAGCCAGCCAGTCAGCCCACATCAAACCGTCTGGGTGCACACATTGTCCAGCGCAGTCCCAGCTTCAAGGCACTAAATGAAAGAGTGGTGCCCTTTACTCTGTGGGCCATGGTATCCTGTTGTGCTACATCAAGGCACAGAGATAAATCTCTGAATCAGAACTTCACAGTGGGAAATAAAGGACTGAACACAGATGTGCTAAAAGCTAGTGGAGAAGATACGGATGGTGAGTATTTTGTGTTACATCTTCAGAGGCTGGTGCACAAACAGACTCTGCTCTCTCCATACTTCAGCTACAGAGGAAAAGAAGAGTTTTCCAACTAACTAAATTACTTCTGGATGGCTTAACATATCTGTGATGATAATCAAAAGTAAAGACTACATAGCAGCCATCATTCTCTAACAAGAAATTACAGTCTGTTATGATCCATCCAGAGCCTTTGAAAGCTTTTGCTTGAGCATTTTGCTCAGATGCTGTTCAGTCCCAGGAAGCAGCAGATCAGATTACCAAAAGATGAAAAGACTGAGAAGGAAACCTGAAAAACTTTGTAGCTCCGAACATACCTCAGCCTTCACAGGTAATTAGAGCAATTCATTTCTATAAGTGCTTAGCAGGACATGCGCTGACAGGAGTAATGCGAATAAAGCAGTTTATTTTATATCTTAGCAAGAAGTTAGCATGTGGCACCTGCTGACATAGTTTATGGTCACAAAATAGGAAATACTGATGTGAAACACTGATTTTAGCTTGTCTGGATCATTCACTTTCCTGACCAATGTAGCAAGATTTTTAGAGAGACTATTAGAACACTAGGCTCAGGGCAACAGAAGACAAGAAAGCCACGTATTATGGTTCAAGCAAGAGCAGGTGCTTTCTGTGTGTCTTTCCAGCATGTACATTTTATTTTAGAAACAAACTTTAAGCCTGAGCAGACTGTAAATACATTTTTGCTTCATTGATATGATTGCGTATGATTTATGTTAATAACATGTCTATGTAAAGCTTTCAAACAAGGTCAGGACATATGATTCTCAATACCAGGCAAGAACATCTAGTTCTAGCAAACTGACACTCCAGTGAGTTCATAATTTGATGCAAAAAAGTACTATCAGAACCCACAGTTTCAGAAATATCAGAGGATGGTTGTAGCAAAACTGTGAAGTGCACCTTAATCTTATGGTAAACTGGTGCCTTAGCCAAGGTCTACTGTCCTTCCTTGATGCTCTGAATGGAACTGCGTCGTCCAGGTACTAGCAGGCAAGACAGACACAGGGACGGAAATCTATCTAGCATGCTTATTTATCTATTCAGATGTCACCTCTCAATCTGCTGATAATTAAATCTGCACCAATAAGCTTTCATTAAGGCTAAGTAGACCAAAAATAATTGCAGGCAACTTGAAATAATGCATAAGTTATTTTCTTTTTAGTAGAGAACACAATTTTCATTAATCTGACTATCACGACTTAGGACTTTTTATGCAAATAATTTACAGTAATGCAAGATCTTTGTGAGGTGAAAAATTAAGTAAATTTGAATCTATTAAGAGGGAAAAATTAAGTGGAACGTATTTCACTACCATATTGATGGGTTAAAGATCATGTTTTTTAAAGATATTGTGGGACCCAGACTTATACATAGGCACAATAGGAATTGGAAAGAAAAACAAAGTAATCCTATGAAATCCCTAAAATCAAGGAGAATTACCTACTGTCCACTTTTAATAACCACTATGCATTTATCTAAAAGTTGTGAAAATTATTTTCAAAACTCTCTGCCTAAGACAATGTATCTTCACATCTAGTTTACTCCTGCAAGCCTGCAACAGCATTTCACATTGTTTTGAAGTCCCTTAAAAATATCAGTAAAATAAATTCTTTTCCAAAAGTCATGAACTATAGTGACGGCTCCATCAGCTACACAGCTGTGGCCACTACTGAAGAAAAAAAGGTTCCATCTGCTCTTCATAAGTACTAAAGTACCTGTTCTGTCAGGGATTTTTTGCACTAGTACCCGCAGCTCCCGTTGTCATCTGCTATGCATGTGATTAAGTGCCTTGCTTAGTGGTAAGCTAGAGAAGGTGAAGCAATGAGAGAAAGCAGAGATATAAGCAACACTGGAGACAGATGAAGCCATGGATTTTGACCTTGTAGTGTGAGTCACAGAAAGTCATTTTAAGCGGAGGAATACCATTCCCATTTGAAAGAATCCCATTTGAAAGAAGTCCTAGTTTTAAAAAATCTTCCAATATTCAGGTATGTCTTTCATCTTCAGGAAAAACTCACTACTTCCAATTGTTACACCTCGAAAAATATAATTAGGAGCATAAAAGGCAAAATACTCTTCGGTAATGTAAAGGCTACATCTGCAAAGGACTCCACTGTTTACAACCCTTTCTTTTCCCACTTAACCATATCCACTTCTATTAAAATTTCAGCATGCCAAAATAAGAGGCTATGCATGGTATCACCTATTGGCTGATGCTGTTGATCTACCAGGAGTCTTCAGTCATGCCTAGTATCAGTAGCATTCGTAGCTGTTCCTCCACCGTACTTATCTTGATACAATGGTGTTTTTAGGGTATGAACTCGAATTAAACCTTGTGCAAAAGGCAGTGATTGGTAAGACCTTTAAGAAAAAAAGTGCTCTCTGGCCTATCCAGTAGATCAGAGCATGAATCTGATTCTTCACTTGGCCTAATTTGGATCAGGATCTTGTAGAAATTTTCCACACTCTTGGACAGTGCCTGAATTGCACAGTATCATGGAATTGTATAGTCAAGAGCTGTGTTGTACAAGTAGTCCTAATATTTCTTCTTCTGATATTTTTCTTCTCCTGCATGTTATGCATGAGAGCTGTTAATGTCAAAACCTAATATTGCCCAGTGACAGGACAAGGGGCAACGATCACAAACTGAAGCACAGGAAGTTCTGTCTGAACATGAGGAAGAACTTCTTCACTCTGAGGGTGACGGAGCACTGGAACCGGTTGCCCAAGGAGGTTGTGGATTCTCCTTCTCTGGAGATATTCAAGACCCGCCTGGACAAGGTCCTGTGCAGCCTGTTCTAGGTGACCCTGCTTCAGCAGGGGGTTAGACTAGATGACCCACAGAGGTCCCTTCCAGCCCCTAACATTCTGTGATTCCGTGATTCTGTGAATTACTGTTTCTCTGTTTCTCCAACTTAGGCCATTCCATTTCACATAGCTAATGAGATAATCCCACGAGGACTGGTTAGAGCACTCACCTAGCTAGTCTAAACCCCAGCTCCATAAAATACTTACAGGAAATGAAAATGCTTCTCAGGAGGAAAAACACAAGCCTGGAGTACCTAACAAGATCACGTTGCATTAAATTTCTTCTCCAAATTAGACAATAAAGACATTTTAGAATGTACCCCATTGAATGTCCTAGCCACTAGTTTAATGGAGAGGATCTTTGTATTTTGTTTTTTCTCATTACAGAGGATTGACCCCAGCTTTCGGAGAAGGTTTACAGCTGAGCAGAGTTAGGTGTTTCCTTGTATTTTAGGCTTAACTATCTAATTATCTGTGGAGAACAGGAATCAGTTTTATTCCTCTCCTTGGCATTCTCTATCACTCAGCTAAGACAGCTCTTTGCTCCAATTGCTGGATGGAGTGAATGCTCTGCTTTAGCATTAAACTTTCCAGGCTTTGCTAGAGAAGCCAGTTACTATTCAGCCTAAGCCTGACGGTCACAAAGACATACACAAGCTGCTGGAATACTCTGCTGTACTGAAGAAGACTTGCCCAGGGACTGAAGAAGACTTGCCCACCTGTTTAAATAAGGTGTAAAGACTGAATGATACTCACATCAGTGTCATAACGCTTCAAATAATGTATGTGATTCCTGAGCATTTTTCACTGGACAATATTTGTATGTCAAATATATTTCAGTACAATATTTAAGAACGTGATCTAAAATCCAAGCAAGGAAAAGTAAATACCACAGCAGACCATATTTTTGTGTAGTTCTGCCCAAATCAAGCAGCTGCATTCAGCATTTCTGAAATAGCTGTCATTAACCTTTAATCCAATTTAATAAAGGCAGTAATTTAATTTATATAGCTGTTCGTACACAAAATATTGTGCAACACTGGTGATTGCAAATTCTCTGTGATGAGGTACACGTTTAGAATCAGGCTTTTAAGCAATATCCTGCAGAGGAGTACATTTTGGTTTATCTCTTAATGAGTTCAAGGTAGAAATGAGGAAATTCCATGTGAGGCTACTGTCCAAATTGCTTAGTTAAAACTGCAAATTGTGGATTCAGGCATACACCTGCTTGCACATCAGAGTAGGAATTTCACAACAGTAAACACTCAAAGACTTTCCCATTTTTGTGCTGATAAGAGTTTAGATTCATCTTGCCTAGAAAAACAGAGAGTGAGGAAGTGTATGCAAACCCTTCAATGACAAACTGTTTTCCATTTGAGAAATAATTAGAGATTGTATAGCAGTGACCCCACTTCACATATCATGTTCACAAAAAAAAATACCTATAGTTCCAAGAAAAAGGATTCACATTGCACTACAAAAACTTAAGATATATGAATTATCTGACCTCAGCCATTTTTCCCGGGGGAAAAAGGCAAATTGGTTGTGGGAGAAGGAATGGTGACCCTACCATTTCAGGAGAAATTGTCAGCTCACTATGGGGATAACAAACCAGGTCTGAAGAGCTGCACTCAGAGGTTTGGAAGCAATTACTGAGGAGGGCATTTGGCAAGAGGAAATATTTGAGGCAGCAAATGAGAACACGAAGAAACATGCAAACAGTTTAAATGCCTCTGTTCAATCTCTCCCTGCAGTGAGCACAAGGCTCTCAAACAAGAAACGGTGCAGCAGAAGTTCAGCTGTTTAACACCACTCTTTTGTGTAATATAAAGAGTTCAGACAGCAGCTCACCAACACGCTGCCAACGCCAGCTGGGCATAAAAAGCAGGAAGTAAACGAGTGATTGCATCTACCAGGCCTCTACAGCTACCTGGCAGCAAAGTTGCACAAAGACAGGCAAACTCCGAAAAAAACTATAATTTTGGGTGTGAACCTTCAGGACCCGGCTAGGAAAATCAAACTAAAAGTTGAAAAAAAAAGAAAAAGAAGTAAAATCTCCCTGAGCACATTTACTCTGCATTTCAGGTATTGGTGAACGGGTTGGAAAAACAGCAAATTGTGCTATGTAAAGTACGTATTTTAACTTTACATATTACTGGAGCTCGTCGCAAGTACTGCCTTTGGCAATGAGCATTTCATTCCACCAGGCCCCACAGAGCCAGCCTAGCTATATGCATTGGCACTCCTTCCTCTCCGAGCATTGCTAAATCCAGTGAATTACACTTGCACACTCAGTAAAGGCCTGAACACATGCCATCAAGAGCATATTGAAGACCCCAGCTACAACGCAATAGCCTAGGTCTAAGGCAGTTGCTGTTACCTATATTACTTGCAGGGTATAAGTGGCAGTGATGGGTGGGGTACAAAGAAATTAACTTGTTGTCGAGGATAAACGTGCACTCTGTCCTGGAGGAAAATAAATCCACATCGTTTTACATGTATATTGAAAATGTTACGTATGGAAATTAGGGAGAAAAAAGAAGTGCTGGTTACTGTCACTTTTCAGACTAGAACTGTTCTTTGCTTTTATTTATTTCAGTATCTTCTGCCATATATCTGACCTGTCTTCAGCGCACAAAAAATACCTGCATAAGAAGGGTCTCAAATAGCAGATCTGACTTTGCACCTGATTATTTTTTTCATGTCTGCCATGTTCAAATCACCCTTAGAAGAGAGGCATGATGGCAAGCAAAACTAAGAACTGTAAAACTTTCTATATTCTATTTAGCATCTAAAATACCAAGGTTTGGAGCCTTTCTCAGCCCGGTTTTCAACTTTCTCTTCTGGTCTGCCTAACAGAGAGTCTGCCTAGATTTTATTCACAGACACGGTAATTCAGAATTTATTCTTCCCCCATAGCAAATTTTCCAAACTCTGTCCAATTTTTTTTCTCTAAGCCAACAAGCAGGCTTGACAGAGTTGAAAGGCCAATGTCACCCCTGGCATACACAGACACTGCATCTGCAGAACTGTCAGTGTTGACACCAGCACGCAATTTGGATGGGCCAAGCTTGTCTCCAAGACCTGTTTTGACAATCCATCCCAAGAAAAGAATTGCCATGTTGTCAAGACAGCTTGTTGCAATATCTAATAAATCAAATGTAACAGCATAGGTCACCAAACATTTTACTTTCCTTTCTTATAACACTCAGGGTCATCAGGAATAAAACAAACCAAGCACTGAGAAAGTCTGACCTTTTATCCTGTTTTAAACACCAAGACTTCCAAACTGAAAAAAAAAAATACTGCCAGCAGCAGCATGGTCAGGAGAAACAAGCCCATGCCAGGCATCCAGCACCTGCCCAGTCCTCAGATGGTGATGGCAGGCTACTAACTGGGCAGCTCTGCACTCCTCTGCCCACCCTCTGGCAGCCAGCTGCCCCATGACAGTACTAAACCCAGTTGCTATCATAATGACAAACTGGCCATTACTCCCTTAACGTGCCAGCTAACAAATTACAAAATTAAACTTTGATGGCTGAAGTCTCCAAACCCAAAGAGTAATTATCGCATTTTTCATAGAACGAGCACAAATTGTGTGCTAAAGAAAAGCAACTCAATGTTCAGCAGTGGTTTTGATTCTAACTTGTGTTGTAACAATATGGGCACAGTTGACTCTCATGAGCAGTTCCCTGGCACTGCTCACCCCTTCTTTCCTCCATGTGCTTCCCTGGCAGGGTTCCTGCCAGAGCACCACCAGCCCAGGTGCTCCTAGCTTATAAATTGTTTAGTATATAAACTAGACTATATTGTTTGTGAAGTATATACAATACATTCTGCAGTATCTGTATTATACACGTGAGTAGAACATTCTTCACGGACTGTAAAACTCCAGGCCTGCTCAGGTTTAAATTTTGCACACTTGTTAAGTTCTTTGCCAAAACAGCATGATAGTCAAACATGGAGCAGGCTAGGAATTTTTTTTAGCTGCTTTTTCATGTGGAAATACAAATGGAGGTTGCAGACCAGAACTGACTGGGACACACCTTCCAGATCCAAGATGGATTAGGTGATCAAAGCAGGAGGACATGAGTCCAGAACAGGCAGCTGGTCAAAGCATCTACCTGGGTTTGGCAGTACAGGGTATGAATTTCTGGCCTCAGTAAGGAAGAGCAGAATAACACCTGGGTTTCTCATATGCTACATGAGTGCGCTCTTCCAGACATCTTTCCTTCTGTTTTTCTGCAGAAAAAAAATCTTAGAAGACCAAGGTTTTATTTCAGTGTAAAATGGCTAAGATCCCAGATTTCAAGATTTTATGGAGTAGAAAAGAAAAAAATACTTACTGTCTAGGTTTTGTAAACGATTATAAACATTCTGTGGGACAGTAAGAAAATGTTTCAGTCTTAGAGCAAAAAAAAAAACGGTCTGGCATGGTTTCTAGGATCAGTTTATAGCAGTTGTCTTTATTGTTTTATATTGGCTAGAGATCCCCAGTATTTATTGGTTTGAATTCCTTTCACACTGATAAGCTAGCCTTTTCAATGCTTCGTCCCAAATCTGGAGTTTATAGAGTATTTCACATTTCCTTTGAGGCTGGCAAGTATCCCAAGAAATGATAGTTATGAATTCACTGGAAATAAAATAATCTGATTTATTCAGGACAATCCTGCTCAACTTCAACCACTCCGGATTTCCAAACTTGTGCATATACATGATTTTATATGCAGAAGGTAAATACATTATTTGTATGTGCATAACTTTGGCTGACAGTACAAACCCCATGGATAGTATGCAACTCCAAATACTCAGGTTACAAAAAATAATTTAATTTATAAGCTTTTAAGGCTGCATTAGCTCAGTATTAGTTTTCTAAGCACTATTGTAGCCCCAGATGTAGCATAATAGGAACCACTCCACCAGCAGTTCTGATCCCACCTGTCAGTAATAAGCACTGTGAGCTGCAACCACAAACTCTGCTCCACAGGTGAAAGACTGATAAGCTGTGACCTGAATTTGTGGGTACTGGGTACAAGAAAAACTGTGGCTGGACTGGACTTTGTCAACATTTCTGCAGTATACATTTTTTATAAGCTTCAGCAAACACAAGAAATAAAAAAAAAACCCAGGGTGAAGGCTGAACACAGTGAGAAGAGATGGAAGCTATGCAACTGCCAACTGCTTAATGCCATTGCTCCAGGTACAATAATATGAAGAGCAATAAAACAATGCCTCAGCAAAATAGCTGAATACCAAAGACCTGGCTGGGTACTCAGATACCTGGGTAGTCTAATGGCCAGGAGTCAAGTCCCACAAAGAGACATGAGCAGAAGATCACTAACAGATCACTTAGATTCACACATCAAATGATGGAAACAGAGAACTGGTTTAAAACTCACCGTGCCTGAAGACAGAAGACCACAATCTTCATTTACAAAACTCTGAAGAATGGCAGGCTATCTCTTCAGTTGTTCTAAAGGTCTCCCTTACTGAAGCGTTCAAACATTTTGGTTCCTTCAAGTACTCTGCTATTTGTACTGTACAGTGTGGAACAGACCCTTCAAGTACTCTGCTATTTGTGATGTACACTGGGAATAGACCCTTCTTTCCAAATTCCAAAAGTACCATACAGATTTCCAGGAAATTATTTCCTTGACAACCATCCATCTGCCCACCCCAAACTCTGACATTTCAAAAGTTTTTCTGCTCTGTTCAGCAGTGAAATAAGCAGACATTTCAAATCTTTTCTTAAAGAGTGAACAATAACTGCCCACATCCCAGCAGTTAGAGCAATCAGGTGGCCTTTAGGACACTCCCATTCAAGTCTGGCCTTCCCATTCTCTCACATGATGTCTGTCCTGGAGTGAGTTTCTTTTAATATCTTCTGGTTAGAGGCATTTCACTTACAGACAGATACTTGAGGTGAGATTTGAACTTGAACCCTGTAAATGAAGTAAGTACCTTTGCCTCTTTACTTTTTTGTAATTTTGATACAAAACTACATCCAGCAGAATGAACTTCCTTTCTGAAAGTTTAGTCACATCTGGTACAGTCCCACAAAAATGCATTTTGTGAAAAATACTCCTAGCCAACCATCACTCCAATTAAGCTGTGCCTCCCAAAGGTGTCTAAGAGGCATGATAGGAGCAAGACTTGACATGAAGTGAAAATACTGAAGAAGAAAGAAACTGACAGAAAAATCCAGCATGGTGTTCTCCAATTCCTTTAAAGCAATTTCAACTTCTCTGTTTTCCACTTAAAAGACAGGGTCAAAAATGTGGAGATTTTTCTCCCTTCAGTGCCTTGCAGACATACTTAGGCATTGCTGATTGCTTCTTCTTAGGGAGCTAAAGAAATACGGAAGAGACCTCTGGGAATGAGTCTCTCTATTTCCTTACCAATGATAACTACATGAAGCTTTTCACTGAGAGAGAAACTTATGTAAGGTATTTCATGGTGATTTTGGAAAGTCATGCTAAGAAATAAGTGTCAATGTGATATTAGACCCCCATAGCCCAAGAGCAGAAGTAAAAAGGGATTCCTACAATTCATTTCCTGATTAGGGGCAAAACCTTAGAAACAAGTTAATTATCTAAAACTCTTACACGTACCGCTAAGAAAAAGATTATTTCCTTACAAATGGTCCACACTCATTCCCTTAAGTGTTATTCAGGCTCTAAATTTAGCATCTTTTCCAAGTGTGAAGCCACCTTTGAATAAAACTGTAAGTTTTAAAAAGAAAATTTGAAAGCCAGGTGAGGGACCTTTAGCAGGTGTCAAACAGCCCATAACAGACTTCAGGAGGACATGTGCTTATACTGGAATTTACACTATGAATACAAGTATAAGCCAAGTCTATAAACAGCAGTGTTCCCAAAATGAAGTAAATGCTTTCAAATTACTACGAAGAATGTTGTCGTAAAAGGCCAGAAAAAAGTTCTTCATTCATTAGGGATCCCTGTGATTTGGTACTTTCCAGTAAGACTAGAAAGTCCAGTTGACCAACACTTTTGACAGAAAGCACACAGAAAAAATTACTGCATGGAAAATGTTCCTATATTTTTTTCCTTCTTGAGATCAGATTCAAATTCCTGCATTTAACTTTTCAGGTTCCAGTATCTTTTAAGAAGATTGTTTCAAGGCAGTTTCTAGAAAGGCTATTTCACACATCAGTTTCCATATCCTTGTGCATGATTCTGGCCACAAATCAGAAGAGACTGAGGCAAGAGGAAAACATTTCATTCCTGAATGCATGACTGTTGTGGTGTCATCAAAATGCAGTTCCAGGATACCAGGTTGAAGGTCTTCCACTAAGGTGATGTAAGACCTACGAGAACCAATGGTATTTCCAAACAAAGGGAAGTATGCTACAACAAGATGCCTAAGGAAATTCCCAAGGAAAAAAAACGTAATTTTGAACTTGAGTATTTCCTTCTGATTAAAGTTAAAACACTAATTAGAAATCACTCAGATTTTTCTGAGTAGTAACTAATAGGGTTGTTAAGAATTAAGGCTCTATTTTTCTTTCTGATGAGAGAAAAAAGCTGGCCATTTTCCTTAATCCCTTCCTTACTTGCCAGAACCGGAATTTATGAAAAGTATTCATCCACATGTTACAGGTAACAGACCAGGCTCGGCCCACAAGCAAATAGCTGCTTTGAGCAGGTCTCTCCAGAGAGGTCTTCGCCTCCCTGTTTTGGAGAGGTGCTCCGGCTGCCACTGTGGCCCTGAGGGCAAACCTGGGATGCAGCTGGGGAAGCTGGCCTCTCACTGTCAGTGGAGAAAACATTTGGTCTCCCAGTCTTCAATTGCTCCAGAGGGAGCAGCTATACCAAGCCCAAAATGCAAGGTTTTTCTTAATCACTTCCCAAAACAGCTCCAACTGCTTTCCAAAGTCATGGCCATCCAGAAAGAGCACACTAATCAAAATTCACTTTTGGCTTAAATCACTATGAAGCCAGAATTCTCATCCTCTGCATAAATACGAAAATCTCCCTCTAGATTTGTATGTTTTCCCAGAAAAAGAAAAATACCATCAAATTCACTCAAAGCAGAATAGGAAAACACACCAGTTTTGATGTTTCTCACTGCTATAGTAAAAGCTTATTCCTGTAGAAATCAGACACAAAATAATCAATACAAAAGACACACTGCAGTCTGGGAAAGACTGTGCAGATTGATGGCTTGGTATAAGATTTATTCACAGTTGTATTCTCTCTTGTTCAAGAATAAAGCAGGCAGCAACGAAGTGTAATTGACAGTCTTGTAAATGACTATGTATGGTGCATTGGTCACTTTGGAAGACAATCTGTTTGGACCTGAAAAAAAGTCTCAAAAATCCAAAGTCATTCTTACTGTTGATCAAATTACTATTTTCTCCAGTACATGCGGGAAACAAGCATGATTTTCTCTGCTTTGTATCATTGTGCAGATGTAGTTAATATTATACAGAGAACAGCTTATAGAAAAACTCGTAATTTGGAAACCAGATGGAGAAAATATTTCATATGCATTCCAGTGGCTAGATATTTTATGATTTTATGAAAACATATTCCTCCAAAATAATAACTGTGATAAATTTTGTTTTTATTATTAGAAACATGAGAAAATCTCCTTCCATTTTATTGTCTTTCCAGCCAGCTTGCCTCATCCCAGGCTGAGCAGAAAAGCTCAAGGAATAATTGGGTGTCCTAATCTTTGATGATGCTCAGGTTGAACAAAGCAGACCTCAATGAAGGCAAAAAGTGCTATTTTGCAGCATCTGTGATCCTAAAGGTTGACAATAATCTCTCACAAATGTCATGACAATACTAGCAGAAAATCTACCTTGTAGATTATGGATCATAACTTGTAGAAGTGCAATTCTAAATTGAACAGAAAATCTTTCTTCATTGAAAAGAAGAAAAGGATATTTTCTCCCTATCTTGAAGAGAAAATTACTAGGGACAAAAGGACATGTTATTCTCTGTATTTTGCCTTAAAAATCTACATTACAATGACCAAATTCATCCTTGATTTCACTGAAATGTCATGAGGGATGAAAGCAGTGACTGGCAGTTTTTAAAGCTATCTTCCTATAGAAATGTCAAAAAAATAGTGCATAGATAAAGAATTTATTTTCCCTTTAACTACCAAAAATACCTAAGACAAGATCAAAAGCAAAATAATTACAAATTACAATGCAAAATCAGAGAAGTAATATTCATAGTCATAAGAAAAAACAAAAGGCAACAATATGTACAAAGCTATTTACTATTTCATTTCAATATGAATTCCACCTCGCTCTCATTTTAGTACATCTCTTGCGCTACAAGGAACAATATAAAACTTTCATCTGGAAGAGCTAAAGATGTACACCAACAGACAAGAGCCCTAAAATATTCATACTTTCACTCAAGTTAATGACACTGAGAGCTTAAGAGTTCAATAAAACATTGTTTGCACAAAATTTACACTGAAGTAAGTAATTAGGCAAATAGATGTGACCTTTTGCTTTCGACTTCAAATGTGAATACATGCCTGCATTTTTCCAAGCACATTAAAGAACCAGCTTTCAAAAACAGGCCATGAAGAGTAGCAGGCATTTTGTAAGCACCAGTTTCACATGTCCCAGGGTTTCCCATTTACAAACTTAATTGGGATGATTAAAAGTACAGAATATCTCCCCAGTTGCTCCCAAATAAATCAATGCTGTCTTCACCATTGACTTGCACGGAAAGAATATTAATTTAAAATGAGTGCTTCTGAAAATTCGATTTCCACAAGTAATAACCCTTAAATAATAATGGGAAATCCTTGGCAGAATAACAGCACAAAGAAAATACAAAACAAAAACAAGCAATACCTATTTTACAAGTAACAACAATAGATTGTTTTCAATCATAAATTACTTTTGATCACCTCAATAAATTCAACAAATTGAATTTAATCGGTAATATAGAGGCAAGCAATTAATAAATCTAAAACAAGCAAAGCCCTTCCAGACTTAAAAAAACTTTGGCACCAAAGTCAACATTTCCAGAAGGAGATAAATGATTTTTTGCCCTCCTTATCATTACAATGTAGAATTGCATTTTTACTCTATCTATGTGAAAAAATTTTGAGACCTCTCTCCACCCCTTGTTCTTTCAGAATTTTACCTCAGGCCTGCCAGGAAGCCCAGATCTTCAGATTTTGCTTATCACAAAGTACAAGCTATGAATAAAATGATGTTTTATTAACTTTGGCTTTATGTTATACAAGGATATCGGCCCCTAAAACAGGATGGCTTTGCCACAGAATCCAACCCAGGACCAGACTTCAAGCAGTGTGAAAGATCTTATGGATTCAGAAATTTTCTACCCTTGGAGGAGGTCACAGAGGGAAAAATCCTCTGCTTAGAAGCTGCCACAGTCTCTCACATTGGACCCATCAGTCAATCCAAAAAGTTACCTGAGAGAAAATATGTTGCCTAATGCTTCCACTGCTACCCACAGACCATGTGGACACAGTTTCAAGAGAGCTTGTTCCTGCACACTGTATGTCTTCACTCATTCCTTCATCATAACCCAGAGATGACAATAGCAAAGGTGCTGAAAAACCTGACCTTTACATTTAATAATGAAGTAAGATCTCCTGGGTTTGTATGGTTTGCACTCTACATTCTCAAACTGCTGACACAGGCTTTCTAATTAAGCTGCAAAAAAAGATTACACAGCTCAGTAAAATACATCCTGTCCCCACACAGCCCAGATTCTAGGTTCTTTTCTTTATTCTGTATACCACACTATGTGGAAATGTATTTTTCAAAGTGCCATCAATATCGGCCCTTTAAAATTTAGCACTGAACAGGCAGTATTATCACAAAAAATTCAGAAGATAATGGCATATTAAATCTTATCTCTGAGAAGTGGAGTAGTGGTTTTATTCACGAGAAATTTCAGAGTAGCAGGGCAGAAGATACTGCTATGCTCCTACCTTATACATCACAGCACAGGCCCTGAACTTAAGCGCTTGCTTGAATTAAAGAGCGTAAAAAACCCTAAATCTCAAACAAACTGAACAGAAAATCCCCTGTACCACCTACTACATTATCCCAGTACTTTACTGCTATTGGTGACAGTCTTCATTTCAAATCCGAATCTTTCTAGTTTCAACTTCCAAACTTTGGATCTCCTTTTATAACTTCAATCTCTGTTTCTCACGTACTTATTAGCAGACGTCTGTCCCTTCCCAGATGCCTGTAAATCATAATTCCTTCTCTTTCTCTTGGATGAGACAAATCTTTGCTGGAGTTTATCAACTTACAGCAAACCCTTCAGTCTCTTGACTCTTCTCTGAATCTTCTTAGACTTATCAACTTCTGTCTTGAATTTTGAACAGTTAAAAATAATCCAAAATTCTGAGAAAAGCTACTGTAGAGCCAAATACAAAGGTAACAGATCTTCTGCTTTTCTACACATGAATCCCTGATATAGTCTATACTTCAAATAATAAGGGGAGTATAATCAAACGTGTCAGTACTAATCTGACGCAGAATCAGGATGAACTGTACTTCACAGGTAGTATTAAAACATTGTTTTACACTCTAATTATCTAATAATTAGTTCATTTTCAAGCCTCAAAGTTAATAATGAAAGGATAATAGGTAAAAAAAAAGTTAAAAATAGGGTCAGCACTTTGAAGACTTGGTTTTTATGGAAGTAGTCTCATTTAGAATGATTCAGCTATTCACAAAAGATCTCAATCATTAACATGATATGACCCTTGATGTTTAGAAGATAATCTGACGCTTCGTACAGAGTAATGAAAAAACTGTCGTACTGCAGAGTGCTTAGCTGCAAGTGAGAAACAAAAAATTCCTTAGAGACACACAAGCATGAAAAAAACATTACGTAATGTGAGATGGTGAACAGATCAAAAATAAATAAACCAGAAACTAGGTAGTCATACCTGAAGACACCATTTAAAAAATCCAGTAATTTAATAACTGGTATGTTTTCTGCCTCAAATCAAGAAAATTACACTTTACAATTCTCACATTTTCACACTCAAAACAGAAAGAACAAGAAGAAAAATCTTATCTCTTTGCCAAGTACAGCAAACTTTTTAACTGCAAAGGAGATGCAAAGGAAAATATTTATATAAGATTTTGTGTTACTAAAATCTACTCAGAAAGTGATCAAGTGCAGTCAAGCAGAATATGGAAATGACAAGACCATCTGAACAAATTATATTTCACAGAAATGACAACCAAACACCATTTTGTACATTTGAACCAGTTTGCTTACATAACCCCTGCCTACTGTTGAGGTCTTTATCTGAATAAAGCAAATGTGAAAATGGCATGGTTTCTGTTAGAAAACAGTCTTCTATAAAGTTACATAGCTCCACAACACATTAAAATCCAGCAAGCCAGAGTTCAAATAATTTTTGCATCTGTTTAAATTCTTGTTGCAGTAAGCAAGACAAAAAGGGTTACAGGTATACACATAAGTGAACTGCGTTTTTTGGTTTTATTCTGCCATTTGCTGGCCCTTCCAAGACAATCCTTGCAATGAACTGAACAACAATAATAATAAAAAACCCAGTTAATAAAGAAAACTGACTGAATCCAAAAATATTGTGGAAATAGACCCAGACTGATAGTGTGGGTTCCTTTGAGAATGGCAGCTACAGAAGACATCTTCTCTCTGCAATTTTGATAATTTTTAGATAAACAATTCTTCACAGATTCTTGTAAAAACTGAAAAGATCGCCATTGCCACAGTTCCATCCTTTTTTTTTAAGAAATCCTGATGGACATCCACAGAAGAGTGGAGCAGTACAGCTGGTGTCAAAACAGTAACCGATATTTATTACGGAGAAATGTAATAGCAATCAACATTTTATTGCCTTAATTCCACCGATTCAGTCGTGCCTATTGGCCCAGCTCTTTGCCAAAACTGTGTGTCACCTCTGCTAAGCTACCTCTGGCAAGCAATTCATTCTTTCATTAGCCCACCAAAGCAAATTGTTTTAATAACTTCTGTCTTGATTAGCCCCAGTGTCACCATTTCAGAGCAGGCACTGCCTTAGGGAGACGGCGGAGGAGTCAAAATAGAAATGCAACCTACTGATCTACAGTTAGTTATTTTCTTTAGACTGCAGTGATCTGAAGAGAAAACAATTAGAAGGCACATGTTAGAATACAGGTAATCAAAGGATGAATAGATTTACCAGTTCTGATGATATAAAACTCCTCTAGCCTGTAATACCAATTTTTGCTTAGTGCATCACTTTAAGAGTGTAATTTAGCAAGATGTTGTTTAGGAATGATCTGTATGTGGCCTGTTCCATGAGAATAAACTTCTTTTAACTTCAAAAAACCTGGAGGATGGAACACAGTTTTAAGTGTTGCTACAGTTTGAGATCATTAGTATAAATCTTCTTAGATATCTCAGAAAAATATAAGACAAATCCATGTATCTGAGAAATGGGGAGGATTTTTCCCTCAGGTATCCTGGTGTCAGAATAATCCTTGTAATTACTATAATTAAGCCCACTTTTTAAAATTATAAATAGAATTATATTTCATTAGTAAGCAAGCTTTTCTATCACTGCACTAAAAAGCATCCCTCCTTAATGAATGCTTATGAAGGAAAACAAAGGTGTTTTCACATTACTTGAGTTCCAGCTTGCTCCATTTGTTTACCAGTGAGTACCATCTGAAAACTTGTCCAGCACAGAAAGACATCTACTGACTAAACAGTTTCCTGAAGTAAACATTTCATTAACCTTTCTAAAGTGAACAGTTTCTCCCAAGAGAGAAAGCATGTTTCACATAAAAGATAAAAGAAGTGCAAAGCAGGGTACACGATCAAAAGAGCTTTCATATTAAAGACTAGTTGGCAGATATCAATAGTGTGAAAACCTAAGAGATATAGAAGTAGGTAATTACATACCAAAAACTCTACCTTTTTGCTAGCATCCCAATCATAGCCGAACTCCACTAGGCAAACAGCTGGCTTGAAGCCCCTTTTTATTTTTAGATAAAAGCATGTTACATCTAAGCTACAGTTGTGCTGTTCATGTATCTGTTGACTCCAAAGACAGTGGTTTTCTCAAAGCAGGGGATTCTTCATGTCTAGAGGAGCCCTTCAATACCTGATTTCAGCCACTGCAGCCCAATTTCCCACTGGATCTACAGCACGCTCAGCCACCACCTTGGACCAGCACAGAATATGATCAGCTCTCTATGCTGAACCTATTCCATGCTGAAGCTGACTGCAGTATACCCCCCCTCACTACATCTACCTCCTAAATGCCTCTGTTAAAGTAATTTACAGTCACAATTTCTTCTTTTCCTTGTAATGGTTTCCTTTCCACCAGGGCCTTGTTCTTCTCCTGCTTATTTCTGAAGGGACCAAACGAAAGCATTGACAAGAGAAAGAAAAGTGAACATTGAAAATTGAGTGTACACAAGCCTCTTCACTAAGTGAACAAAAAGAAATCAACCTGTATCCATAAATATTACAGACACAAGTATCTCAAAACGCTTCATATAATAACTGTAGATAAAACATTTTCATCCACTTGCATGATTTCTTCTCCAGAATCCCTTTACATTTAAAAGCAGGGTTTTATCCCACCTTTTGGCTCCCCACAATGGTCTTTTCCAGGAGAAAACATATGACTTTACAGGACAAAATACTGCAATCAGTTTTTTAAACTCATTCGTCTCAGTGTTTCATCCTCTTACATTTTTCTTCATATTAAGAAATAATAGACTGACCACTGAGTTCCACACAAGCATGAGTCCCCACCTACTTGCAAGTAAGGCACCTGGTAGCAATAAAAGCATACAGTGAATAATGGCAGTTGGAGTAGCTGGTGCATGAGGATAGAAATGTAGTCAGCTTGTGCTGCCATTGGTACCTGTCCTCATTGCCCTGGACTCTGGAGTAGCTCCCATTTTTTGTCTCCCTTGATTAGATGTTAAAGAAGACATGAAACAATGCCATAGGAAACAAACAACAGTGGATAGGCAGGAATGGATACCATTTTAAGACATTTGAATGTGAAGGAAAGATACCCGAAATAAGTGCAATGAAGGACACCTACATCAGAGTTTCAGAGAGCAGCTAGTATATTCCAGGCTGTTGGCAGATGAAATTATTATACAAGCTTCATTTTCAACACACTGGATGGTTTGAGGTAAGTAAAGGGCATTTAAAATCAAAGTTAAAACTAAACACACTGAACTGGAGAAACAAAAGAAATCCTATAAGCAAAGGTTATTACTTCTGAAACTATTTCTGTCCATTGTCCTTCCTATTTTCTTGCTAATCTACATTGGAGCTTTAGCAGTGAAATATTCAGAATTGCCTAGCCCCACCGAAATCCAATTTCTTTTTCTATTTTTAAAATTAAAGGTCTTGAGTCAAACCATGATACATTATGCAATGAATCTGCAACAGGACGAGCTGTATAACATTGCCAGCTAGTGGTCACTTGACTTCAGAGCTCAATAACTCAATTCTAGCACAGTTTTAATATTTTTGAAAAGTAGTAAAAGCTTTTATAGCTGTAGTTTAAGATGATGACAAATAAATTGCAAACATAGTTCAGTAGCTTAGCTAACAGAACCGAAAAATTTGAGTGAAGGTAACATTTAGTTCATGAATATGTTAGTCCTGCATTTATGTTTAGTTTTCCAGTTCAAGAGTACATGTATATTCTAAGATCATAACAGCACTGATTCCCACAATGCAGGAAACTGTATTATAGCTTAATTAATGTTGTTCAGTCTCACTGCCTGTGCCATCTCTGAGTTATATATTCTGACACCTGGATAACAATATGATTTTTTTTTATTCTGATTGTTGCTGATACATACTATCTATCAATTAAAAGTGAACGCTCACGAAGGCACAGACATCAGCAAAACAAACATGAAATGCATATAAAAGGGACAAGCAAAATGCAGGAGTGTGCATTTATAATAAGCCATATATTTACAATAATTACATTTACAGTATTAATGATGCATCTTTCTGAATTCTCTCTGTAATCTAAGGTCTAAACAGGCTGTTTTGTGAGGTAGGGTATAAAGGAACACAAACACCAAATAATGCAAAATACAGTAGGAGAGACTAAAGGAATTGGAAGACTGGATCCTAAGGTAAATGTCATGTCCTGCAAAAACATATATGCTTAACTCTGTTTCTATAGATAGCTTCACTGGCTAAGCTACCTTTGTAAAAATTAAGTCAGTCAGCATTTGCATTTTAGGATGTAATGGTCGTAGAGCAGAATATACATTTTGGAAGCAGATATTTCCTACAGATTAACATAAGAAAAATGGAGTTTGTAGGAAATTATATAAGACATTACAACTAATACAAAATTTTAAAGGCAAGCCTACGATGCTATAAATAGTTAGAATCAAACAGTTTCATTTTTGGGATTAATACTGTCTTAGTATGCTAGAAACTATAGCTGCGCCACCTTTTGCACACAGTTTTATACTTGCTCTGTTCACACTCAGCTCAACTGGGATTGGGAGCTACCACAACCTTGCAATAAATCTGTGTTAATTCACCTTGCCTTGCAGCCAGATTTATTGTGCGTGCTTCATTTCTAAGCTAGCTGTGCTGACGGGGCCTGGCTGGCTCAGGGTGGGAACACACCATGGCATTGAGTACCAGCAGGATCAAACTGGTTTTGCCTGTAAAGGGCCAGGCAAATATATCCTGAAAAACAATCTGTTTAAGGTCCTTCGAGCCTCAGAACATCATTCTGTAAAGATTTACATACCCATTTAATTTTATTCTGACTTCAGCAGGACTACTCAGCACTGATAAATACAAGCATAGTTGGCATCTTTGCAAACGATTCTGATAGCCGGGATAAGTACAAGGTGCAAACTGAGATACTGAGTGTGAGGGCCAAGTCTACAGTTGTCTGGAAAAATGTGATGTCATTAAAATTTGTATGAGTATCCCTAGAGGAACAGATGTGCCAATAAAGGCACAGAGTTACTTCTGAGGACAGAGTTTCTGTCCTAAACTCAGAATCCTTTAAAATAATCCACTAGGTGTGATGGAAGTCTTCATTTAGGAGGTGTCTTTAAGAAGGGGAGAGAAAGCAGATTTCACCTTTTACCCTGTGAGAGCAATTAAAGTGGCCTTCAGGCTGCATCTGCACTAGTGACTTGGTTTAGAGTTTTGAAGCGTTTGCCCTAATTGTCTCTACTTAACAGTCTCTTTTCTCAGATTGGTTTTCTTGTACGCTGAACAGATCCCACGGGCCTTGCACCAGGTCTCTCTGTCACAAGAACATCCAGTCAGCTCTTAAACCTTTTGCCCTTAGCTATCTTCAAACCACATGTGTGATGAAGACTTTTGGCTCAGGGGACCAAGCTAGATGTAATTCAGAGTAAATCCCCTGAACCACCACTGCAAACAGGAACAGAAGTCCAGGACCAGCCTCCAAATACTCATCCCCTTCTATAGTGCCAAATGACCTCCTAAGGTAAATATAACAAAAGGTATCATGTAAATAACACAAAGCCAAGTTCCTCTTACATTACTACTCCCCACACAAATCTTCAAACGCACACAAATGTTGTCGATTAGCAGATTGTTTAATTAGCCTCAGCAGTGTCATGGTACTGTGAAATGCATCTAAAAGCCTCCCAAGGCACAAGCAGATTTGCTATCAAGCAGTGAAGTTATAATTCCAGAGGGGCCACTGCCATCCCTGCAAGTGCCCAGGGACGACTTCGATTTTGCTAACGTGATGCATCACAGTGCACCATGGAGCTCATCTCATTAAAGCTCTCAGATTCTCCTTAAATATTTGCAAAAGTATCCAGCTTCTGGGAACTGACTATTTTTAAGTCACGTTTTCAGGCACTTGCATTAGTGGGCCACATACATTCTTAGCCAGTGCAAGGATGCTCTGTAGCTTCAGCTTCACTCTTGGGCCAGACATGGTGGCCTGAGTCTTGCTGTGATCTAGCTCTACACCTTAGGTTTTCTTCCCCCATTTTCAATTGCAGGAAGTGTATGTTTTTATTCACTTGCTAAAAGATGCTGGCTACTGTTTTCTAAGTTGCTAGTTACTATATTGTGCAACTACAAGCAGCTTGCAGAGGAGTGCTTCAGGTTGACAGTCACACCACTCTAGTGCTGTCTATGACTCCACAAAGACTAGCACATTTGTCATCTCTTGGATCACACTGTGCTGTGCCAGCACTGGCCAATTTTTATAATGTTTTATTATAAACCTTCCTCAGCCTTCACTCTGTACAGCATAAACTCTTTTGAGTGCCAAAGGCTCATTGATCTCGACTTCCAGTTTTCATTCTCTGTCCCACACAATCCAATACCTGGCCAGGGCCTCATTTTCCTCCTTCCAACAATAAATGCTGTCAATACACACACATATGCTTTCTTTCTTTTTTTATACTGATTTTTTTTATGCAGGCCTCCCTTCTGCACAGAGAGCAGCATTCCTGAATTCTCTGTAATGCAGTTGCACAGTTAGCTCATCTGCCTGAGATAATGGACACTAAAACCAAACCATTTGAGAACTAGCATTGCCACCAAAGAAATTATCTTCAGACAGCCTTCCTCCTTGGTGGCATCACTTGCTTTTGCGGATACAGAGCAAAGCACTCTCCAGTCACCACCCACTCTGCTAAAACGCTGTCAGTCACGGCACGGATTTTAACTCACTCCACTATTTGTGGGAAGTTAGTGTAGCAAAATTCAATGCAAGATGTTAACAGAAGAGGAAGGTGATTTCATTTAACAAAATGATCTCAGATACACTGTGCATGCAATTGCATTGTTAACAAGCACCAAGGCATGCGACTAAGCAGTCTGGCCAGGATCTCTCAGGCACAACACAGAGGGCAAGCAATGCTGTCTACTCAGCTCTTACACATGTTGGTTTCTTTTTGGTTGACTACGACACAGTGAACCAGGGGGTGTGCGCTTTATAATCCTTCAGGGTGGACACTGCTTGGGGTCTTTTAGCTCTGTAACTTGTCTCACCGCTTGTCAACCTCAAGCAAAATGCCCGAGACTTGTGATTCTTTTGTTTTCCTATACAGATATTTCATGGCATCAGACATCTCACTGTGACAGCATTAATATTTAAGGTTTTTATTTCTTGCTATCAAGTCATATGAATGAAACCACGTACAATATGCTGTAGCAATTAACATATGCCATACTCATTTGCCTGTTTCTAAGGCTTTAACACACTCTTCTATTCACACCTGTCATAATATATTTTTGGTATAAATCTCTACACATTTTTGAGATTCATTATCTTAGTTTATTTCTATTTGTTTTTCAGTAACTTAGCCATCTAATCCCACAGAGGCGCAGCTCCTCCTGTATCTGACTACTTTCGATCACAAGTTCATTTAACAACAACAGCTGACTCTCGTCAAAGGTATCCTGCTATTTGCCACGTTTAATTGTAAAACAGGAACATGTTCTACTTCCCATCATCTACTTTGGCAAATGCAATTCTACTGCACAGAGGGTGATTATTTTTTAATTCTTTTTTCAGTTCAGTGAAATCCAGACTAATTTGTACACACAGAGACAGCAGACAACTATTCAAGCTTACTTAAACTTTTGTGAGAGACTATACTGCTTTGTGCATGAGTAGATGAGGACTTTTAGTCCATCCACAGAATGCATTAATGAAACTGATCTCAGATTTCACAACTGGCACTTCCAAAGAGATCGACACAACAAGGACTGTTCCCTCTCTCAGTCTGTCCTTTACTGGGCGTTTTCTCTTGCAGCATTAGAAACAAGGTTTGTATGCAGCTGGTAAAGCTCTTTAAAGTCCTGTGAGTTGAAGGATGATAGTTTTTAGATAGTTCAATAGCTTTTTGCCACATTACAGGCACTGTATTTTCTAAAAGAGCTGACAAAGCAGGTCTCAGACTAACATCCAAGAAGCAGGTGTGATGTTTCACCCAAGCACTTGAAGCACCCAAGCACTGCCTTAAGGCACTTTCTAACTCAAACAACACACTGGGTTTTGTGGACGGATGTACTACTTCCTCAGCTAAAATTTTCTCCTATGACTAATTCTACTTAGGAATAAAGTAGTACAATCTTTTTGCAAAGACACCTACACCTTAAAAGTATTCCTGAGACCATGATGTGAAGGCCAACACTGTGACAACAAAAATCAGGATTTCCTGATATTTTTACTACTAATGCTAGGCTTTCCAGACAGCTGCACTAGCAGTGTCAGGCACTTCCAGTCCCTGCTGCCAACGGCATTAATCATCTGAACCTTGGCTACTAAAGAAACGATGCAGTCAAGGCTTCAGTGACCAGCACATACAACGCTCTGAATAGCACTGCTGTGTGACCCTTTCCTTAGACTTTTACATCTTTTTTATGCAGGACAAAAACGACACCAGAAAGCATTAAACTAGCATTCCTCTGACAACAAGAATCTGAACACTCCAGTTCAAGCATAGTTATGTGCTGCTAAACACCATCATGTACCGCCTACTAGAAATCTCGTGGAAAGTCGCATGGTCAGAAAAGAATAGTCAGCTCCAGAGGAAAAAAATATTGGAGCATGAACAAATAAACAAAAGACATTTTTAAAGCATTGGTGTTAAGGAGGTGTATCCTACTGGCATCAGCTGCTAAATAGATACCTGAGACTGCAGCAGTTGGACTCTCCTGGCTTTAAAGAACACCTGTAAGTTTTCCTATGAGGGGATGAATGGATACTGGAAAAGCTTGCGGCACCCGGGGCATCACAGGAAAATGGCTGTGTCAAATAGGGTTGAACTCTCTCCTTTGAAGGACAAATTTTTCAGTTTTCAGAAATGAAGTCTGGTGTGCAGGTCTTCCTACTAGCTTTTGATTCATACCATTAATTTTTTAAAATTCTAGATATATTTCAGATATAACTTCGGCCAAAGTCACTGATCAATGGGATGTCAAAAATATTTCATTTCAAAGCTAGGTCTTACTACAGGTAATGCACTTTTTAACTAAATTATTTTTTACAGGTTTTAACAAAACCTTCTTGCAACTAGTACTTAGTTTTATTGTATCAATTTCCAGATAAAGCTTTCTCACTTCGTGAGATTTTTATCGGGTTTGAAAATTCAGTTGGTTAAGGAAGTCAAGCTGCTTTCTTTCATTCTCTCTCTTCAGTAACCCCATGCTATCTGAAATGCACTTTATTACACTTATTCTACACCTCAGGTGGGTCAGCATTTCTGGCAACTATGTTAGAAATATAACAGCACAAGTTGAAAATCTCAGGTTGACTTTGGAGTCTTTGCAATTAAGAAAATAAACATTCTATTTAAAAATAAAATTTAAAAAATTTACCTCGAAAGGCACACATAGAATCTTTCCTGTTCCATATTTGAAATTTCTTTTCTAAATGTAACTAAACTCAACACTGAATAAAAGCAAATAAATTCACAGATATCTGCCCTGGGGTCCTTCCACAAACTTAGAGATAAGCTTTTACCATTGTGTATTTCATAATAAAAGACCAAGACTTCAACCAGCTGCTTGAGGCACCTGTGCAGAACTTTTTAATATTATTGCTACATGGTAGCTTGACGTTTTTTCCCCCCTAGAGATGGGAGAAATAGGGCAAATGGGTTGTTTTTACTACCTTCAGTTATTGCCTAGAGTCATGAGTTATTTTTCCTTTTCACAGATACTGTAATGTCAACGTGGCACCAGCCCACTCTTGGTGAGGCTGTGCCCTAGGAAAGTGTTTTGCTCATAATACGCTGCCTGACAGTTTGACCTTTATCACATTTTTCTTTTCTTTCACCTTCCAGAAGGGCAGCTGTGATGCTGCTGATGTATTTCATATACAGATAAATAATTTCAGAATTAGTCTGAAACACTAAAAATTGAACTCTTCTCTTGATTTTGTCACATCTTCCGTTTTCATATGATTTGTATTAAAAATAAAAAAAACCCATGGATTTATTTTGGATTACTTAGTTCTATAATCATTAGGAGTTCTCAGTGCTCCACATTTCCCAAGGTACTTGCCCCAACATACCTTCATGTTTGAAAAATGAAAGCTAACTCATTGGCAGGGAATGCTTGTTCTTGGGGAAAAATGGAAACCCATTGTCCAAGCACAATAAATCCTTAAACGTTAAGATCGCAAATCAGCAGCTCTGCAAACAGCTTTTTCCTCTGACTGCACAGAGGCCTGCAACCTCTCTCAGAGGTCAAAATGTGTGCCTGACAAGGATCTGGAGAATGCAATTGGCTTTAGGTGGCACAGTCTATTGAATATTTGCATTGCTCAGTCTTCCTTTTCAGTTTTATTTCTCTCTCAGCATTAATAAAAATATAAATGTACACTTTTGGTACACATCTTCAAATATTGTATCTACGGCTTTCTACTAGCACTTAAATGCATGTTTAAAACTTTCTGGGATCAGTGTCCACATTGAATTAAAACTCCCAATGCATTTATGCATGAGAACAAAGTATACGGGCTAGGGGCCTAGCTGGGCAAGCCTACAGAGTTGCAGCTACTTAGAAGCCAGGTACAGATGCAGCCACTGATTACAAAATACACTGCAGCTATCATGCAGGCATAAAGAAGGAAGACAGCAAGAAAAAACTCCTTTGTAGCTTTAAGCAACATGGAAGGATGCTTAGACCTGCATGTTTCATTTTTTCTTCAGCACTTAACACTTCAGTCTATTACTAGGAATTCTGTCGTGTTTTTTACCTTCACTATTTTTCAGAGGGATGTTTGAATCACTGCTCGGAGAAAAGGCATCAAGTTGTCAAAAGTGGTACCTGCATACCATACAGCAGACACCTCCATATATGATTAAGTGTCTCTAACAAAAGAGAACCAATCACTTTCAGAAAAGACTGCAGGATTTTGCTGTAAAGCATAAAAACATGCTTAAAAACACTCTTCATCAAAATTAGGAAAAGAAGAAGGGCAATAAAAATAGTTGGTTGTGATGCAAAATCTGACTTTAAGACAGAGTTCCTGGACAAAACAATACAGCTACGGCAAAGTTTTCAGGAACATCAACACTTATCACATGTGTAGAAAATGTATTTGTCGTGGCTGATGTTGCCTGCCCTTTGTTGTCAGTTTTTGTTGCATCATCACTAAATAAGGTCCTTCCAAGCAGATTTTTGCCTTCATTCCGACGGAGCAGAGCTAGCAGCACAGTTTCCTTTACAGTCTGTTTCTTACACAGTTACATTGTTAGGTAAGCATTAAGGGATAGATAAGGCAGCAACTAAGGGATGTTTCAGACACAAGAAACTTTCTGAAATTCATAAGCCTAGACTCTCATTCGGGTATGCAATCAGAAGTGGTCATTGTTTCCTGCCAACAAAACCAACAGTTATAAAAAATATTGCAACTTCAAAACTGTTGGCACCTAATTCAGTCAATTGCATTTACCTTACCCAGATCTAAACGTCTCAGGGATTTAGCAACTGATCCAGCACTTACTTTCAAATTAAGGAAGGATTTTAACACTCTTGCTTTAAGGTGCTGAACGTGCAATACGTAAGATAAAGGCAGCTTCATGACAACACAAAATCACGCTGCAAGGGCCGAGGAGTAGCAACGCCAGGCCTGGGAGTGTATCTTGAACCTTTCCCAACATCTTCCATCCTCTTATTGCAAAATGTTCTTTTAGACAACAGTGCCAGACTGTTCTTGTTCCGAAGCAATGAGGCAAATGAGACAAGTAGCACCTTCTTTTCTGCAACACTTATTCAAGAGAAATTGTCTAGACAATAAAAAACTGGCTTAATACAGTTATTTAAACACACAGGATTCAAGCCCTTACCTCTACTCTTTGATCAATCTCCTCACCTTGAGGGTCCCAAACCCTAACAGGTAAGACAGCATGCAATTAAACAAAAGACTATAAATCACGCTAGTTTTCTTTAATCATACAAAAATAGGCTATTCTGCTTGTCCTCTCATCCCGCTTTCCAAACACTTTCAGATTGACTAGGAAGTGTCTCATCTTAGCCAGCTAAGCTGGAAAATCCTGTAAGTGAAGGCTTTTGGACCGCATCAACAGGAAAGTCTGAGCAGGAGACATTTCCAACAACTTTTAAAATCAAATTCTCTTCCCTTTTGAAGACATTCTGATGTCAGTATACATAACAGATTGGTTAACACACTTGTTTAAACATCACAGGTCAAGATGTTGTTATAATCCCCCAGCATGTTACAATCAAATAACAGCTGCATCGTATTTTTGTAATAAATGCACATACATGTCAGTGCAAAATCTCTGCGCAGAGGAAAAGGGAAAGGAAACAAGTATCCTAAGCATAGTTCTCCAGATCTTTTCTCTATCTTCCCTCCTCCTCTCCCCTACTTTTGTGAGGGCAAGACCATGTTTGATTTCTCCTGAAAAAAGAAGAAAGATACATTGCACCAGAACAACCAAAACTTTGTTTCTGTGGTTCAGGGAAACACAGGTTAACACAAATGAAGCCCAGCAGCTGTGTTAAAGAAGCATGCCCATCGCCTCCCTGAGGAACTAAGGCACTGTCTTACTGTTATTGCATGTTCTTATACTACAGTAAAACATGCTCTAGAGTAGCGGTCTCCCAGCTGGGGGATGAACATCCCAGGGGTGTGCAAGACAATCCACTGGGGTGCCAGAAGAAAATGTTACAACTTCTGTTTATTTTTTATCTAAAAAAGTAAGAAAGAAATCAAGTTTTACTAATATTTAATATGTCTTGACAACAGCACCCTCCTTTCTTCTGCGTGTCAGATGGTCGTGCATCACACAGACAGCACATGAAGTATCCTCGGGGAGGAGTGGGTCCCTCACAATGCAGACGGGGGTTGACAGTGGCACTCTCACTCGTTCAGTCACTCTCAGTGTATTGTGACATGTTGCAGCTCACTTGTGCTCAGTTAAGTGGATATATGGATTATATCATCGACTTGTAACTAAACTAACACAAAATTACCAAGCGGCTTACAAAGGTTCCTGAAAAAAAACTTGCAGAAGGCAATACTAATAATACAAGCACAAACAAACAAGTAAGTTGCAGAGCTGACACTTCTGCTCCTAGTAGGAGACCTTCATCAACTATATTGCATGGTAGCATCAGTGACTATTTGAAATACGAATTTACATGAACTATTGCTAACAACGAACCTCAGTTCAGGCGAATACTGTGCCTTTAGGTGTTAGCTCATAGTAGTATGAAGCCATGAGGATTAGCATGGCATTTAAAAAATAACGATCCAGGAGAAACTTTTACAATATTTTCAGCAACGTTTAAAGTCACGCTATACTCCACACTGGCATCACATTTCATAGAAACCATTGCAGAAGGTTTGAAGAAAGAAGTATTAGAACAAGTTATGGGGTGTGGGAGGTTTCTTATACAGTTGGATGAAAGTACAGGTGTTCCTAACCTGCCTCGGTTTATGGTATTTGCTAGATTTTTTAAATGATGAAATACATGTAGAACAACTTTTTTGAGAGTCACTAAAGGAAAGATGTACTAGAGAAGATATATTCCCAACAGTAAACAGTTCCTTTAATAAAAACAATGCTTCGTGGAAAAAATGCACGTGTAACCACTGATGGAGCGGACGCTTTGACTGGAATAAAAAAAGAATCCCAGGATAAGGTTACAGCAATAGCGAAATTCATTCACTGGATCACACATGGGCAACCTAATGCAGCAAGTAAGTAGGAGCCAGAAGTGTGTAAGGGCTACAAGATGTCATCGATGTGGTTAATTTTATAAAAAACAAGACCTTTCAATACTCCAGTATTTGCAATACTTTAGAAAGAGATGGGGAGTCACCATGAAAGTCTTTTGCACCACAGAGGTTCACTGGTTACCTCATGGCAAAGTGCTTAAAAGTTTTGTCAAACTTAAAGAGGAGTACACACTTTCCTTTCACAGAAAGACAAGCAAGTGTTCCTAATCTTCTGACCTTTTCTGTGATGAAAAGGGCCTGTCAGTACTATGTCACCTAGGCCAATATTCTAGAAAAATAAAAACATTTAATCTGTTCCTTCAAGGTAAAGGTGACCTTTTAACAATGAGTGAGAAAATAACTGCTTTTTAAAGACATTTGTTGTATTGAAAGAGCATTCTGAAAACATAAGTTCGGAAACATTTCCATCATCATGTGATTTTCTTGTAGAAAGCAGTGCAAAGATGTCATCCATAAGAACTCTCAGACCTATACACTTGAACTTGGAAACAATTTTCTAACCTGTTTAAAAAACCTTCCAAATGAAGAGTTTTAGTGGGGTTTTAATACATTTCTAAAAACCACAAAAATTCAAGACATTCAAGTTAGCTTGCAAGAACAACTGATTGACATCGGGGAAGACGGAAAGTTAGTAGCTGAAATTTAACAAACACCATTGCATAATTGGTGGATGGGACTGAAAAATAAGCATCATGATTTAGTAAGCAGGGCCAGCAAAGCACTTCTTCCACTAGGAACTATGTATCTGTGTGAGGTATCTTCATCAGCAATGACAGCCATTAAAACCAAGTAACAAATAAATTGAACTTAGAACCAGACCTCTGAATCTCTGCACCAGTGTTAAACCAAGATTTTAAAACATAATGAAACATATTCCACAGCATCACTTATTTTCTACTGACAATAAAAAGATATTTTGTACCACTAATAAAAATATTTTGAATTGTTTACTTAATCTGTATTGTATCTTTTTTATTTTCTGTGATGTATTCTACTAGTACAGCAGTACATGTACGTAATTTATAAAAATATATTTGCATGCTCAAAATACTTTTTTGCATACAGCTCTAGGTTCGCCAGCACAAGAAAAGACAGGGACCTGTTAGAGGGGGTCCAGAGGAGGGGCACAGAAACAGTCAGTCAGCTGGAACACCTCTCCTATGAAGAAGGACTGAGTTGGGGCTGTTCAGCCTGGAGAAGAGAAGGCTCTAGGGAGACCCCTTCAGTATATAAAGGGGGCTTATAAGGAAAAGAGAGACACATTTTACCCTGTGGTGACAGGACAATGGACAATAGTTTTCAAGTGAAAAGGGTAGATTTAGACTACATCTAGGAAAAAATTAATTACTGTGAGGGTGGTAAGGCACTGGAACAGGTTGACCAGAGAAATGGTGGATTCCCGTCCCTGGAAGTGTTCAAGGTCAGGTTGGACGTGGCTTTGAGCAACCTGGTACAGTGAAAGTTGTCCCTGCCCCATGACCTTTAAAGGTCCCTTTCAACCCTAACCATCCTGTGATTCCAAGATTTTACTTCAAAAATTCAATTTTGATCCATTGCTGGAATATTATTAGCAGCAATAACTTTGACACCTGCTATTTTTAACACTGACATACTGTACGATAAAGTTCCACACCAAGTTTAAGTCATTCTACACTGGGATCACGCAAAACCTATTTGATTGCAGTCTGGCCTGCAGCAAAAATAAAATATCCAACATAAAAGCCAAGGTCTGAATTCCAAGTAATTCAAAGTAAAAGAAACTCGTAAGCATCATCACAATAAGCATCTTAATTTTGTAGTACTGTTCAGAGCAGCAATGCCTTTTTTTTTTTTGTTAAACTGACTCCGTTCCACTCTTTCCACTTCTTTACCCCACTGGACAGCATGTCCGACCCCAAATGGTCTTCTGAGCAAAGCATGCTTTTCACCACTCTTGATGACACAGACACAACAGTGCAACAGAATTCAGGTACTGCAATCAAGCACTAGGATTAAACCGCTTCTGTTCTGAAGCAGGGAAGGTACAACAGTGAGCATGGAAGAATACACACTTAGACATGAAACCTAGAAAGCTTAAGGTGCAGATTTATTATGCATTAGGAAGCTTCTTAACTTAAAAACCAAACCGCATAGTACAAAAGGTCTATCTCTGCTCAGTGTGGAGTAAGTTTCAAAATATATATTTTTAAAATTTGTTCAGTCAGTACACAATCCTTTTAAAAAACTGTATATCTGTCAGTACCCTCATTACATTTATAAATACATGATTTACACAGCACTCCACCTGGAAAAATTAAAACTCCTTACAAATATCTACATATATTGCATCCATACGAAACATTCATAGGAGTACTTCGTTAAAGTTCATTTCAATGGTCCATTTACACTGCAGCAAAATACATATAAATCTGTGTATTTTTCATAAAATGTCTCTAAAAATTAGCACATTTGTAGCCATTCGTAACTTTTAAAGCATCTTTTAGAAAGGAAATTTGATATGAATATATCATGAGATTCGGCACACAAAGACAGTGATATGAAGGCTAAATATGATTAATAACTGAACACTAAGTAGCAATTAAGGCAGGGGTGAAAAGAATTAATAGGAAATATTATTTCATATGGCAAATAAAGTGACAAAATACAATAAATACACATATTTCTTGATGTAAACTACACTGGCACCCACTGTTCTTCCTGCCTCAAAAGTCAGGAATATCCATATTTCTGACACTGCTCATTTTATAAGTAAAATCCTATTTTTTATTAGCAAAACTTTAATGTGACCAAGGCTCTCAGGTGCCAACTGGATTTGCGTTTAACTGCTCAGAACTCACTGTTCTGGAATGTGGGTTTAAGACTTCAATATGACCTTCATTTATGGGTAATGACTGTCATGTGTGATCACACACCCTCAGAAGGTATCTCAGTTTCACCACTGCTTTCTGGTAACTACTGGACTCCTCATTGCTAAATGTTTGAGAATGTGTTTTCAGCAGATTTAATTACTTCTACTGATAACCATTGTTTCAGACACCAGGACTATATAGATCAGTCCCTCTCACATCGTGAGGACCACATGTGGCATACACACAGACAAAAGGCATAAGAAACACAAAACAACCTTTAACAGCGGCAGCAGAAACCGTTCTGCGTCACAACCAGTTATTTTGCATACAACTTTGGGAACTGAACATTCAAACCTTAAAAAAAAAAATTCATTATGTCTGTATATTCGGGTTTCTACCCAGCACCGGGATTTGACACAGCATTTGCAGTCCACTGTTGGGCAGAATCACACCTGCTTGCGACCTGCCACACTAAACAAACCCTCCTGCAAGTATGGTATCAACCTCGAGTATCATATAGCATGTGACCTTCTCTCCTACACCACTGCCTTCCCTTCAGAGGCCAGACACTCTGTACATTCCACCAATCTTCCAGACACAGTGCATGAATTTGTTCCACAGTCTCTTCAGAAGTTAGGCTTCACACACTGCTATCTTGTAGCAATGGCTCAATGTCCTCTTCTCTAGTTTGGTCTAGGTTGTTACTCAGAGTACCGCCGATGCTGTTGCTGTGTTTTCTGGTACTGCTGGCTTTGCTGTGCTCCGGAATAAATAAGGCGACTAGAAAAGCCAGAAGAACAATGCATGCTCCAACCAGGAAGGGCGGACCAGGAATGACTGCTCTCTGTGGGGAAACAAGCGTATCAAAGAACTCAAGAAGTTTTACACATTGACATCTGCATTAAGAACTATACCATTAAGGCAGGAGGTAATGGGAGACATGTTTACAGCTGACTATAAAGTTTAAGCAAACAAATTCATATGTGCACTGCAACATGAATTTTCTGCATCTACAATCCCTAAGAATTCCTCACCTGATCTGCGCCCTGATCTAAAAAACAGAAACATTCACAGAACTACAAATTGACAACAGGATTGACCAGCAGATGAAACAGATTTTGAGTGATGCTTCTTTGTAACATATTTTTGTTAGGCAACACGCCTGTTAAATCAGCAGGACTCCACTGAAGATTAATAGCGTAACTTTTCAACATCCAGAAGTACAAATGCTCAATAAGTCTTTAACTTCACTTTTTCCACTTGCTTCCACAGCTCGCATACTTTAGAATCAAGTTAGCTGAATAAACAAACACCATTTAAAACGTGAGGAAAGTAACAGCAGGCTATACAGTATGTACCGTTCTCACTGCAGAAACAGGTTGCTGGCACATATAACAACTTTGTATTTGGAGTTATTCTCTCTTGCCTCTAAGCAGTTTATTTTAAAATTTAAAATACAACTAGTGCACATTTCATAACCACAGTTAAAAAAAAGCATCAGAAATAAGACTAATTTTAAACCAGTTAAGTTTGATGACAAAACTCTACTCAAAGAAAGCACCAGCAAACCAGTAATTTTTTTTTTTAACCTTAAACAATTTTCCTTACTTTTGTCAACTAAAACGAAATAAAAATCAAACAATTAAACTTTTCAAGCCAGGATATTTCCCTTGCTTCAACTCTTGTTACAAGTAGAAGTCTAATCTTTCAGCTGGTGATCTCTAAATCTAAAGTATATAATCATATTAAATTTATTTTAACAGTATTGCTTAAATCTTGAAGTTGTGCCAAGTCCACAAGTACTTAAAGATTTTAACAAACTTCCACAAATTAATATACTTATTTGCAGTGTATCTGTTGATTTACCTGAAAAGTTTTTGCATATTCTACTGTTGCAGTTTCATTGAACAGAGTAAGAAGTTTTGAAAAATAGTCCTTACTCCTCGCATTGCCAAGTGTTATTATCACTCTCCAAACACCACCTATGACTGCACTGTTTGCTGTAAGAGCTCCCCATGGATAATTATAATGATGCAACCTCACCCTCGTCTTCTCTCCAGTTTTGAAAACAGTTATATAAATAGGAATTAAGATAGATATGCCTAACTTTTACTATTTATGCTCTGTAGAGCAGATACACAATCTTTCTTGAATAGGTGCATCAGATCTTTTCTTAGACAGAAAAAAAATCACAAGAGTGACCTGTGGTAGCATTGCAGCTCTCCCACTTCCATGAGAAAAAAACCCGAAGTGACAGTCACCAAAATACTGTTCTCAAGTCCTCTCCAGTAACATAAACGAATACTTAAAGGCAAGTCAAAAAAAAAATTTATGGTCAAGCTGTTTAAAAAGCCACCAGAAATGACCAGTAGGTTACTCTGTATGTTAAATAACTGAAATTTGCATCCAGACTTTCCTGTCGCCACTGTTTGAATATGAAGGTTTACAAAATCACTATATCTAACACTTTGTTTTAGCACTCTGTCCATCAGTGAACACAGAAGGCTTTATATCTGAAAGATACCATACTAAATTATGACATTAATCAGCTTCACTGTTAAGTTAAACTTTTCTTTTTAATAGGATAAGACAGCTTTCTCTCAAAGTAAAATGTGTCAAAAGTTACACAAACAAATTTATTCTTCACATTAATAATTCTAACAACACCTGTACAAATAACTTATCTCTGATAACAACTTAAAAATCTATTTTCTGTAGTTGCAGTAACACATACTATAACAAAGCAGGAAGAACTGTTTTTAATTTACTTCAACAGCACACTGGGTTTGATCAAGGTTCAGTACAGTAACTGTGCATTCTCAGCTGAGTACCTGTAGACTCACTGTATTTGACAGGCAGTGGGAGGATACAAGCTTAAGCGTTAAAAAAAACAAAACTAACAATGTCACAGACACATATCAGTTAAGTGCAGTTCCACAGACATCCTGTAACTTTTTAAAACAAGGTACTCGACCATTTAAACTTGTTATTACAACACTTCTTAGTGAACATTTATTGGCATTTAATAAAATCAAGAAAATATTTTTCAAACTATGTATACCTGTTAAGCAGCTCTTAGTTATCAGTTTAAAACACTCAACAAAATCAAGAGAGAAGCAGCTTGCATTTGCGCCTTGCAAATCCAAGGTACTAATACTAGGGTTGTAAGCTAATTTTGTACACATTTGCTAATTTCTTTGTATAATCTTGGTACATTCCCTGGTTTTCACTTCCATTCATCTTACTTATATCAACTTCTAAAACAATGCAATATTTAAATTGTGGAGTTCTTTCCCACTATCTTATTAGACAAGAATTAGTAGGAGAAAAATTGTACTGTTATTTTCCTGAATGACAGTTTTACCTGTTAGGTGACTGCTAACTATTAACAGAGAGAGATGTAACTACAGACATTTAAACAAAGCTTATGTTTAATTATATGTGTGCTCATAAGAGCAGTCCCACTGAAATTAGAATAAAACCAATCTTAGTTAGGCATGTACGTACTGATTTTGCTGTACTGCTAACTAAGAAATGTCTACTTAATAAGTAGGTTTTCAAGAAAACAAGGACATCTGAAATGACAGTTTCGTTTACACTTACATCTTAGTAAAATCTTTTTTTATGAGGAAGCCCATACATTAGGCTTCAGCGCAGCAACTTCTACCACAAGCTTTAGCAAATTCCACAACAGAAGTTTGGACTCGTTTACAACTTATTGGAACAGTCAGTTGCTCACTGCAATACACCTGGGCTACTTCAACAAAAAAAATACATGGATATTCTTAAGTAACAGAACATACTGAAACTACTTGGAACAGAAATGTGTGTACAAGGTCAAATAGCCAACACACTTCCTGCCCAAAGAATAGCTTCTGTGACTCAATGCTTTAAAAAACAGTTCAAGAGTGAAATTTTAACCAGTGGAACCATGACAAAGCTCTTGAAAACCTGAAATCGTGACTGTAAAGTTTTTCCCATATTTTACTACAGTTTCCTTTTTGTACAAGAAAGAGTGTCTTTGGCTCTGCTACTCTAAAACTCTACGCGGTTTGCTTGAGCAAATTATGGAGCACCTCACCATAGGCACAGCAGTGAGCAGTATGTTCAAGCACTGGTTACAGTTAATAGCAGGAAACATGCACAGACTGGGGGACAAACAAAGTTCTTCCCCCAGTAACAGCCACCAGTTATTTACTGATTCAACTAATCGGCTGTCTGTCTTAATCAGCTTAACGACAAGCTGAGAGATCATCAGCTCTCTGAAAAGTCCATTCTTAATACGTAGAAAAAAGCAATGAAATTCTAGCTGAAGAGGTCAGAACAATCAAGCTAAAAAAAAATGGGGCCATAAGATTCTCCAAACTCTGGTAAGTATATATTCGATATTTTGGAAGCCAAACAGGAAACAACAAAGCAGACAAAAATGCACACCTGAAATAAAGACGGAAGGGACACAAGAAAAGACTGAAAAGAGTTCCAAAGAAACGTTGTATAGGATTGACTTCTCCCCTCCAAATTTTATACAGGCAAAGAAAGGAGATGAACAGCATTGTTGATGTTCACTGAAAAAGAAGTACATATCTCAACTGTATGCTGAATTACTGTATAAATGAATAATTAACTTCTTGCTGTGAGGTTCAAAGATAAGCTTATTACAATATACTGACTTACCAAAAATGACCTTAATATTGTCAAAATTTCATGTTTTTCTGTAAATCAGGATTACAGCTGTGTTTTGAGTAGAATTACATCAAAAGAAGTTAACTCGTTCCATTAAAATACCAAAACCAAAAATGCTACTACTGTAAATCTAAATATTTACTATCAAATTTAAATTATAAACTATCTTAATATTTCAATAAAGCTGACAAGTGAGAATGAAATAGTTGAAGAAAGAGATATCAAGATTGTAAATCAACCAAAGATGACAGATTTTACCCTTATGAGTTCTACGCTGCAAACATCACACCAAATCTTAAACTTACCTCTTCACTGGGATCCTGCATTGGTTTTTTTTCAGAAGACTGGTCAAGTGGTAATTCATTGAGCTCCACATGAAAGAGAAAGAAAATAAAGCCATACAGTGCTGGTCCCAGGCCATTGCACAGACCTCTTATTCCAGTTATTATTCCTTGGACAACACCTAGTAAAGAAAAAAAAAATAAGAATAGGATTTTTTTTTTTTTTAAATCAAGAATAAAACACTCAGAGCTGTTGACTCTGAGCGTAATGTAACGGCTGTTCCAAAACAGCACATCTCCCAATTACTTCTACATACCAACATCTTAAAACATACATTGAAGACAATTTTGCTGGATTACAATAATTGTCTGCATGACCATAGTTCTGTTACTGTACTTGCATGCTACTGGAAGCAATATGAGTTTTGAATATGAGTGACCAAATCTATGTGCAAGTCTAATTTTCTGTACTAGAGTTCTTCCATCCTCACCCAAGCATGCAGTGAAGAATTTATATTCAAGTGAAATTTAGAGTAATATATGTATATGTTAAGGGTTGTTATTGACAAAATATGCACAAACTGTAATAGATTTCTTCCCTTCACCAGTCTAAAACCAGGATTTATTTCAGTAGCAAGTAACTTATTCAGGGCAGTAAACTCAGCAGTACTGCAGTACATTCACCATATAGGATTGCATGCAGTTTTACGTTAGTTTATTTTAAAAGCTTGAATAATCATAGCTCTATGGGTGTATTTCTGCTTCAACTTCATCAAGTGACTGTGACAACAATGTAAAAAGTTTTTTGATGCTCTTACAAATCAGGATTCTACAGAACACGATTTTTACAATATTAGTAGTCTGCATATCCCCTTCCTTCTTAAGACAGTAACTTGTAAAACGGCAGGAAAGAAAACACGCCAAAAGAAGTTGCCCGTGCTTTGTCTTCAATAGGCTGACATGTAAGCTTAAAATCTTTGTGCCACTAGGTGGCAAAACTTCACCATCGAAACTATTGCATGCCTGAGCTATTAGCAGTAGTGTCCTCCACATAAAATGAAAGATCAATGACTTCTGTCAACTATTAATTTCGTGACATAAACAGAAAACAAGTTCTTTTAAAACTCTTAGATGTCTCCATTAGAACAAAAATGGGGAAAAGGGGAATGCTAAAACAGCCATGTCAAATATACCATCTCCTGCACCTTTCAAACTCAATAGAAATCTGTCTCCTTAAAACTTAGAACTGCACCTCCTTTGCACCTCTCACAGTGACTGCACTCATCTAACTTCACGTTGTACAACATTAAAGCAAGACTGATACTTACAATTTATATGTACCTTTTTTTTTTAAAGAGAACACTAAATTCAGTTATTATACACCAGTGTTATACTTTGTGATGACTCCTTCCCTCAATTCATTTTAAATGAAGAGTTATTTCTGATTGTTCATTCCCCTTCACATCAAAATCAATGACTTTTTCTGTCTTCTCAGATCAACTATTCACTTAAGCTTCCTTTTCTATTCCTTGAAAATCTGAAGTATATAGCAAATAGGGCCAACATTACCACACAGAATAGGGCTTCTTGTATAGAGTTCTTTTAATCTGGGAAGATTTGTCTTAGTTTCCATTAAAAAAGATGGAACATTAACCCTCACTATCTACTTTGAGAATATTACTTTTAATAAAAAAAGAGGACAGAAAAACCATGAAAGTTACCACATCTGTTTTTGTTGCTTCTGTAGTACTTTTACAGGATGCTAGAAAAGAAGTAGCTGGTCAGACAGAAACTATGTATTTTGCAATGCAAATTTGACAAATTTGTGTACTTCCTTCCTCCCTACATAGATTGGCAGACATTCACAGCTACTACCAAAGAAACTCATTACTCATCAACATATTTGAAGCGTATACCTAGATAAGTATTCTGCTTTCTAGACTGAAGAGTCATCCATGAAAGCAGCTGGATGCTGAAACAGAAATTTAATCAATACTCACCTTGTTGATCTGACTCTGCATTTCGTGAAACCAGAGCACTGATTGCTGGGAACGTAATGCTTGACATTGCTGCTACAGCTCCTGCTGCCCACATCATCCTGTGTTAAATACACAACTTGAATTAAAAATTAAATTGCCCATATAATCACCCCCAACCTCCCCAGAAAGGGCCACAAGGGTACCCTCATTTAAGGTTTAACGACCTTTCAAAAGTACTCTTTTAAAAATACCTAAAGAGTGGAAATTATCTGGTAAGGGCCTTCTTCCTGCTCCCCTCCCACAAATTACCCTGAGCTTGTTGCAACAGAAGCGCATTTGATTCTACACTAGCCATTACAGCAGAGGAAAAGGGAGTGGGAGTGAAGTGGTGCACAGGTTTGCCTTCTCCAAAGGCTGTACAAGGAAACAATTTCACAGGGCCTCCCAGTGAGGCAGCTGTCTCTTAACTTGTACAACTCACTAGGAAGTGCTCTGATAAAGAAAAAGAATTCATCACTGTCAGTAGGCCAAACATTGTAAAGGAAAAGCTGTTCCAGCTTATGGCTCTAGTTCACTTTTCCAGCTTATGGCTCTAGTTCACTTTACCTACAGACAGTTTTTCGAACAAAAGAAGTTGCACAAAGTTTCCAAGACCAACTATCGTTATAGTAAGAGAATGACATGTTAGAAAAAAAGAAGAAAGTAGAGGTCCAGTAACTGACTGATAGAATGGATCTAGTGGAAGTACTAGAGAGAATATGCTACTTCCCAGTTTGTGAGTTCAAGAAAAAGTTTTAACCACATTTGTAGAGATAAAACTCAGTGGATCATAACAGTGCAAAGTCTCCTTTATCAAAAGGGCTGTTACTTTGGAACTTACACTACGATATCTAGAAAATTCTATCATTCCTGTATGTGCAAAAAATACAGACCAAATTTTCATAGTGTAATGCAAATGAGACTGATAATTTACAAAACATTTAAATACTCATGATGACAGAACCAAATGGTAAAATTTCTTGGGAAAAAAATTTCAGTTCCTTAACGAGTATGTACCTATGAAAATGCGTGCTTACCAAGACTGAGATCCAAAACCATACCAAGCCAACTGAAGGATTTGAAAGCCAAGGCCAAGGAGAACTGTATTTTTGTTCCCTATTGACCTCATCAACATACTGAGAAACACAGTCTGCAAGAGAAATTGGTTCATCCACAGTTATTTCAAAAAGCTAGATTGCTAAAGAAATTGCTACTTCTACACAAATTAATTCAGAAGACCTTCCAACTGCTGAGGAAATGCACCCTATGCAGGCTCTTACTTCCCCTGTATTAAGTCCACAATGCAGACTAGTCACATCAACACTTGATGTACAGACATTCTTAACTATTAAAGGGTTTCTACTTCAGGACATCGAGGAGCATATGTATCGCCTTCTCTGTGGACGTTATATCTCAGTGGCTGTTTCTACTGTAAACAGGCTTTCATTTCCACCTCTACAATTCTGTTTCATTACAGACTAGAGAGTTCCACCATAAATGCTGGTACCAGACAGTACAGGCTGGATCTGGGTTGAATTTACCAGTACCTACAAATACTTGAGAAAAAAAGGACTGTTAGCTCAGAAAAATAGTAATCTCTTAGTTCAGGTGAATTGCTCTCCCAATTTACAATTAAAACCAACAAGTAAATCCTGCTGTTTTTGCAGCTTCACCACATGCACTGAAATTTGGCCAAGGCCAATTCCTATGCAACTTTCATCACATTTTCTGCTGACTCTTTACACCACTCATACGACCTTTTAAAGTGTAGTTGGGAACTAATCCTAAAGGAACACCACTGGTTATCTGTTACAAGTGTTCTTGCTGCGGGGGAATGAGGTCCCAATTTAAATTTAAAAGTAGTACACTCGTGGCAAGAAGCAGACTGTTTCTAGGAAGGCAAAGTCCATATCGACAACTTCACTCAGTTAACAGTGCACACGTTTTTCTTTAACGTGAGAAACTCATCAGTGCACCAGTAAAAAGCCAGAGAAAAGGAACCAGAAGGATTGCAGAGTAGAGCATACTTCCTCTCTCATGTACACTTCAGTCACACTAGTCTTCCTGTTTTTCATTCTTAGACAAAGCTAGTTTCAAAGTTATATAGCAAAAATACAGTAATTCTATCCACATGTGATCAGTACTTTCTGGAGATATCCAACAAGCCAACATATATTAGTATTTATGAGCAAAGTTTATTTCAATAAGCTGCATTCTTCGAAGAGTTCAAAAACCAATGCAGTTTCCTCATTTTAACACTGAATATTATGAACTAGAAGGGCAGCCATTTTGTAGACTTTTAGCAAAAATACTGGTCTGACTAAAGTATGATTGGCAAATGTGAGTGCACATAAAAGCATCAGAACAAACCACAGAGCAAGGACTAAAATAATGACTTGTATTGATAATGAAGGACACAACTGACAACAGTAAAACTGGTAAACACTGAGGAATGTGTTGTTTACATCAGAACAGTAAGACCTGCACTTTGCTAAGGATGACAACAAGATTACAGCACATTGTACATGCCATTCCTCTTCCTGTTATCACAACAGGAAGACCAACTGTACCTATAAAGATACCAAAGATCACATTGTAAAAATTGTTTGACTTCTAAAAGGTATAAAGGACCTGCCCAAAATCCAGCTCACTGTTGCCAACGAAGAAGTATGAAAGCAATATACCAAGGCCTCACAGTTCCTCAGCCTCCATGCTGGGCCTAAGTAACTCTGGATGGACGATGTCAATACCTGCATTGTTTATACACAAGTTTGATAACACAAGCCAACTGGATAGGTGTAAGTAGCATGACTCGCTTACAGGAAGTAATATTTCCCTTTCAGAAGGCCTTGCAGTAAGTAACCAATTTCCTACACCATTTTAATTGTTTAAAGCCAGGATTCCAGTAAATTTACTGATCCAAGCTTAGCAGATTTTAGTTTCATTTTCTGATGCCCAGGTCCCGTATTTCTAAGAAAAGCAGATTTAAAGCAAGACATTCCAACCCCTACCATTCTGTGATTCTGTGATTTACACAGACTATATATGAATATAACCTTTAGTAAACACAAGATACACTGGCATTTTAAAGCATGTATAAAGTTTATAGACAAGCTTAACAGTCAGAGAGCGTGCCTCGACATTCATTATGTACTGTTTAATAAAACACTAAAAAAGAGTAAATCTCACCTGAGCTATTATAGACAAAATGCCTACCACAGCTATAAATGCCGCAATGCTAGCAGATCCAAAACCTATAACCTGAAGAGAAGCAGAAAATGTGTAAAACAAATGCCAAACACCATCCAGGACAATCACTAGCAAAGAGATAGCTTCTGCAAAGAAAGCACTGATCCCTAGTTATAATTTAAATCCATATAGGAAGTGTCCACTTCCAAGAATAATCCTTAATTCAACTGCTTGCCAAGAAATCCACACAAGGGGAACAAAAAAAAAAAAAAAAAAAACCA
>Ga0065711_1028019_pt1 | contig 44258 bp, 22 predicted proteins | sample Hoacrofraction12_FD_59098 | JGI IMG/M metagenome (GOLD analysis project Ga0065711, IMG submission 59098) | Hoatzin crop microbial communities from Cojedes, Venezuela - Epithelial fraction 12 v2 (version 2) | ecosystem: Host-associated > Birds > Digestive system > Esophagus > Crop | place... | reverse complement strand
TTTTTTTTTTTTTTTTTTTTTTAAGATTACGACGACACTGCCTGATACCAATCTAGTCTGATAAATTGACAGCACAGAAGGGAAAGATTATCGCAGTTTGCAGTTTCAGGAAATTACCTTCCTGTGTTTTTGTTGGTGGTGGTTTGGTTTTTTTTTTTTTTGCAGTCCTTTCTCCCTTGGGAACTTCTTCCAGCAATGCTTGACACTCACCCCTGCTTCGAACCACTGTCTCCTGTGTCTGCCTGTCAACTTACCGAAAGCTCGCTGCTGCTGTCTCATCTAACAGGCGACAGCCTGTATTTAGGCCAGTATTTGCTGATAGCTGTTTGAATAGTGACCTTCTAATAGCTCCTCACAGAAGCTACAGTAATGACTACTTGTCACTGGGCAGCTACATTCTGATAATGTCATTTGTTTAATGAATGACTGTTGGATTTAATCTAGTCTGGGTTTTCAAATTTGGGTTTTTTTAGCTTTGTAATAAGGAATTTTCTCTGGTCAGATGCATGAAGTCAATACCCTGTGCCTTAATAATTACGTTTCATATCAAGTTATTTTGCTTTAACAAAATAAATCCAAGGGATTTATTGCTTTAATATGTGTCTATTATTACCAAAACACAAATCAAACTAAGTATAATGCTGTGCATTGAGGTATGCACTGTCATTTTACAGGAGTTATTGTTAAATAGTAGAACAAGATTTGATAATTCCTGCTCAGTCATTAGATCAAAAATGAAAAGGATGAGAAAGCGTTAGGCTTTAAAGGAGTGTCACTGTTTGGTCCAGGAGGACTTGATTACCTCTTTCTTTAGAACATTTCAGAATTGACAGTTTGCATTAGAGGAAAAAGGCAGAAATGCAGTGCTGGCTGATGTCCTCCAAGGACAGCTGACCAAAGGGAATGAGGAACAGTGAACTGTGTCAGTATATTAAAAAAAAAAAGCAGTCCTGTTTGGGGGAAATACTGACTACGCTGTTTCACCACTTCTTCCCTCGCAGCCTACCCACAGCCGGTGTAATGTTAGAGTTTCTGTACTTTCTCGGTGCTAAACCTTTTGGAAGTCTGAGCCATCTGACCAGACTCTGCTACCAGCATCCCTGTGCCGGTGAGATTTGTGGGAGCGAGGGTGTGTATGCATACCCAAAGCTGGTTTGTGGTTCCCACCTGCCTCTGCTCTGTTCATTCCGTACGGTTCTTTTGCAAGTTGGTTTGCTGAAACGATCCAAGTTCAAAATAATCCTATTCAGAAACGAAATGCCCATCTTTCCTGTCCCTCCCTGTTAATGAATCTCGCATTTGGAGAGATTACCAGATTTATGAGACACCAGCTAAAAAGAATTTACATTGCCACAAATTATATCTAGTGTGGAAAAACTTAAAATAGGTATTTAAAATGTTGATGAGGTATAGCAGAGCTGCAGATTTACAGCTAATCTGCACAGACTTGAAAATACCTCTTTTTCTGTGAAGCAACAAAATGAAGTAATAATTACAGTATAATTAGAGAAGAAGAAAGATGTGTCGAGTGAGGTAGGGTTTCTACTTCACTAGTTATAGGAAATGAGAGATTTGGTGTGCAGAACAGGTTCGCACCTTTTCTGGCAGAATCGTGTGTAGGGCTGAGAGTGTCCTTCACGCTGTACGCTGCAATACAGGTACCATAAGATACTTTGAGTAATAAGTTTTTGTTTGAACCAGCCAGCTAATTTAACCAAAATCTGCATAGCCTTTTTTTTTCTTTTAGAGGCATACAGAAAGGGCTATCATTGCCTGCCTCGAGTGCCTCCAGGTACCGTGAGTTCTGTGCTAGATCAAATCGGAATTCAGGGCATCTGGTGTTCAGGCTCACCACAGTTCTCTATTTCTCCTCCCTCAACACTGCGAACGGCCAGCTTTTTGAAGGTGTTTGCTAGTAGGACTTTCAGCTAGTAACACTTCCTGAGACTGCTATATTATCTTAATCTCTGGATGTGTAGTGTATGTACTCAATACCGCATGATCTTGATAAGGGCTTGTCATTGTAGGATATTGAACGTGAAACATGATGGAGTGAAATACTCTTCATAAACAGAACATCTGTTCATATACAGATATTTCATTTGTGTTATCCCAGCTATCTTCCTCATGTCCAAGTTAATAAGTTATGATCATGCTGTATGGTCCTTTTTGTTTTGTCGTGGTTTGGGCCATAGCTTATTTGGTTATCAGGAAGCGCAAGTACTTCCTGGGTTCTGAGGAACTGAGCAGATTTAATTTCTGAAATAATGAAGGTATCAGTTTGTTATTTATGAATTTGTCTTGCAGAGAATCAAAATACAACTGGTTTGTGTTAATATAGCAGCTGCCATCTTGGATGGTGCCGTTAGTCTTGAACTGGAAACTTCTGGAGCTACAAACGCGAGCTTGAGTAGGAGATACCTGCTCAGAGTTGCCAGTGAGTTCACTTTATGTGACTTGCACACTTCTCGCTCACGGGTGCTCCCAGGCAGTAGCATGGATGATCACGGGGCTTGGTAGTCTGGGGTTGGCAAGGGGTATGTATCTGGGCGTCCCTCAAGAAGGACAAATTACACATTGGCCCATGGCCTATGCTGATGTGGTTTGAATTTATTGTTATGTTAGCTTGTGAGAGTTTGTGCTTCTCCAAGTAATAATTTTAATTAGGCTTGCACATCTCAGCTAGGTTGGGGAACAGTGTGAATACTGGAGATAGATGGTCGTTGTTGCGGTGGTGGTTGTTCGTCTGTTTTTGTTGTGAGTCTGTTTGTATGGGTTTCACCATGACGCGTCCTTCCTCGGCGATAGTTGCCAGCTGTAATCATTCCTGGTTGTGACTGCAGGATTGATTGTTTATGTATAAACACTCTTGATATGTAAGATTTACGCATTCCACCTACTTGCCAGGATTCAGAATCTCAGTTCACTCAGAGCAATTCTTCAGCTGTTGTGAACGTCCCAAGAGAATGCTGAAGTAGATTTTACTCCCTTTCCTGACCAACATTGACTTTAGCAACGCCCTAGTGATTTGACAAATAGATCGCTGTCTGATGGGAAAGAACTGTTTGCTGTAGTTCAAAGCCAGATTTCAGAGGTATAGATAAATATGTCACTAAGAATTAACAGGAGAGGGAGAAAAGCCCTTTGCTGACATACTTCATTGCTACAGGACTTATTTTTCCATGTTAGAACTTAATGAGCCTAGCAGCCTAGTAGGGCAAGCTTTAAAAAAGGATGGTTATTAGCTGTGGATTTTTAACAGAGAGAGGTTTCCTACCTTTTGTTATTTAGCCCAAAAGTTACACAGTGCAACAGAAATCACATCAGATGTTTTAATGCATTGCATTTTTTCTGTGTTAGGTAACATATGCAATGACCAGGATTTTTTCTGCATCGACTGGGCACTGACATGGATTGCCCGGGGGGGGTTGTGGAGTTTCCCTGCTTAGAGATATTCAAAAAACATCTCGACATGTTCCTGGATGACCGGCTCTCGGTGGCCCTGCTTGAGCAGGGGGGTTGGACAAGATGATACCTGCCAACCTCAACCACTCAGTGATCAGGAGGGGTTTTTTTGACTAGTTGTTGGAAGGAATTGCTTACATGCTGACCCCATATAGGACCTCGCTGGTGGGCGTTTGTACTGGATCTGGCTGGGATTGAGTCAATTTTCTTCATAGCAGCCCACGTGGTGCTCTGTTTTTAATATGGGACTAAAACATCGTTGATAACACACCTGTGTTTTGGCTACTGCTGAACAGTGCTTGTACAGCGTCAATCCATCCCATAGAATGTCACATTCAGCAATTAAAAGTGGGAGCTGGTCTTTTCACAGAATCACAGAATCACAGAATCACAGAATAGTAGGGGTTGGAAGGGACCTCTGTGGGTCATCTAGTCCAACCCTCCTGCCGAAGCAGGGTCGAGGTAGCTGTTGCTCAGGGAGCAGCTGGGCATTGGTCTGCTGGTGGCAGGGGTGAGTGAGTGCCTCCGCACCACTTACTAAACTGCCTTGATCTTGACCCACAAGGTTTCTCTCACTTTTTCTCTTCCAACCCTCACCCTCAGCCCACTGAGGCAGGGACAGAGCAAACCTCGGCTGGCGAGTGTTTAATTGCTGTCTGGGGTCAATGAGCCACAGGGTCATTGTGACAAGGACAGAACTGAGAGAGACTACAGGACCTAAACTTCATGTTATTGTAGGTGCCTAATGACTTGCAGCGTATAAATCCAAAGACTAGGTTACTAGTCATTTAAGGCAGGCAAAACTTCGAGCAAGAGCCTTGCACCATTCTACGAAGCTTTTCCAATCTTACCCACTTCCGGCTTGGCTTGCCATTGGCGTGGCCCACCTGGGAAAAGAAAAGCGAATTAAAATAACCAACTTTCTCACTCTTGGCGAGACGGTGTGACTAACCCACAACGTCCCATCCGTTAACTTTCAGAAAGGAGGTGGCTTTTGGGGCCATTTCACTTCTCTTTTGGATTTTCAATAAAGCAATTTTTTGAAGTGGCTAGTGCTTTCTGGAGTGTTAGACAGGCAGTACTAGTTGATAACCTCGCATGCTTTGTATTCTAGCTGCTCTTGGACTTTCAAACCACCATCCCTTCCTTGCAAAATAAGACCTTTAAAGCCTGGAATAGTTGCAGCTGAAGGGTGGAACACTGCCTCCCAAAAAGCTGGATGACAAAACTACCCTTGACTTGAAAGAGGCTGTGTTTTCACTTCTTGTTAAAAGTCCGCAGGGCAAACAGCAACTCTTCTGGTGCCTTAATTCAAGAGAGGATGCTTGAAAAGTTACACTACAGGTCAGGTTTTTAAACAGATGTCAGCTGTTGAAGCCAGATATTCTGAAAAATCAATACAGAAATATAATGATGGTAGGTACAGTAACAGAACCACTTTTAGTTGCTTTAAGTGTTGTTTTGTCTTGAAAAAATGTCCTGCGGTTTCCAAACACCGGAAAATGTCATTGGACACATGAATTTATTTATGAACATTCTTTGTATCCCACTGTCATGCTAGAGTAAGTACAATTAGAGACAGATCCTGAGATTTTGAAGGCTGAGTGAATGCATTGTGTACAATGTCGATAGTCACAAAGATGCACGCAGGGTAATTTTAGGCAGCGCAGAAAGAGAAGGAAGTGTTTCCTTTCCTTTCTTTGCTGTGGGCAGCCTTGCAGACAGCTCTGATTTAAGCATTCAGAAGCGAGGGGACGAAAATGGTTTTAGGGTTGACCTCAAGGCCTGGAGGTCTTGGGAAGGATACGCTGTGGGTCTGTTTCAGTTGCTTGTCAGGGCAGTAGTAACATGACTATTATAAACCATGAAGCTGGGCAGTTAGCACCCGTAGCTCAATCTGATGGACAACTATGAGAACGTGGTGGTTTCTCTGATTGGTGACCAGAGGAGACTACAAAGACTTGTTCAAAGTAAGAATCCAGGACATTGCAGGCTTTCTCTGGATGGATACTCAAGAAAATAAATAGTGCTGATAGACTTGCTATACTGGCACACTATTTCCAAATTGCTTTTTTCCTAAAATTATCAGTCGTGTTAATTGATACATTGTGAGTATGTTTAATTGTGGAATTCTGTGTATGCTTGAAGACTTTTGATCTTTTAAAGCATAGATTAGTTAAGCCTATAGTCGTTTCTAGGGTTTGGGGGTTTTAGAATCATATCTCCATCTTCTTTGATATTGCCAAGAACGCAGCATTGCTTCTGTGATGAGGAGAAAGTCCAATTTGTATCACATTTCTCACAAAAGGTTTCATTTATTTAGTGTGAAGATAAACCATTGTTTTCTCTGGTAATACCTAGATAGGTGGAATGTTTTATTAAAGATATACTTCTGAATGTGGCTTTGTGAGTTCAGCAGGGGGGTTGGACTAGATGACCCACAGAGGTCCCTTCCAACCCCTAACATTCTGCGATTCTGTGAGTTGTCAGTGTAGTTTGACCACTGTAGTGAAGTAATTCTGTGGTAAACTGTTTTAAGGTGCAATTGCAACAGAGATCTTTGCTTGTATACTTAGTTGCCAAAATAAAGGGAAATGAGACCTGCTCTGAAATCTCGGAACTCACTCTTCACCAGTTAAGTCCCTGTTTACAACCTTGCCTGTGGTTAACCACCACTAGATAAGATCGTGGACTGTCTTACTGTGAATGCTATACCATAAGGTACTGATAATACAATTCACATTTAAATTCCTTTTCTTTGTGCTGTATTTTTTCTACTGTCTTTGGCTTAGAGAGGAGCTTTCTGTGCTGAGAGGAATGTTACGAATTTCCTGAGTGTTTCTGAGAATAATCCACAGTAGCAGGGAAGGTAATGACTGGCCTTCCGTAATACTACACTCCACTGTTTTCCTGCAGTGCTTCCATAGAAGAGGCTTCAGTGGTTCGGAGTGCTCTGATAATGTACTAAATCACATGTCTGGACATATGCAAGGTATGAAACTTGAAACTTGGCTGTATATACGCTTTAAAGTCAACATAGCTAAAAGCAGCCACAGTGCATCTACTTTAACTGTTGTTCCTGTTTCTTAGTTATCACGGAAAAGCGAAGAGAATTTATTTCAAGTGCTACCATAATCTGGGCCTTGTCCCACCTATTAGCAAAAGTCTGCTTCAATTTTCACTAAAATTTATCAGGTAAAAGTGAGATTTGAGCTGGAGCATTGGGGATATGCCACCAAGGTCATCATGTTTTAGTACTAGTTATTTTACCAGAGAAATCACAGTGTGTATATGTATGTGTGTGTGTCTGTATATTCAAAAATTGTATAATGTTTGTCTAGAAATATAGTATAAAATGTGCTAAGAAATACATTATGGCATTCAGTCAAATTAGCGAGGCAGATGGCTGGGTTGTCCTCCACCAGACTGTAGCCCGCTGCAGAATTGTTCTGCAGAACAAATCTGAAAAATAATGATCTTTGCAGCCAAGTTCCTAGCTAATCTTTTCTGGAGTATAGTTCGTATTTATTTCTGTTTGAAACTGGCCATTTAAATAAAGGATTTTGCAATGAGTACCTTGAGCATTTGATTGTCCCCCAAAACAATGGCAGTAATGGGAATTGTGCGGATTGTGGCAAGCATCTTTCATTTTCACCTGTCTTCTTGGCTGTAGCTTTTTTTGATGTCTTCTTCTCGTACTTTGCTGTGCCAGCTACTTTGATTAGGACTGCGTGTAAGATTTACATTTCTCTGGTCAGCCTCAGCGCTGCTGCTCCTTTGCCTGCAGTGAACAATGTGTGTTCCGTGGAGCGCCTCGTGGCTCCGTACCTACTGTCAGCAGTGTTATTGATGAGTAATTTTAACGTCAGCACTGCGGCTGGAGTAGGACGTGGGCATCAGCGAAAGATGAACTTTCTGCATGAGGGGGAGTATTTTGCATGCGGTGATTAAGTAACGGCTCCCAGTCCAACTGTTTCTACTCTGTCTAGAAATAAAGTACTGTGCGATGAGTGTAGTAGTATGATTGTCTTTATTTTTAAAGATGTCTGCTGGAATCCAAGCCACTGGAAATCAGAGGCTTACACCTGCAGAGAATTTACGTGCTTATATCTACTGTTTTGCTAGAAGGAGGATTTTTAGCTTTTTTGGCACTTAGATACAGACTGGCTTAAAGTTTACTTATTTATTTATTAATATGAGACAAAGCAATCCACTCTGTATCTCAGATTACTTAAAAAATGGCCATTGGCAAGCATGGATTTTCTAGAATACCATTTCCTTGGTGGCTTCTGTCTCTGTACCTTATTCATATTGTATTTTGTTTCTCTCTGTAATGGACCTGGTGAGCGTGGATTTTCTGGAATACCATTTCCTTGGTGGCTTCTGTCTCTGTACCTTATTCATGTTTTATTTTGTTTCTGTCTGTAACGGACCTTGTGCTGAAGAAAGTCTCTGTGGCGCTCTGTGGGGTTTGGCGTTCTGCGGTGAGGATCGCTGCTGGGAGATGCCTGGCTCGTTCCCAGTGCATGCTGTTCCCACAGACAACCTGGAAATGGGTGTGGTGGACGTGAGTAGCAGCAACAAAGGTATGAAGCTAAGAATTGCCTTCTGGAATGGCAGCTCATCAAAGGGCTGGGAAAATCTATAAAATGAGCAATAAAATTACTTTGAAAGTTTCAGGTTTGCTCATTTTACTACTGCAGGAAAATGCTTGTAGTATATATAAACGTAAAACACATTGGTTTATATTGTGAATATAGTACGTATTCTTTGAAGAAGTAGATAAGGGGAAATCCCTTCACAACTCTTACAATAACTGAACTCCTATAAACAGGTTATTTTCTTCTGGGAGAATCTTAAGCTGTGTTTATTCAGGTTTGTTTAACCGAATTGTTTCCTTTCTGTATAAAGGATGCAGTAGTTAATCAACTTCTGAGTCTGCTTGGAAGAGGGTTAATTGTTAATCACCATCAACAATGCTCAGAAGCGTCTGAACTAATTCAGTGAGAAGCATCTTCCCTGCAGCAGCAAGTGCTGCACGTTTTCGGCAGTCTGCTGTGATAGACATTGACTATACACCTTTGACGTTTGGCCAAATCCACGAAAACGCTGATATGTGTTTAAAAAATAGCCCTTAAAATGGTATTGGAATCAAGGAAATGCTGCATGGAGCCGTAACATCGGCGTTGTGTATACTTTACTAATACGAGGGAATTCACGGCAGCTGTCAGGGGCCTATGTCCTACCTGTGGGAAGGTGCCTGAAGGTATGCAGAGCAGGGAGGCTGGGGAAATACAGGTTTTCAAACCATGACTCTCTTGGAAATACGGAGCTTTATTCTGGTTTACCAGAGGCGTTTATCTTCACTAAAAATTAAAACGTTTTATATGCCAAACTGATGGGACAGAAGAGTGGAATGCAGCTCCTCCTCCTGCCGGGTGATCGTCTGCTCTGTGTGTGCACGCGCGTGCGCAGTCTTTCTGTCTGCAGGATGGACCTTTGATGTTCCCTGCAAGGTGTACCAGTTTCAGCAGGAGAGACCAAGAGCTTCCTGCTGTAAATGAACAGATCGGCTGTTGATCAGAACGCTTTCTTGAAGAAACTGTGGTCTGAATCCTAGCAAGAATTAACCCCGATCTCCCACATTTGAGGCGAGCGTGCCATGTAACCCCTGTTGAATGGAGCTACCAAGTGGGGCAAAGCAGCTCTACCTCCAATTACTTCACCCCCCATTAGCCTCCCTCCCCACGGGGGAAGGAATCTGCTCCGAGTGCCATCTGGATCAAACCCCTCTGATGAAGCCCTCAAGAAGGGCTTGTGAATACAAGTGTGAGACTAAGCTGCACGATGGGGTGGTAAGCTGCTCAGGCCTGCCAAAATTGGGTGTGCCTGAAAGCAAAATTTCGCGTGATTAGGGAATGGAAAACTTTGAGGTGCCTGGGGAGTCCTGGTAGCAGCTGAGAGGGTGAAGATGGCAGTTTTTCATGTGTGTATCTACTGTGATTTTACTTTTCTTCTTTGAAACATAAATTTCTTTTGTGAATTTAAACCTAGGTGCTTGAAAAAGTTGCTGCTTGAGCTCTGCGAGAAAAATATCGCATCAGTCCATCGCATCAAAATCAGTGCAACTCTCCGAAGTCCAACCACAGAAATAATTTCTGATGGAGGATTTATGTATAGGAATGCCCTCCCGTTCATGGCTAATATCAGTTCTAACACAGGAAAGCTTCATCTAGAATTTGGTTTAGGTTTTTTCCGGTCTCTATGTTGGTGAAGAAAGACTTAAAATTGAAGGATTAGCAGCTTGTAGTTGGATGCTTTTTCACATCCTGAATATTGACAAATCACCCAAAATGTCTGTCGCTGCTGGATGGATTGACCTGTTAGTGGAGCGACCGGTGGTTTGGAAAGCCAGAATTTTTATCTTCTATTTCAATAGGAAAGCCTGAGGCTGTGAATATGTATCATACAATGCAATACCCAATAGCGTACCAGACACAGGGGAAGTGCATTGTGCCTGTAGCTATAATAGTATGTTAAATACCGGGGCTATTAATCTTTCATCACGTCAGAAACTTGTAGTCCATGTATTAATGTGTTTTTGTATGAGATTTAATTGCTCAGGCTTGTAACAAAACTTAAGATCCCGTTTCCCACTGTGACTTGAGTCTTGAGAAATCCATTCTATTTAAATGCAGCAAATTATTGTTTTGATTATATTACATTTTCAATGGCATATGGAGGTTCGTCTGTGGTTGCTCGGAAGGTTAATTTTTAAGAACAGGCATTAGGTGGCAGGGAGCAGATACACATTGTCGTTAGGCAGCCCCAAAAGCCTGCTGGTCCCCCTATCTGTGTCTCTCCTGTGACAAGGGTGTTGATAATATGATGAATGTCAGCATCCCCCTATGGAAATGGACGGTCTGTTCAGGTTCTGTGTTGTTTCTCCATAGTGGTAGGTGCTGTCCATGGAGTTCATTTCCTTTCTTTGGTAATACAAAGAGCATTATTGCATAAGAAGAAATTAATGTTTTCTGTAAAACCAGTGGAATTCATAGAGCATTTCGACATCACGCCATGCAGTAGTATCAGTGAGCTGATGGAGACACGCGCTGGCGTAGGTCCTGGAGGCAGCATAGCAGCAACAGCACAGCTCTTCAGCGTCCTCGTCCAGAGGCAGCTCATGGCACGCGTTCACAGAATCACAGAACGGTTTGGGTTGGAAGGGACCTTACAGACCATCTCATTCCACCCCCCTGCCCTGGGCAGGGCCCCCTTCCACCAGAGCAGGGTGCTCCAAGCCCCATCCAACCTGGCCTTGAACCCTGCCAGGGATGGTGCAGCCACAGCTCCTCTGGGCAGCCTGGGCCAGGACCTCACCACGTTTCAGTCCACGTAACTTTCCCTTGAACTCATTCAAAAGATTTTTGGAATGTAGAATAATGACAATCATTTCTCTGCAGGGATATCTCTGCTATAGATTTATTAGTTCTGGAGTTGCACTGTGAACTAAATCTAGCTTAGCTTTGTATTGCTCTGATTAAGCCAAGCATCGAATTCTATGCACAAATCTGTTCAAGTCGATGGGAATGCCTGTGGCAGAGAGCTTTGCTGGTCTGGGATCTGAGTGAGGTTGACTAAAGAACATGCCTGGAAATTTACACTTTAGATGAAATTATGTTCTTGTTAATCAGCATTTGCTTGTATGACATACATCAGCACCAGCCCTGAAGGTAAGAAAATGTTTTATAGTTGAGTGCAGGCTAGGGCAATGATTTTCCAAAAGTCAATACCAGCCGGGAGTGATGCTGGGTAGGGAATTCCAGAGTTCTGGCTTCCTGCACTTGACTTGAATTGTGTCAGCATCATATTCGCTTATCTTAAAGAAATTACCACAATAAAACACCTTAATGTTTAACTTAACATAATAAAGAAAGGTATTTCTTACAATAAAATATGATTGGACTTGTGGAAGAAATAGTAGTCTCTAAATTAGCTTCAGATGAAGGCAAAGTACCTTTTATTACACGGTTTTGGCTTTCACATTGCGTATGCTGAAAGTAGCAAGAAGAGTTTAAAAAAAACTAAAAGGTTAGAAAATTTTTTAAAAGGTTTTGACATTCAATCTGTCATCGTTGTCTTCTCAAGAATGCATGCAATGTTTTTTTAAAAAAAACAGGGGCAAAAGGAGAGGGTTTTGTTGAATGACATTGATCTTCTCTGGAGTTCTTGTTTGGCTTTCTGCTTATTAAGCTCCTGACATGGAAACAGACTTCAAAAGACTGAGAACTGTGACATTAGATGTAGCTTTTAGGTATGTCATCAGGTCTAGAAATATAAGATATACTGAACTTGATTTTTTTTTTTTTAACAGCAACAACTGGTATTTGAAAGTCATACTTTTCTTCTGTGCTTTTCTTCACTTTGAAGTGCAACACCTAGTGTCCCTTCAGAAGATTTATGAAATAGCCTATTTGCAAGGTTTCGTCTTAATTTTTGAAAATTAGTTGAAGTTCTTCTAGTCTGTACCAACAGTATTCTTTTGTGGCTCAGTGCGTATTGTTAAAAAGTGCACGACAGGAACGTATGGAAAAATGGAGTAGAAGCTTGTGCTTGAGAAACAAAGTGGTTGATGTAAACCTAACTTTTCATGTTGAGTGACAAAAATTACAGATCAGTACAGCAGGGATAGAGAAGAGGTGACAGAGGAAACAGTATAGGAGGTGTAAATCCTGGACTTTGCGTAGTTTCTCTTTTAAAAAAAGTATAAGGGAGCAACTGTGTAGTTGAAAGAACTCAAATGCTGTTTATGATACAAAGCTGAGAAACTCATTACCAGAATCATCACTGGATAGTACGAAACAGGGGAGTCTTCATTTATTTTTATCTCGTAGAGTGTCAGAAACAACGCAAGGCCTCATGTCACCGGTACGACGGAGCGGCTGGTGTAGGCTAGGACACTGGCACAGACCGCCAGCTGCTCAGTGGTGGTTTTTGGAAGCTTCTGAGCAGCATTTGGCAGAGGTGGCTGCCTCCGAGCCACCAGGCCTGTTAATAGGCTACAGCTATTCGTTTATGTGGTGCCTGTGGTGGCACAAATGTTTTGCATATGTATAATCTGCATAGCGGGAGGGATTTGAGGGTTTTTTCTTTATTTGATGTTATGGTGAACTTGCTTAGAAATATTTAGAATACCTGGCTCTTAAATGACTCTTTTTTTTTTTTCTTTTTTAATACCATTTTCTGCTATATATTTATAACCATCCTGGGAGGAACCTATTTGCCTTTGTATATAGCCCTTCATATCTTGCTTTCTGAGTGTTTGGTAGTCGGTGTTCCATCTGCTGCTGACCTGCTGCACGGATGGGAGCTGCCAGTTGTTACCACATCCCCTGTGACCTTCCCAGGCCTCTTACAGGGCAATGCTGAAAGTATTTTGCATGTTTTTTGGGATACTATTTGTGAATCCTCTCAGTATTCCATGCCTTAATTTGTGTTACGGACATGGAAGTGAATTGGGGCTATTAAAGTATTCTAAATATGTGCCTGTTTATTTTTTTTGTGGAAAAGAAAAACCCCAAACAACCAAAGCATCAGCCTTTTTGTTCTGAGAGGCTAGCAGTTCTTTCCCACAAATTAAATTCAGTTTGATTTTTGTTTTGTTTTGTTGCAATACAGTGTCTAGAACCAGACAACATGTTTGTAGGGAAACTCATTTTAGTGCAAACTATGAACTAGGAGGTTTCTCTGGAGCTTACCAAGGGTGAATGGGCCTCAGCAAGTGTCTGGATGGAGACTGTGAAATTGGAAGAGACATGGAGAATATGTGCTGAAGTCCTCTTTCCAAACTAACTTAGACTGAGTGCAGGACTTCAGAACGTGTTTGAAATAGAATTGTGGCCTTTCCCAGCAGCAGCGAAGGGTAACTGCACATGCTGCCCTGCACTAGAAATCAAACTCAAATCAAATTCGTGTCTCTGGTACACAGTTCCTGTTTAGCTTCATATGAGGTATGTCAAGGGGCTTGCCAAAAGCCACTATGAGCCAGGTGACACTGGTCTGAATGGTTGTTTAAATCCATTCTTAGCCTTTCAGCAGTTTTGCCCTGCATTTTTTCTCACTGTGTTTAGATTGCTGCTGATCTGAAACGCCAAAAACGTGTGTAGTGTTGAGATGATCTAATGGAGAGCATTAAACACACCTCTGAATGTAATGATGAAACTAATCTTATGAGGTACGACAGGTGGGTTTTGTGAATGTTGGTAAAGAAACGGCATGCTTTGTGTGCTGTGAGATAAATAGCAACAGGGGGACAGCAAGCTGAATGCAAATCAGCAGCGTGGCCTTGCAGCAAGGAGTGCAACCAGATCCTGGGCTGTATCGGTGTCCTGGTTTCGGCTGGGGTAGAGTTAATTTTCCTCCCAGTAGCTGCTGTGTTTTGAAATTAGTACAACAAGAATGTTGCTAACAGTGATGTTTTCAGTTGTTGCTGAGAAATCAAGGACTTTTTCCAGTATCCCGTGTTCGGCTAATGAGCAGGTGTGCGGGAACTCGGGGGGTACATGGCCAGGCAGCCAGTCAAGGTGGGCAATGGAAATATTCCATACCATAGACATCATGCTCAGTATATAAATGGTGGTTATCCAGGGGGTAGTGCTCTTTCTGCTCTTTTCGTTTCCATGAGTTTGAATCCTCTCTGGTCCAGGAGTTTGAATTTTTTGGGGAAATTTTGCAAAATTCATGATTTCTGGGGTTCCGCAGTCACTGCTCAGGGACTGGCTGTGAATCAGTCATCGGGTGGTGAGAAAAGTTGTATTGTATACGGTTGGATTTGCATATTGATTATTATCATTACAGTTATCATTATTAGTAGTAGTAGTAGTATTAGTATTTCCTTTGTTGTCTGATTAAACTGTCTTTATTTCCACCCACGAGTTTCCCCATTTGTCCATTCTCCTCCCCACCCCACTGGGGAGAAGGCGAGGGGTGGGCGAGCGGCTGTCTGGTGCTGAGTTGCCGGCTGCAAGGTTAAACCATGATGATCAGTGCAGTGATCCTTCCCCTCTGCTCAGCCATTGCAGGACCACGTACTGAGTAGCGTTACCAGTTCTGTACAAGCAAGACGCTGGCAAAGCATGGCAAGTCCGGCAGAGGTGTGCGAGGTGAACGAGGGGCTGGAGCACAGTGGAGGCTGAGACAGCTGGGTTTGTCCAGCCAGGAGCAGAGACGCCCGCAGGGGATGTTACACCGTCTCTTCCCCCAGCTGGAAGCACGGAATTATTGATGCTTACCTGGAGAGTGAAACTCGGGAGAAAAACTTGGTGATCTAGGAAACACGTATGAGTGGCTGACGGAATGAGAGAAGAGGAGGGGATGCTAGCTGGGTCTGGCAGGCTGGGCAGCAGGTTGTCCAAGTCCAAGGGTGTGATCACAAAGCAGGGCAGGAGAGAACCCTTCTGCTATGAATATGTCTGCAGAGATGAGCAGCTGATGCACCCTATAGTTTCTTAAAATATGTGTGCATGGGACATAAGTAGATACTTCTCCTTTCTGGGAAATTATATGTCACTTCCACTTCTCCTGATTCATCAGTGCTGCAGAGCACTCCGCATCCATAATCACTCTCCTGTGTTGAAAATAATCTTTTTCAGTTTACAAAGTGCGTATTTTATTTAATGAATTGTTAATGCGAGCAAAGCAAAACAAGGAATTCATTCACTGTTTCCCATCGGCAGGCAGATGTTTTGCCATCTCCAGGACAGGAGGGCTTCATCGCAGGTAATAGTTACTTGGGAAGATGAACACTCTAACACCAAACGTCCCTCCCTTCATCCTTTTCCCCATTTTACATGCTGAGCATGACATCATACGGTGTGGGCTATGCTTTTGGTCCGTTGGGGTCAGCTGTCCCGGCGGTGTCCCAGCTTCTGGTGCACCCCAGCCCGCTCGCTGCTGGGGTGAGGAGTGGACAAGACCCTGTGTAAGCACTGCTCAGGAGCAGCTAAACCATGGGTGTGTTCTCAGCACTGTTTTGGTCATAAATCCAAAATGTAGCACCATATCAACTGCTATGGAAAAAAAAATGAATTAACTGTCCCAGCCAAAACCAGTACAAACCATGCATCTGATGATGTTTTCTTTCAGGTTTCTGTTAATCTCAACATATTTTCCATAGTTTGTGCTTTCATCACTTAAAAAAATACCCAAGCAAACATTTATTCCTTTTGCTAGGTAACTGAGTGCAGTGCTACAGTGGGAAGAGGGCTTTTGTTGTTGTTGTTTGCCCTCCTTCAGTAGTCCACATCAAAATGTGGTCCAGATTACAGAAACAAAGGAATCTTTCCCCAGGGATTAGTTGCCCTGCAAAGACTTTTCAGGTTCTTGAATCTATAGTTTCTCTCTCTTGGAAGTGTCAGGAATTGATGTAAACCATGTGCTTGTGCATTGTCTTTGTGTTCATTTTACTAGTCATAGAGAAATTGAGAAGTTGTTTATTTTAATGTGTAGGGTTTTTCTCCAAGCCCAAGCAATTGTTTGCCTTAAGTGAGTATTAGATACCCTGTTCTACTTTGCATCAAACAAGTATGTGCTCTCTTTCATTGCACAAAAGGAAACAATCGTTCTTGAATTCTCATTATATTCTCCTTGTTTCTAAATAAAAAAAAAAAGAGAAGCACTTGTTTAAAGTAATAGCCAATTAAAAAGTGTGCTCCAAATGAAATGGGATTTGTGTTACTGGGAAAGAGGGTCCTTATGCTTGATGTGTTTGAAGTGCAAAGTGTGTGACCTACAGGTGTTGAATATACAGTAAATCTGCTTGGCTTTAGGCCATTAAATTAGCCACCCTACTTTCTTTAGCTTGCTGGGAAAATTGCAGATGCCTTGGTTTGTGTCTCCTTGGCAGTTAGGAGTTTAGCAGGACATTGATTCTTAGCGGGCTTCCAGACAGAGTCCCATTGTTTATCATTACACTCTGCCAGGACCTTATCAGATGCTGCGTAATGAGCCCCCTCCTTTTAGAGATGCTTCAGCACTGAAAAGGAACTGCTAGCGATTCTTGACTTCCATTTTGTAGTCGTCATTTTAAATGAGAAAAGCTTATTCTGTTTTTTGGTGGTTTTTTTAATGGTTTCATCTGGTATACGGGAGGACACTTGTTAAATGGGATCTTTCAGTTCTGGGTGTTTTAAGCATTTGTATGTGGCAGGTGTTGATTTGTCACCGTTAGCATTGCATTTCTCAGGTGTGGTGTGGGGATTGTTGCCTTCTCTACATCAACGTGCCGGCTCTGTAGGCATGAGCTTGGTAAGGAAAAAAGAGGAAAAAAAATCCCCAAACATGACCAAAATGACACATGAGGATGTGCATTCTGTGCCTTTTGTGATAACTGGTGAGAGGAATTAAAGGCTCGTTGCTGCTGGTATAATTTCCCCGCTCCCCGATTCCTTCTTTCCCCCTTCTCCCGCGTGTCCTGCCGCAGTCCATCCGCCTGCTCGCTCCCGGCGCGGCCGTTTTCTGCCAGCCTGCCTGCAGCTGCAGAAGGGAGGGAGGTGTGGATGCTCCTGCAACGGCGTCAGTCCCTGGAGCAGTTGCAGCTCTGTGGTGGTAGGGCTTTCTGCAGCCAGCAGCCGCTCCGAGGGCGGCAGATGGTGGCCAGGCAATCCTCAGGGCTTCTCCTGACTCTGTGGCCCGTTTCAACTCCCTTCTTCTGCCTGAAGTTGTCCCCAGCCATGGTGGCAGCTTGAGAAGTGTGTGGGGCTGGCATGGCTGTGGACAGGGAGCAGCCTCCCTCCGCTTTGGGAGGCTGCGTGTGGAGCCTGAGCGGGGAGCTTGTCTGGGCTACACCTAGACAGGCCAAAAAACCACCAAAATTCAGTTGAAAACAGGCTGCTGAAGCTTGGGAGAGGCCTGCATCTTTTTCCAATACAAACACTACCTTGAAGTGCTCCTCAGGCTATGGTAGAGTGTTTGCTCGCAATACTCTTTCAAATGGCAATTTCTACTGCTTCTGCCGGACTGCCCAGTGTATTCTGATTTTAGAAATTAGATATTTCATCAGCTTTAAAGCACTGCTCTCACCGACGCTGTTCCAAGTGATTTCTAAGGCTGCAAGTGAATTAGGCATCTCTTCTTTCCACTTGGCCTTGCTGGTGTGGTAGGACAGACTGGTTATGTTCAATGTGTGCTTTAAGTGTAGTATTTCTGTTTTCTCAGTTATAAAATGCAGCAGAAGGGGCTACTGAAATCCAATTTCTTAACAGTTTTTAAAAGCCCACCTTCAAAGTTATTGATTAGTATCCTATAAGAAGCATCGTGCTAGGAGTCGAAGAAGATGCTGTATTTTTTTGTAAAACTTTACAAGTGTTTTTTATTAAAAAGAGATAGGAAGGGTCTATGGAAGCTACAATGCAACCAAGCAAGCTTTCTATCCATTTAGAAAAATATTTGAAGTACTATTTCCTTTCAGGGAAATCATGATTAATGACCACTGAGCAAAGAAAATTAATCTGTAACGATAAAAAGCTTCATCGATCACATCACCTGTCTTCAATCCCTCTTAATAAAACAGGACTGCCACGGGATGCAGCCAGCGAAGATTCATGTGTTGCAAGCCAGGCTCCATATTTCAGCCCAAATATACTCGTTGCATATTTCACTGGTAACTATTTATGTGATATGCGTGTGCCTTACTGAATCCTATTATAGCTTCACCAGTACTGGTCTGTCCCCCGCTGTCCCTTGGGTTAGCTGTTCGGGTGGCACGGTGGCAACATCTGTGTCCCCAGAACAAATCTGCGCCAACTAAAAACCCTCTCTTCAGATCCCCCGGCAGACCGTGTACCTACGAGAGAGCTGAAGAGCAGCCGCTGCGGGCCAGAAGTGAAAAGACTAATTTTTGCATTCAGATAATCAGATGTAGGAGGTTGTGGTATGGTTCAGCCATATGTAAATACATAATTTTTCAGTACGGGCTGTCTTGTCTTTTGTTCTGACTTGTTCTCTCCAGCTGTGCTTTCTTTGTCGCACACTGCTTTGGTTTCCTCACCGCTTGTTTCCTTCTTAGTCTTACAAGTTGTTGATGACTTATATCATCTCCCTTGTATCAAGGGAGATTCTTCTTCATTTAGTTTAAAATTGTGCCTAAGAATATTTCTATTGTTTCTTCCCCTTTCTTTGGACTCCAAATTTATGGAAAAGTGCTGACGTCCTCAAAAAGGAATCCCAGCTGTATTTCTGTGCCCAGATGCTAATCTGGTCCATGGGAACCAGTTTCAGTTTTGTTGTTTGCTTGCTTGTTTCCCGCTTCAAATTTTTTGCACTATTCTAGGCATGTTACATTCTTGGATATTTGAAGTTAAGCCAATTGTGAAAATCCTGTTTGTCAATTTAGCTGCGCTTAAAGTTACCTTTCTGCTTTAAATCACCTTTTGATGGTGACTTGCAGCCTTCTCTCCTCTGTTGTAGGAATAATTCTGCACTCTTTGTTGAGTAAAGTGGAAAATAAAGCTTAAGATATTATTTTTAATAAACGAATAAGAAAAGGAGTGATCAGAATGACTTCATCCTACCTTCTGTATATGCGTTTAGGTAGACATATTCTGTTCTCTAGAATTTCTTTTTCTGAAGTTAGGTTCTGGCCCTGTAGAGGTCGATGGGAAATGTTGCTATTACTTTCAATGACCAGGAATTAAATTATTTTAAAACCCTTTAACATTCTGCATATTTTTGTTGTTCTTATTGTAGAACATAAACAAGATCTTTTTGAAGAATTTATTTTCCCCAGTTTCTCTCTTCCGTGATTTTCTGGGGTTTAGTTCTTACCATTTTCTGATCAACTTTCGTTTTAATTCTGAAAAGGAAAGAAAACAATAGGTCATTAAATGTTTTTTTTTTTTAAGCCCCCCAATGAAATACTTTGGTAAGATTTTGTAAATTAAAAAAAAAAAAAGCTCAATTTAAGGCCAGAAAAGTGGCCTCTGGATTTTTGAAGAAAACTTTCCTCTGTTTTTTGAAACAGAGAGCCCTGCGGGGAAACACTCACCCCCTCGCTCGCTGGTGGGTACAGGCTGCACGGCTGGGGCTGGGACAGCAGCACAGAGGGCAAAGTACGGCAACTTGGCTATGCTAATTAGCAGACATAATCTGCAGCCTCAATAAGGTCATTTAATTATTACCTTTTTTGTAATTTATGTGTAAATTCTCCTTTTTTCAATTCACCTTTTCAAGTGGTGCGAAAGTAACCAAGTATACTCAGGGTGATGTAGTCAGTAACAGGCGCTGGAGCAAAAGTTAGCAAGTGCCTCTTCAGTCAAATTAAGACCACTTCAAAATGGTTTGTGGTGCAAGAGGAAACATTTGGAGTGATATTTCCCCTTACACAGAGAGAGAAGCAGACTGAGAGCGTGTGCCACGTTACTCTGTCCACGTTATCTTTAATGCACACAGCCCCGGCGAGCCAAGTCAAATTTCATTAATTGCTTTGAACAGTCATTACACTTTTCTATTAGTACTTGATTTCTTATTTGAAGAGCCTTCACAGGCAAGTCCCGTTATAGAAAAAATGGTCCCTCTAGATATCCTCTCTCTCTAAAAGTAGTGAGAAGAGAGTTCCCTGGGTTCCGTGGCTGACTAAACAAACTGGAAAGCAGCAGAGCGGACTACTCAGGTGTTGGCAGATGTTAATACAGCAGAACAAAGGAGGCAAACACCACTGGAGATTATAATCCAGTGTTCAAGTTAGTAATTCAGACCAGGAAATAAATTTTGCTTCTTTAATGCAGATTTATTAGAAATTATTCAGTAAGTCTTGCTGCGATTCCATGGCAGCTCAAGCCCAATTTAACTATTGGCTTCTGTGGTGCTGTCTTCTTTCTTCCATTTTATGTCTTGTGTTCCCATCTCTTTGTCTTCAGGTCTGCAATCCGCTGGACCTGGGCCAAGCCGTTTCAGCGCGCTAAATGTGTCAGAAAAGCTCATCTGCCAAAATGTGTGCTTGGCGTGCTGAACGTGGGGTAAGGTGGGTGCAGAGCCAACCCCGAGGGGGCCGTGAGACTCCTTGGGCTCCTGTACGTTGTTCAGTCAGCTACGTAACCCACGGTTGATCATTTATTTATTCATTTATTACTCTGGGACTTCTCTACACGATCACTTCCGATGAAGGTGGAAGCGAGCTGATAGCCCAGCGCTCACGTGGGCTTAGCTGTGGAGCCAGCAGATCTTTGGACCTCTTTTATTTGGGTGTATTTTATTGTGCGTGAAGACTAGAATGCATGATCACACATACAGCTTGTGAGTGTACAACTGCTCCTTTGTCTTCTCACTAATGCCACAAGAAGTAGGTTATAGCAGCAAGGTGCTAGGTTAAATATTAAGATACTCCCTGTACGTGGCTCGGCGACCTGATGGTGTTTGGTAGGCAGGTCATGAACGTCAGCCTCCCTGAATTGCTTAGCCCTTGCGATGGACTGGTCCCTCTTCTTCCTGCGTTACGTTCTTCTGGGTCACCATGTCTTCTCTCAGGGTTTTGTGTCTTTTCATGTTGGTTGCTTTTCCAAATCTTTGAGCTGCTGGATTTGTATGAAACTGGCAGTCTCATTTTGTCACTGCGCCTTTTGCTTGCTTCTGCTTTTTTTTTTGCTGATCTTGCATATAGACTAAGGACAATAACCATGCTCAACAGCAATGTCTACTGTGTAATCAGGTCAAAATCACAAGCCTGTGCCTCACAAAACTGTTTGTTTGGGCCTAGTCACATAGCCTTCCATAAATCTGCAGCCATAACCCCGCAGGCTTTTGCACAGTGCAATTTGCATTCGTCTGTGCCTAGCATTTATGTCACCTAGGTGTCTAAATAGGGGCATACCTGCTGAGTATTTATTGATCTATTACCAAAGCACGTGAGGAATGCAAACCAGCTACCCAGGAACCGGCTCAGAGCGGCAGTGAAAGAACATAGTTTATTTTAAGGCAGACTGCTTGGGGGGGGGGGGGGAAGTTCATAGGTAGCTTTCCGACAGCATAAAACAGTAACCACGTTGTCTGTTCCTGCTCATTCCTGTGCTGTGTTTGCATAGACGTTTATACAGCTGCAAAGCGAACTGAGCCAGGAAAGGGAGCGTGGCTGAAAAGCAGTCTTATCTGGGTTTATTTTAACCTGGAGCCGTCACTTGGTGTGGTTCGTGGTGTGGCCACACACGCCGTCTGGGGCGAGGAGCAGTGGGGGACTGGCAGGTGGCTGCTGCATGAATTTAATGCAGAACGAATGCTGCTGGCGGTGTAACCCGCTGTCTCAGGAGGTGACATGGCCTTGCTGCGGGCTGTGGTCGGCTCCCAAAGCCTGGCTGCCTTGCCCCGCTGCCCGCCTCGGTGTCCTGGCCCCAGCTCATCGCCGGCCTCGGCACGAGGCACCTCCAGATGCTGGAGGGCCGTATCAGTACTTCAGTTCTGCACGTGTGGGGGGTGCTAAATAATGTTCAATCCAGACACTTTTTAGGCAAAAAATCATGATACTGGTCTTTAGGAATCTGTGTGCAATTTGGGTCTTATGTTTCCTGTGAGAAAGATTTGTTTTTCCCCTCCTGCACTGTATAAATCATATTAAGAACGTGGTGTAAGAACAGGGAATAAACTTTTGAATTTTTTTTTCTTTCTACTTCCTTCTAGATTTTGTTTTCTTAGATTATGCAAAACTGGATCCATTTGGTATTTATTAAGACACATAGATTTAAAAAAAACCAAAACAGACAAGTGTGAATACATTTGTTGGCTGGTTATTTAGACGTAGAGGATATCTAAGAGATTTTTATGTTAGAGACAGGAAAAAAAAACCCTGTCAGCAACATAACGGGAGAAAATATCACAGTTGTATGAGATACACAGCACGGAGCGTTCGTTTCTTAGCAGCTGTGGTGGTTATGATAGCTAAGGCCTTGAAACTTCTGTTCAGCATTTTTACAAGCACAACACCATGCTTAAAGCAGAGAACTCTGCCAACAGTCATACTTTTTGTAAGTGAAGGGATTATGAAACATAGGCATTTGGATGCTGATTTTTATATTGTCTGTCAAGCCTGAATAAGCAGAGACTGATGAGGTATAGCAGTTTTTATACTTTATAGCCAAGATTAAGTTTGGGGTGCCTTTCAGAATGGAAGGTATGCAGGATATGTTTCTGAAAAGAAATTTGTTAGAAACCCTCACAACATCTGGTATTCAACAGCAGCTGCTAAGCAGAAATTTCTAGAGCTTTCAAGCCCTGAAGTAGGGAGGGGAGCAACGGGGCCTAATGCTGCCAGGGTTCTGAAAAATTCCAGTGGTACTACCCCGTGTTACCTAACATATCGGCTCCGTTTTTCAGCTTTTAGTGGAGTTGTGTGTCGTATTCGCCGTCTCTACGGAAGTTAGCAAGATAACACTAAAAAGACGATGTGAAAATTAATGCCATTTTTCTGTTTGCACATGTTAATGCTCTTCACATCATAAACTATTTGGAAACCCTGAGAGCTTCTACAGCCTTTGGAGGTGGCATGGAGTTATTTCAGACGCTTTTGCTATCCCTTATCACCTAAGTAGATGTGTTGGTTGATGTTGGTAGCGTGCCTCTATAGTGACAAGTGTTGAAAGGAAGATGAAGAAGCAGCGTAGTTAGTTTCCAAGGCTTGTGATCTTTTCCTTATCTGATCCGTGAATTATGGAGAACTCCGATTGTCACCCTTTGTATTTGTGATTCAGAAGTGCCCAAATGCTTCCTAGAAGGTTACCGTGTCTTCGCTCAACTAGCAGTTGCTCTCAATTTAAGAAAGAATTTCTAATAAGCTTTCCTTTGGGTTCATTTACAGTCATATCACAGTTAGGGGTAGGCTTCATAGTGCATTAGTGTAATTTATAGCAGTTCTCAATGTTGAAGTAGCAGTTGGTATTTCAAGGACGAGTTCCATATGTTTTTAAGTAAATACAGCTTTGTGCAACACCTTTAGCTCTTTCCTTGTTTGGTACAGAGTGCTACAGCGATCTTGGCTTGCTATTTGTTACAGGTTACATTTGTTAGTATTTTCTTTTCCTGCTGGGATGTCAGTGGTTACATCTGAACCTGAGGGATGCATTTTAAAGTAGCTGACATAGGGAATTGTAACATTGGGTTTCTTTGCAGCTTGCACAGAGATGGACGAAGGAATAGCTAACACAAAAAGGCTCCTATATTTGCAGGGAAGTCCGAGAGAGCTTTCTGTTCAGCAGGTGGAGTGAGTGCTCAGAGTATTCATGGCACTGCTCCAGCTGGAAAATGTTTCTCAGACTGCCGTGATTTATAGTCTCTGGAGCATCATCTCGTGCCTTCTTTCTCTTCCATCCCTGCCTGCGGCTCCTTCCCCTCACCCATTCGTTACAGGAGTGGTTAAAGCACTTGAACCTGAACACAGTAATGCCTGACTGTGAGGGACAGCAAGAAGAGCATGGGGAAGAAATGAATGACACCAAAAAGCACAGGCAGCTTGATGTCAGAGTGAAGTAAGAAAGGGAAGAAAACTTTTGGACGTTGGGAGAGCACAGCCACAAAATGCTTTATGGGTCATTCACCCCTTTGCCTTCACCAGGATTGCCAGCTGTGGAGGCATGGACTGCAGCCCTCCAACCTGGAGCCACGTAACAAATGATTCTACCAGTTTGTTGAAGGAGCACTTACGGAGGAGTAGTCCCTTGTCCTCTTCACGTGTATTACCACTCACAAGAGAATCATGCCAAGTATTTTCTGTTCAAGGCAGCTTTCCGAGCCCTGGAGGTATTCATGATACAAAGCAGGAGAACTTTCACGTGGATGGGATTCTTAAGCTATATTTATAATTAAGATGGGATTATTTTTTTCACTCCACCCCTGTTTTCCCCACCCTACACTTTCAAGCCTTTGAAGAGAGGCCAGCTGTCTAGTATGTCTGTCATAGTTCTTCTGTTTCTGGAGTGCTTCCAGTGTCAGAGATTTCTGGCAGGTTGTAGAATTTTATTGAACAGGCACCATGAGATGATCGCACCAGCAGAACTGCTGCATCCCTGCTCTTCTCTGTGTCACCAGAATAAAGCAGAGAGACAAACTCACATAACTTCCAAACTGGAAGATGGAACCAAAATATTGCTAGGACGAGCTGTCGTCTCGAGATGTGTATGTGTGAATATGGATGTACTGTTTGAATGTGCGTGAAAGCGGACAGTAAGCATTTGGGCTTTCTCTTGATGCCGTACTGATGCTGCCGAATGCCCTCGGTGTGTTACAGCTGAGGCAAGCTGGTGGAGATCTCACTTAATTTCTTAAAGTTGTTTATTCAGAGCAGCCGTGAGAATGGAGAAAGAGACTGGTACTGGCTTTGGCCCAGTTCTGTACCAGTGCTAATCTCTGCCTAGCTGTAAATCCCAGCCCTAAATGGACTGAAGAGCATGTTGGTTTGTAAGTATGGGTCCCTGTGATCACCGACTGGATGCTTTTGCTTCTATTCTGTAAGAAGCCCCCTTGGTATTGAATTTTTCTGTTGGTAAACTGTGGACAAAATAATCCTTTCTCCTTTTATGCAATGTGTGTCAGTGCTGGTTGGTTAAATCCTGGCTATTTGTGTTCTTTATGGAATATAAGCAATTACAATAAATTGTATATTAGATTTTTAAATAGTCTGATGTTTGTGTGAGGTTTGACTGGGGGTTTCAACAAACTTGTTTCCTTCAAGATTATCAAGTGTAAAATTGAGTTCATATCTATAAGAATACGGCATTTATGGCTGTCAACAACTACCTCCCAGTCTGTCATGGATTAGCGTAAGATTAAGTGTGTTTAAGGTATGCAGTTATTCTTTTCATGATGGAAAAATGCAAAGGCTAGTGGCTTGCCTTAGGTGACAGATGGTTGTAGAGGAGTGGGAAATTGGCCTGCTCCTTCCAAGTCTTAGGCTAGTAGCAATATGGTCATTCTTACTTGCTCGATATGCCACTAAAAGCTCAGTCAATTCATATTTTTTTTAGGGTACTTAAATATTCTTATGAGTAACTTTTAAAACTAATGATAACTCCTCGTGATGTTTTGTCTTTGGAATCAATTCTGGAGAGGATTGTACAACAGGTAATGAATTTTCTTGTCTCTAGTTATTGATTACTCAGATTGCTTTGAGTAAGCTGTTCTTGGTTCAGTTTACCCGGTCCTTTACCTGCCTTATCTCTGGTCTTTGACTGGCTGACTCTCTTACATACAAAGTAATATTTTTTTTTTTTGCCAAAGGGATAGTAATGTGGCTTCATTCTTCAGGGCTTAAGCTGTAAAAATTTCATGCATAAGCTGGGTGAGTTAACTTTTGACCCCGTTTTGGCTAACAGCAGCAACCATCAGCAGATGGAGAACTTTATCTTTCCGCGGCCCTCCGGAGTGTTTACGCAGTGTCAGATAAGAGCTGGAGGAATTCTGCACCGTATCACAGCATCGCTTCACTGTGTTCAACGCAAAATTCTTCTGTAGGAATAAAAAAACCCTAAGATTGCTGCATAAGACAAAGTATGCATTACGTTTTTTCTCCCATATTCACACTTCATCCTGTGCAGAAAACTAGAATCTTTTATATTCTCTTCTTAGATAATGAGTTTCTTTTTTACCTAAAAATGCTTCCACTATGCCTATATGGTAGTTATTTGCTGTGATTAGCTGCTGTGTTTTGAGTTATTTGGAATAGGCTAAGGAGTGTTTAAACTGGATTTCTCTTTCAAGGACTGCATTCTAGACCTGATAGACAAGCAAAAGACCCTGAACAGGCTTCATCCTGTAGGTTTTATCTCCACCGTTGATAGGGAGAACTGAAGGATGGATGAGGAGCTGGTGCTTTGCTTGCTATGGGGTAATCACTGCTGTGGTTTTGTGTTTTGAACTTCGTGAATTGCTATTTTCTTCTGCATGAGACATGGTAGAAGCATGCTTAAATGGCAGCGTGAATGTATCGCCACTTCCTCATACCTGCGATGAGAACAGCAGCAACCAGATGTCCTTCACAGGAGAAGCCGGAGACCTACCTGATGGAGGGACCTCGCTTGGTTCTGTCCCCAGGCCCGTGGGCTGAGGTCTGCGTGCGTGCGCAGGGCTAGGTCTGTTGCGAGTGTTTTCCTAACTACGTCCTTGAAATCATCTGACCGCGTTTCAAACCTGCAATCCGCTCTTCGGGGCCATGATAAATAGTTCAAATTAAAGGTCAGGTGCAGACACACGCATTTCTCGTGGTGGAATTACAGGATGAAGCGAGTGGGGTGGTGCACTGCTAGACTTCAAGCTATGAAACATCAAAGAGGTAATTCACACTGGCGTGGCAAGTGCAGGAAGTGACATATAGATAATAATTGCAAATTAGCATAGTGCTCTTAGGCATTGGAGCTGAAGCCTCTTCTTACACCCTGTTGTATATCAGCAGATCTGACCAGATCCGCAGTCCTCCCTGCAGCTGGGAGGATTTGAGGGTCATTCGTCATTTAAACATTTTCTGAAAGATTTGTTGTTGTATTTGACTTTTAATCTTGATTTGCGTTAAAAACCCTACCACACTGTATCTTCTTGATATGTAGGTAGAAAGAGGTTTTGGGAAAAAAAAAACAAACACGGGGCTGGAGAAATCTGGCTGCAGTTATCACCAAAGCTTTAATGCAACTTCTTCTTCCTTCTGGCTCGCAGGAATTCCACGACAGAGGAAACAGGTCTCTCCTGTTCTGGTCCGTGTTATTCTGCTGCAGACGCAGGAAGCCCCTGAGCTCTGCTGGGTCGCTGCACCTCCGGCCGGCTGACGGCGTTGCAGACTGCGTGTTGGTGATGCTCTGCCACCGTAAAAGCTCTTGGGTAATCAAACCCTCAGAGCTTTAACAGAAAAGGCTGGACTTGGGCACGCTTATGGTAAATATTTATTGACCGAAGGAATGTGCTTGGGTAATGTCATAACTGGATAGCATGATAATTATCCAGATGAGTACCCTGCTTGTTTCTTTAGTTAGCTGACCAAGGATTTTGGGAGAGGATGGAGGGAGGGAGACAGGGCAGGAGGAAAGCAGGATTTCTTTTTGCAGTGTGCTCTATCTTCATTCAAAGAACTTAGCTTTTAGTCTTTCTTTCTTCTGCTAACCTGGTCTTTTCTAGATGTTTTTTGTACCTCTTTCAGCACATTACCACTCAATGATTTATCGTAGGTACTGATTTATTTTGTTAAGCAAACACAAGTACCTTTTACAGACCAACCAGTTGCTGTGGTCAAATGGTCTATTTAATTTTTATTAAGATCACTTAGCTCAGTTACAGATTTTTACCTGTAGTACAGGCAAATACCATGTAGCGTTGTATATTCAGTTACCATTTGATACTTACATAGCATGCAGTATAGCCACGTGTATCAATGTATCTGTTTTAAAAGATGAAATTCTATTCCATCAGAGACAGGTAGTGACCAGATGCACGTTATGATTGTTTCTGTTCATCAGGCAATGGCAGTCATGAGAGACATTTCCTTTTTGTTCTAAGCTGCGTTCCCTTCTGCTCCATCCACTTCTTCGTAGATACTGCAGTGTTTCTCTGGTAATGTATAAAAACACTTCTTGAAAACAGTGAGCAGGTTTTGCTGATGCAGCATCCCATCATACTGATAATACGAATGATTAAAGCATCAGCCTAGAATTGTTCAGGAATGTTGGCTCTTTTGTTTCTTTGCCCTGCTGCTGGTTTTCAGTCACTGAGACCCATTCACAGTAGATAACTGAGAGCACGGAATTGCAGCAAGAAAGCTCTCTCATTTCAAAAGACTGTTGAACTTCTTTTTTTCCTGCAATAAAGTTTATTGCTTCCTATCTATTTGCCTGGTATTATGGAAGGGATAGCTTTCCACTTGCTGGATAATTTACTTCTGTACAATTCTTCAGCTTACACTTAAAGCTCTAAAACTTGCTGATTCAGCTCACTTTCTAGATTCTCCGCCAATTAACTTATCCTGGCCCTTTTGTCCATATTTTTATTTAATTGTCTTGTAAGGTTTATTGCTGCAGCCCATCCTGCATTTCTTTTCCCCGTTTTCCTTCCTTCTGTCACCACACAGTGAAGACTTTTTGCTAACCTCTAGTTTTCAGCGTAGCAATAATTAAGGGTCTGAAAGGATGTTCTTTCTGAACTTTTCCATGTTTGGGGATTTTAATATTGTAGCTCAGACAAAATTTTGCTGCAGGCTGACACTTGGAATTGAAGATCTGAGTTTGAAAATGTTTCATTTATGTTCTTATTTTGTTTATACACAGGTGTAGATCCTTGAAGTAGATAACTGATTTTCTGTTTGTGTCAACTTCTGCATAATCTGTGCATCACGTTAGAAGTATCAGAATAAAAGTAATAAGCTATGGGTTACCCTCTGAAACTCTATATTCATCTGTTGATGTTCGCAGAATATGTTTTGAGGAATTGCTTGATGTGCAAGTAGGACTTGTTCTCAAATGACAATTTCTGCAAGTCGTTTAACCTCTAAAAAGTTATATTTCTAACCTGTGGATAATTGGTGTATTGCATGACCTATGCTGTGAAAGTTAATACAGTTAATGAAAGGAAATTGAGTATACTATTAGCAGTAATGAAAATTTAATTTTTCCTTCAGTTTAAGTATGAAGTGTGATTAGGTTGGAGTATAGGGCTTGTGTGTGTATGTGTGTGTGTATCTCCACCCTCCACCTCCTCGTAGTATGTACCCACGCTTTGTTTAGTGGTCGCTTTTCCATTGGTTTCAGAATATATACTTTGAACCACAAAAATGTGCAGAGGACAAGTCAAACAAACAAAGATCTTTAACTTCTATGAAGAAGATTTACATTTTCCAGGTTAGAAGGCGGCAACTGAATCAGGGATGTGGCAGACAACAATTAAATCATGGCAAGTATGGGGAAAGGAAGTTGAGACTGGTCGTTCATGGTTTGTCACAGCACAAGGACTAGATGCCATAAAATGAAACAAGCAGCTGGTTCAAAGCAAAGAGAAGGAAGTACTTTTGAAAAAGGTACCTGTTTGTCCTTTGCAATTTGTTGCCATAGGATGTTGTGATTACCAAAACTCTGTGTGGGTTCAAAAAACTGACAGTAATAACCCATGGACAGTTCAATTAACCAAGCCGCGGACAGGCAATTAAACACCAAGATCTGTACACTGTCTCTGCCCCAGGACATCCCTGGACTGCAGATTGTCAGGAAGGGGGAGGAATATATACAGGAGGACTTGTCCCTGTAAGCTGAGATGTTGGTCTAATCTTCCCTGAAATTACTTGTTACTGGGCAGTTTTGGAGAAAAGATTGGTTCGTAACTCCCGCTTCGTAACACCGGTCTGAGCCACCTCCCGAACAAACAACATTTCCTGCTTTACAGGGAGGAAGCCTGACAGAAAAAAACTGTATTAGCTAACAGGAGAAAATCAAATGAACAATATCCTGCTCTCATCCATTAAGGGAGAATATTGAAAGACATGCTGAAACACTTATGTGTTGTCAGTCCAAAGAGACAGCAGTTAAATCAACCGAAATCCTACAGATCCTCCAAAATGAAATGGCCTGGCACCTGTGTTACCTTATACTTCTTCTTTTTGCCTTTTTTATATGATGTTTGCAAGTGCTGAGGGAAATCTGTATAGTCTGGTGAAAGAATGTAGAACTGAAGAGACTAATAACAATAATAGTAAAAAAAGGTATGCAATAGTTTTTGTTATGAGAGAAAGCAATGTTTTTCTTCGTAGTGTTTGCTTTCTTAGTAGAGTTTGTTTTCTTACTAGTGTTTGGGGTTTTTTTTTTCCATTACTAGTGTTTGGTGGATTTTTTTCCATTACTAGTGTTTGGTTTGGTGGTGTGTTTTTTCCTTACTGGTGATGTTTTTTATTCTTGTGTCTTTCTTTCCAGTTTATCCTGGTGCTAATTTGATAATGACCTAGCTGCCTAAAATACACCCAAGGTTATACAAAGGATTTCTGCAAGACTCTGAGTAACCTTATGAAAAAACACGTGGTGCCTTTGATTGTGAAAAGTTAGAATGTGAGCTCCCATAGACAAAAGGAATAAGATTTCTTCTTTCCCCCAGTGAATTGCTTTCTGTTCAGAGGGGAACAGTAGTAAGGCAAGTTTTCATCTGTGTTCATTTATATGGATAGCTTACTCAAATGGCATCTGATAGTTCTTGGAACTGGCCTGTAGTGTACAAAAAGCACAATAAAGAGAAACGGCTACAATAAACTATTTATTCACCCTTTACGTTGAGTTGGGCACCTGCTCTGAAACACAGTGTGCAAATATGGCGTGGTTTGCACAGAGTGTTTTTTATGTGTTCAAGCTGGTAAACTTTATCAATAGTCAAAGTTAATTTGCCGCAGATGGATGCAGCGTTGGTGTCTGCTGGTCTCTGAAAGGGAGCGTTATCAGGCTGTGTGGAAATGCATGGGAGGATTTGAAATCTAAAATAAAAAAACCACAACAACAAAAAGGCAGATAGGGCTTTTGACTCTTGAGTTTGAGCTTAGTCCCCTCATACCAGTTCATAAATCTCTGAAGAAATTCTGCTGCAAAATAACTGATGATATTTCAGATGCATTGGCATTCACTTCTAAAATACAATACTTGCTTTAATGTTTTTACTCAGAGTTGCCTTACCTGCCAGGGATGTATTTTTTTCAGTAAGGTACGTTTTTATTTTATTTTTTCCATTTGCTTTTCTGTTTAGCATTACTCTTGATTTGTGAGCAGGAAATGAAGGAAACCGAAAATTTGCCAACTTTAATTTGTCAGATTAAATCCCGCCCATTGCAGGCAATATGCAGAGTAAATAAATCTTCCCCACCCAGAGGCATTCCTGTTCCTTGCTGCTGCACTGCTGGTTTGTTTAAGAACGTGTCCTTGTCTCTTGGGCAGCGAAGTGCAAAGGCAGAGTTCGCACTTTGTCTTCCATTGCTCTTCTAATTGGGTGAAAACTCCCCTTTAGTTCAGATGATAATTTACTTCCCATGTTTTGTTTTATTATTCCATTGACTTTACTGGAAGGAGACGGGCACAAGGCTTTATCAGGTATTAGGCTTTCAGACATACAAGACAGTCTGTGCTCTGCAGGAATACCCAGAAGCTAAAGGTGATTTCTTCTCAGAGAGGACTTGAAGGTGCGACAGACTATTTGAAACGTAAATACCCTTACTGTGCTTGGAAAATCCCACAAAGAGCTAGGGTGGTATTGAAGAGAAGCAGTTCTGTTGCTTTAATTATGAAACTCTTAGAAACCTCCTCTAGCAGGTGAGAAAATTTTGCTGCCTTGATGGCATCACACTAATGAGATAAGCGGAAAAGAAAAAAAAGAAACAGCTGAGAAAGGGGAAATGTGTGTCGGGGGAAGGGAACATTTGTTGTAGACAAAACCAAGGTGCTTGGTTGCTTTCTTTAAACAAAGACCACGAATCACGTGCAGGGTTACAGTATCTTCTGCAGCGCAAAGAGATGAGGAGAAGAGGTACCCCCTGTCCCTTGGGTGGCAATAAAGCAGGCGTCGGGGTTGGATAGTAGACTTTCACCTGTTTCCTTCCAGTATTCAATATGCTATGAAGTTGAGGATGGGACCATGGTTAAGGTTTGTAAGACAGCTGGTGCAGTTCATGAGTTACTGCAGGACTGCCAGGGAGGTGGTGGGAGCCAACCCTGCAGGAAGCCCGGGGGCTCGCTGGGTGCTGCTCAGGAGGAATGGCCGGGACTGGAAATGGTTGGCTCCGTCCTCTGCACGGCTTCAGCTTAAGGTGTTTTAAAAAAAGTAGAGCGACACTTCAGTGAAAAAATATTATTAAAAAATGTGATCAAATGCTATATGTCTGTCCTGGATAATGATGGAGAGACCAGAAATGATAAATGTTTGGTTTTTTTCTGAGTCCTGGGAGTGTTCTCTTAGCTACTATAATATTCAAGGCTCAGCCTCTAGCAAATGAAACAACTAACTCCAAAGTGATGGAAGTGTGATTTTTCTTTCAGCTGCTATACGTAGTGATGTGATTCCAGTTCTAGAGCATGGAAGTTTATGGTGAAGGGGAATGAGAGAAACAGTATAAAATTATTTTCAAATAATTAAAAATAAATATTGTTATTATGATATTTAATGATTAATGCTTAATAGTAAATTGTGTCTATAGACATGGAAGCTATGTGCTTCTACTCCAGAAATTTGAGCCTTAGAGGAAGAAGACAGTGCAGCGTTTGGGTTCCGCAGCTGAAGATATGGCATATATGTCAACACAGCTTTTGTGAACCTGTGAAAGGGAGCTTTTAATGTTTGGATTGTCCCTCCCCTTGAAATGAGGGCAAATCGCTTTTCCCTCACAATGCACCAGAAGGCCAATGGAGGCTGTTCAAATAACAAACGGTGCCAAATACTGCTTGTGGGTAGTAATTCTCGCTCGTAAAAACTGAGGTTTGCTTTTTGCTGTTTTCAACTGTCTGGATTAGAGTGCTGATTGGCAATAAATGCTATTTTACACTAGACCAGATTGGATGGGTCAGCAATTTATTAAGCCTAGTTCGTTTAAAGCATTTCAAAACAAACAAATGACTCTCAAGCCTTTTTGTGTTTGTAACTGTGTAAGGAATTGAAACAGACTTTGTTAGTTCTCTTAGAAAAATAAAGCCTTCTTCTCCTTTCTCCCCTTTCAACTCTTGCTTTTGCAGAGTTCACGTACCTCTGCACATATCTTCCAAGTAAATCCTTCCTTAAGAAGGCAATGTCATAAAATATGCATGTGGATATATTCTGTCATGTATATGAAGATTTTCCAAAAGACTTCGTTGAAAGCGTTCTCGTCAGTGCCTGCTCCTCAGCTCACTCTTTGGCGGTGAATAATAGGAGCGAAAAGTTCAGCTAGAAGGGGTTGCAGAAACCAGAGTACTGCAAACAGTAAAACTTTGGCGTGGAAATGGGGTTTTCATCATCTCTTCTCCATGAGTCGTTGTATCTCAAGTACAAAAATCTTCATCGATAATTTAGGAAGCCGCATTTGAAGTCTCCATTGCTTCAGAGTGGAGTAGTCTGAGATTTCAAAGAGAAAAGTGGGGGGACATGCACAGTTTGAGTTAATCTACTGAGAACTGCATCTGCAAGACTATTTGCTTGAGATGTGGTGTCAGCTCGTGTAGGGCAGGGCAGAATAATGGGAATTTCTCAAACGCTTTATCAGTTTTCAGTGACTGAAAGTATGTGCCTTAGAAATGTGGAAAGACAACGTGGAAGAGCGGGGAGTTTGTGCACGAAGCACGTCTCAGAAATGTGATCAGTGACACTATGATTAATTTTCTGTTCAAAACTAGTTGTATTCTGCTGCTAGTAATGCTATATGTGATATACGACACCGAGCTGCAGTGCAGCTCTGTGGGCACTGCGATTTCAAGGGGAGTACTTTTTATGTCAATTGGATAGTTACTCCTGTAGTAGATTCTGTGTTGACTTGACACTAATCAGAATTTCACTCTCTTTTCACTCTTTTCCTGCCTCCAGTATATTTGCAATGCAAATCAGTCCTTTTAATAAACATATAGGCCAGGAAAATATCACCTGCTAAGGATTTCTGCTGTTAAAGTTACATTTTCAATAAGGAGTTTAATTCAGAGATGTGTGTTTCGTAGAAATGGGGCTTCCTAGCTCTTGAAATGAGTTCAGGTGCTTCTGAACAGCAGCTGCTTCTCGATGAGTTCGATATGAAGACGTACCGCTCGTTCTTCACAACTGGTTTTTAAACTTACTGCATTCAATGGCAGGAGTTATTTGCTGCAGTTCCCTGGATGTGGCATAGCAGAACTGGGAAGTGCTGAGAGAAGAACTGTCCTGAAGCGTCTGCAGTCATTCCTGGTGCAATCAAGGAAATTATATTGTTGATGATTTCAGGGATTGCGTAGTAACGAAAAGCTGATATAAACAGGAGGCAAAGATAGGATCAGACAAGTACCAGCGCTATAAATTTCACTCGTTAAACCCTGCCAGTGTAAACCAGTGGTTGACTCTGTGTGTGGGTTTTCTTCAATCGCAGTTCAGATTAGTTTGTGCTACTGTCTTAAGCTGGCATAAACTGGTGGCAGAAGGGCATTGCTGACCGTTTTCTTATTACTGGGAAAGTGAAGGCAAAATAACCCCTGTAGTATTTTGTTATTGTAGAAAACGTAGTATCTGTGGGTTTGGTGAAGTGTCCTGCTGTAAGAGGTTAAAGGACATCTTGCTATGAGAGCTTGGACCTTCGCACTCTGTACAATAATGCTAGACAAGGTTAGTTTACCTTGCCTTCATATTCCTTCACCGCAAAATGTGAGTTTGTATGGGCACATGTGCGATACCGAACCCTTTGTGACCTGGGGAAAGGTTGCAACTAAGACTGGAGGAAAGGGCAGGGGAACTGAATTTTTTTTTGCACCCATTATTCTCTCTAAACAGTTGGGAAGAAGCCCACCAAGGTAGTGAGATAACGACCAAGCGTAGAGAAGCGAAGGCTGATGTCAGTGAATTCACTCCAGACATCTGTGTTGGGTGAAATAGCACACTTTTCAGGTTTATGAACTTAGCTGGTGCGGAGCTTAAATGTTGGTTTTAAAATACAGCCAAATGTGAAGCTTGTGAAAAACTTTCTTTGTGATGCAGAAACTGTCATACCTTCTAATTTGTCTGATCCCACAGGTTCAGATGGATTTTGGTGACTTCAAGATTTGAAGTAGGACTGCATGCACTCTTCTCTCCTAGCAAATCTTTTCTGTGCAAATCTTGATTTGACATTGTAATTTGAAAAGGAATGTAACATTTGTTTCACCAGTGGAAATCGTGTAGGTTGTCATTTCTGTTGTCTAGAATGTCTCATGTTTTATTGTCTAGAATGGTAGATGTAACTTCACGGCGTATGTAACTCTGTGTACCAGGCATAGTTTGTGTTAGAAATAGGATTTCACTTGGGAAAACAGGCATTAGAACCAAGGCATTTTTCTGAGGCTGAATTTAACTGGCTGAAGACCTGCATTTGCCATTTAATAATAATTAGTGGGTGGTATATAGAAATATACAGATATCTCTTGCTTTCATTGGAGCAATGCTGTTGTCCCACCTTTCTCATGGTATAAAATAGGTCTTGAAGAGCTTTGTTCTTGTGCAACATGCAGTAGTATCACCTTGTAGTCTTGCTGAACGTGAGTAACTTCAACTTGGCAGGGCTGAAGAAGTCTTTTAAATATTGACTGTGGTCTGGAGCTAAACTTGTAGGAAGATACTGCAAATCAGAATTTTGTCTTCTGCTTTCGGCTGGTTGGGTGTTCACTGGAGCCTTTGGGTGGCATAAACTGGGGTCCCAATAGCTTGTGTACAGAGAGGTGGGTCTACTTAACTTCTATCCCCCATTTATAGTGAGGCCTAACTAGTTAGTAATGGCCCGATCCACTGAGGTATTTCACAAAATAATCTGTAAAATTAATATCGTCAAACTGATTTTTACAGAAGTGCTCTGATGAGCTCGAGGAAAGAAAAACTGCTGCTTATTCCTATAATCTCTTTTCTCTAGAGTCATATTAAGCTCCTATTTCCAGTCTTACACAGGTGGCAGAGAGACATTTAAAACAGCTGCATATGTGATATGTAGAAGCTGTGACAAGCTGAAGCGTAAAGCTTCTGGTCATCGTAGTTTTGACGAAGTGCAGTTCTTTGAGGAAACTGTATACTTGCAAAAGGGAATAAGAAATTTATCTCTCATTAATGCATTTTTAGATTGAATAAATTATTTTCCGAACATGATGAGGGATCTTGAATTTTAAAATAAATGTCAGTGCTCAAGACTAGTTTTTGCTGAGCAGTTTTGGCTATAAAAGGAATGAGATGTTATGTAGTTTTGGTTCCATGGATCTTCTCTTTTGTACGAGTTTAAAAACAAATACATGTTTTATCCTCGCAAATACTTCACTTCAATGGTACTGCTCAGATTTATCACCTTAATCATACTTTTTTTTACAATATTATTGCAGTTGTGTCTATTGTTTAGTCAGACATCTCCACGTCTCGCAGTCGGTTTGCATCACATCTTCCCATGCCAGCATTATACCCCAAGCTAAATGATGTTGTCATTACCAGATCTGTATGGGTTTTATAAGAACTTAGATAAAGAACGCTATAATTTCTTATAATTAAGACCAAATTTCATTCCAGGCATGTTTAAGTGTGCTGTGGGTGAAGATAAAGAAATGTGTTGTGTTTAAAAACAATGTTGATGACTGAAATTTTATTCTATGTCAGTGTTACTATTTGCTGATGTCTGTCACTGTGATGTAAAATCTGTTTTCCTGTGTTATTCTGTAGTAATGATAACATGCTGTAAGGCAAAAAATCAGAAAATACAGGCTTCAACTCCATAGGTACGAAGAGGTAGAACTTGTATAACAAATAGTTTTAATTTGCAGATCCGTAATAGTATTTGGGGCTTTTTTAATCCTTCAACATATTTCCTTCCCCCCCCCCCCTTTTTATTTTAAATGTGGTCTGCCTATTTCCCAGAGGTAATGAGGGTTTTCTCTTCTTCATTGCCATTCACTTATTCACTCCCTGAGTTTCGAAGTGGCGTAAATGGTAGCTGGCAGATCAAATTAAATGGTCTCCAGAGGAAAAACAGGAGAATGGCAGTATTTGTGTAAGAAATGGGGAAGCCAAAGAGCTATTTTTGTCTTTTTAGATAAGCTGAAGTGTCTGGTATGGCCTTTTTGATTTGTTGTAGGGAACACCTGATGATGTCAGGTGTTGGTTTTAACTTTTTCAGCCCTTAACATACATACCTTTCTGCCTATGTATTTCTGACTCCTATGTCCTGAAGTGGTACTTAACAAGCTTCACCTAAGCATTTGCAATTATCTAATAGCACCTGAAAATTGCTTACTAAATGACAGGAGGAAGTTTCGTTTGCATTTCATATCTGATGTTAAATCTGCTAATCCTCCACAGAGTCTGCCAGAAAAAACAATGTAGACAGACTTGAATTTTATTAAAATCAAAAATCAAGCACCCTGCTTCCTACTCTTCTGTTACACACTGCAAGATAAACCTTAAAAATTCCTGGATTATATTAATTATTTCAGCCATTGTATTCCTCATTGTTTTCTTGAAATATGCTTTGGTTACAAGTTCTTGACAGAGCATACATTAACAGCCCTTCCCTCTTGGGTCTTCTTCCCTCACCCCAGGAAAGCCATGTCTCCACGTTTGCCCTTGTTTATGTAAGTTAATCTTCTGTATTGTGACAGGTTTTTCCTTCATTAATGAGAGTTCCTAATTGGGCATAATGAAGTGTGTGCTCATGCTACTAGATAATAATATAATGAAAGCACAACAGAGGTAAGAGATTACGAAGAAAATAAGCATTTTAAAGATTTTGGAGAAGACACGAAAGCCATTTTTTGCCAATGTTTTCCCATTTTATTTGAGAATGACTTCTGGTGCAGCTGTGCAACTAAGACTATCTGAAATGACACCCATTATTTATTGGCCTGGTTAGCAAACAAGGACACCTTTGACTACAGCAAATTGTGAGGTCAATTTACTGTGCTTTACACCAGCTGAAGACTAGGTTTTTTGTATTTATATTCTCTAAAATTTTCCATTTGGCATGAGCTTCCCTGGGGAAAGCAATAGGAACTTGGGAGAGGGGAGCAGGAGAGAGCTTGAATTTGTAGAAAGCTGGCACAAGTGTAATTGTGCCTTTTATTTGCTATCCAGGTGCATCAGATCAAGTTACGGACCAGTCTCCCAGTAAAGCCAAGTTTTCCTCAACCTAGTAGAAACTGCAGAAAATATATGTTAAGGGGATATATTTTGCAGCTGTTATGCATTGAAATGATTCAGTACCCTGTCTTCTTACAGAGTAAAATGGAAAGGATTCAATGCTCTTGAGCTGCCTGAAATACACTGAAATTGGCTGCTTGATTAAATCTGGCTTGCCAATTTGAAAGTGCCTTTCTTGTGATATCCAAAGGGCGTAAACAGAGCTATTTTGCAAGGGAACTGTGAAGAAGGATGGTGGCACATCTGCCTAGAGGCACAAAAAAAGATTCTTCTGTTACCGACACTGCCCAAGCAGCCTGTGTGTGTGAAGGGCCTGATGCTGCCCTGGTAGAGTCGGTGGGCACTGGATCCCTGATATTCCGGGGACACAAGAGCAGGGCAATTAGCATCAGGAACCTGTGGCTCTGAAAACTGGTACCTGCTTGTGCTGGAGTTACTGTATTTTGAACTCCGCACATTGACATCAGTTCTGTACCTTTAAAAGAAATATCTTTTAATGAAGTTAAATATGTAGCAGTTCTGATTTTGAGCTACTACTTGTTCTGCATGTAAAGACACTTTATGGCATCCCAGCAAAGGATACAGAGATTGAGACGGTACTGAGAGATTACTGCATCTCTCCCTTCTGGGGCTTGGGGACCAGCTTACCCTGGCACAGGTAACAGCTTCCGAAGAGGCTCCTTTCAGTGCAGCCTTGCTGGCTGTGCCATCCCCGCCCCGCTGTCTTCCTCCCAGTGGAAAGCCTGTGCAGGGGGAGGTCGGGAGATGTGGCTCAGCACAGTAAAATTCTACCTTGCTGTGAAAAGCAGCTTTAATCTCTCTCTGCAGAGCGGTGGGGTACATGGGATGGACGTAAGAATGAGTGGCTGTACTGAGTCAGGGCAAACATCTTGTCTGGGCTCCAGTGGCGGGTGACAGGACATACCTACAGGAAAGAAGAGGGAAGGACAGCCTCTAAATAGAGTGACAGGAGGGATGTGTCTTCTACATCGGGAAAAGGGGACATGACTGAAGAGCTGGCTAATTCAGTGGTGCATAATTGTGTTTCATATTCTGTGCTTTGGGGGTATTTTTGTTTTTAAGTCAGCATGTCAAGATCTCTTAAGTTAGCCTTTGTGCATCTTGAGCTGTTATTTTTTTCTCAGATTGGCTGTTTCCATGGAAAGTATAATTTTATAGAAATAATGCTGATGTATTTCGCTTCCGGTACCTGTGACATTTTGTGATTACGTTGACTTTCACTCTTCAACTCCTTCAGAATAATGGTGATGGTACTAACGGAGGGGTTTGGTGCACTATGGTGCTTCCTTTTCTTGGTTAGATCATGGAAACCCGATCCAAAATACCTTGAAGGAGAAGAGTGGGATGAGTTAATATGGGGAATTATTGTCTGTGAAGAAAAGAAGAAAGTTGTCAGCTGGAACAGAAGTTCTGTCACCTCTTGATACTGGGATAAATGGTTATTTTGTGAGCAAAAATTGATTCAAAGAATCTTGGATATGGATTATAAAGCACAGGGGGTCTGGGCACTAGCTTCAAGTGAACTGTTTAAACCAAAAGGAGCTTGAGGGAGGAATGTTGTCTCCAACATAAGCTGGTAGAGCTAAGAATGTTAGAGGAAGGAGAAGCTAAGGTGGATAGTATAGTGGATCATTCATGAATTGTAGTAGCAGCACTGTCTCCTCTTTTCCCTTTCTCCTGTCCTGGATAGCGCCACGTTCTGCTGATCTGTCTTGGAAAATATCAAAAGCTTGTGAAGTACACTTTGGAGGCAACAGCTTGGTGACACAGCGTGACAGGGCTTGTCAGCAGAAAAGCGTCGAGTCATGATGCACAGGTTTGTGTCTCAATAAAATAAAAAAACCCACTAAAATAAGCATACATTTGAAATGTGCACCTGGAGTATGTGTTAATGAGACAAGCCAAGTGGGCTATGAACAGCCTGTGTTAATGCTGTAGGATATCACTGTGCAAATATTATGTGCTGAATTGGAGAGAACTGTAACTATGTTATAGATTTATTTTGGATTTTGCAGTGGTGTTTGGGATTTGACCCACATTTTGGTGTTTCTGTTTCAGTAAGGAATGAACTGTAGGGGACCCTGTCACTTCATAGTTTGCTAACAACCTCTAATCTGGAGGCTGATGTTTGTCTTTACTCTTTTAGGTTACCTTGCTGCTGATTAGTGCTTCTGTTTTGGTCATAGCATGTGTTGAAAGTTTGGATATCTCTAGAGCATGAAATATGTATTCATCTGGTATAGTCTTGTTCCGCCCAGGGCATTGCCTGAATAATGTTTTTCCCTTGCCAGAGAAGTAAACTCATCCTCACGGAAGGACTGAGTAGTCTTCCTTGCTTCACTTCTTGTCTTTCATTTGTCTTTTATGACACTGTGGTATCACAGAATCACAGAATCACAGAATGGTAGGGGTTGGAAGGGACCTCTGTGGGTCATCTAGTCCAACCCCCCTGCTGAAGCAGGGTCAAGGGAATCTGTATGTCTGCAGCAGGATAGCACTCAATAAGGCAGGGCCATACTGTGTAGTTCAGGTGCTGCTTTGGATATTTTGTTAGAAAAACCACCACACTTCGAGGTTTCTATCTTCATTTTCTGCATAAATAAGGACATACAGTGTTTAAGCTAATTAGTTCCTTCAGGACAGAATTATGATGATCAGTTGCTGTTTTCCACACATGCTGCTTCTTCTTTAGACCCTGGGCTGTAGTCAGAAGAAATCTGGCCCATCCACAGAAAACAGTCTTGGAGGCGCACCGCAAGTAGAGGTACGCTGCAGCTTTCTCAGAATTGACTGAAAGATGTTCGTAAAGCCATGATTTTAAAAACAAATCCTAAGTAGGATGGCTGAACTCCCAAAGCATGAAGGTGAACTTTCTGTTGGTTGGTTTGCTGGCAAAACCATCTTTCAAATAATTCCTGTCTGTGCCAGTTAGGAACAAAAAAAGAAAAACAACAGGAAAAAGAAGGATGCTCCTGACTTCGCTGCTGTGGTCTGGAGCAGCGTTTTCAGTTGGGTGCTGGGGTGATTTCAGGGCTCCCTGCGCAGCGTACACCCACACAGGGCTGTGCGGAGGTTTCTGACTGAGTGCCCTCGGCAGCTCCAAGCAACCTCTCGGGTTTGGCAGGAGCCGCCACTCAAGCTTGTTTCTCCTGCTGGGAATTTGCATGGGCGGAGTGCCGTTGGATCTGACTCTGCTTTTTAATATCTCAGCTAGGTTTCCAGGATCGCTGCAATTTGCCATACGTACCTGTGTGTCTGTAGGCGTGTATGTCCAAATATCAAACTGATCAAACTGTTTGTTGGTTAGCTCTTCTCTACAAAGCCTTACCAAAGTACCTGGGGGGCCCCAAATAAATGTGCAGAGTGCACCCAAAACATGTATCTCATCTTTCTGCGTGTTGTACTTAGCAATTCTCCAGAACTTGTGTAGCATCACCAGGCATCTTCCTTAGCACTTCCTTGGTGTGCACTTTAAAAAGAAATAAATCTAATTTACGCTCATGATCTTGTATGCTGTGCCACTGATAAGTGCCCTTACAATTCAGATGATGTAGCTTGTCTGAAGTCAATAGACACACACTGGTCTGTGTCAGATAAGGAAATGGTCTTGGGTTCCAGGCTGTTGGTGTTAAAAGTGACGTCCGTCTGCATTTTGCTTTCTGCAATGGTATTGTAATCCAGTCTGTTCCAAGTTGGACAGAAAGGAGCTCAGTTTTGGTGTTGATTTTTAGGAATGCTTACAAGGAATCGATAAGATTGACATTGATTAGAAGGACAAATAGATGGAAGAAATAAAGTTAATTTTTCTACATTTGTGGAAAGGCAAGTACTGTGTACAGGGTCCTGGCCAGCAGAAGGCAGTAACTGCCCAGCTTTGCCTGGTTCGGCGTTGCGTGCCTGCTTGCATTAGCCATCTTCACAGTACAGATCGACGGACTGAATTGTCGGGGTTTCAGGAGCAGTTCGTAGGATATTTGTTGTTCTACATGCTCAGTTCTTTATGATTCCCCCAAAATAATGTGTTCCCTTTCTTTCGTAGGCCTAAGAGTTTTGCTTTTCATGTACAATAGTACTCAGCATGTTGTTATTCTATCGCGTGCTGGCCAGAGCCTTTCTTCCGTTCCTCATCCTTTCAGAAAATTGGGTTTCAGCTGAGAACATCAACTTTTACAATGTGAGACCTCCACTAGACCGTAAGTAGACAGTTATGCCTTTTTTCTGTATGCAATTGTAGCTCAGCATTTTAGTTAATTGCCATATTCTTTCGATCCACTGGTTTTTGTGTTTGTCCTCTTCAAAGATGAAGGATAAAAAGTTTAAAATAAAACTTTTGCTTTTCAACCCACAACAGTTTAGTTTATTTCTAAGATTTTAGAAGTTAAGTGAATGAAAACAAACAATTGCGTGCATTGCTATATTGAAAAGTGCATGAGGGCAATAGTTTTCACATTTTAAGTGCTTTTTGTTATATTTTCCTGTCTCTGAAATGTCTTCCTACAGAGCAAATTGTGCAGCAGGTTTCTGATAAATAACACAGAACAGATGTTTCTGCCTTTTGTCTTGTTGGGGTTTCTGTAAGGGGAAGAATAGGTGTGCTGTATGCAATTAATTCAAACTGAAGGTAATTAAAAACCTTGTGAGACCTGTGAAGCCAGTTGTCACTAATAGCATCATTTTTTTGCCTCCTATCTAGCATCAGAAGTGTTCTGTCCTTTAATTTAAGGGAAGATGATTTTCGTGATATGTGTCATTAAAAGAGTCGAGACAGCTAGCTGTAACAGGAATATATGTGCATCTAGGGAACTGCGCATCTTAATTTATGTATTTATGTAATGTAAATAAGATTTTAAAATTTCCCTTTGTCACTTCTCCGGAGGTGGAGATCAAGATCTGAAGCTGGTTTTGAAGCTGTAATTTTTTCCATCAAAGGAATCAAAAGCCATTGGCATGTAGATGGTGTCTGTGTACCTGTACAGACAGACAGGCGGATGTACTGTCATGTGTGTACACAGAAGATCTTCTCCCTTTCCTGTTTTTCCCACCACTGCTTCAGCAGTGTTTTTCATTGTGAGAGTGTGGAAACAGGAGGAGATGTTTTAAAGTTCAGGCACAGCAATACTAGTTAATAAATGTGAAAGCTTTCTACAAAACGTGTCTCGTAGATTTTGTCTAACAGTGATGTATCATTGAAAATATGTAAATGTGTGTAATATGATTTTGTAAGTATATGTGTGTACAAGCACTTACAGTATTATTCTGAATATTTTTTTTCTTAATATTTGCCAACTTACTATATTTTCATACTTTTAAAGCCACTCCATTTCCAAACAGTTTTAAGTGCTTTACCTGTGATAATGCAGTGGACAATTACAACTGTAACAGATGGGCTGAAGATAGATGGTGTCCTGCAAGTAAGTGTGTCTGTGCTAAGGAGATGCTTTATGATAGTTACATTTCCTTCTTGCTGACTCAGCCGTCTTGTAGAAGTGTAGCTGAAGGGGATTAACATGCCAACACAGTGGTGCCCTCAGTTATGTTATTAGTAATACTGAGTCATACGATTTCTGCTGAGGTGACTATTTTGATCATTGCAGAGCACAAAGCAACAGTGAAAAATTACTTCTATTTATATAAAAATATATGTTTTATATGTTACATATTTCTATTTATATATATAAAAACATTTTATATAATGTATAACAATACATTATTAATAAAGTAATATATTATAATATTATATAACATAATATCTGGAGTACTGTGTCCAGTTCTGGGCTCCCCAGTTCAAGAAAGATGAGGAGCTACTGGAGAGAGTCCAGTGGAGGGGTACGAGGATGAGGAGGGGACTGGAGCATCTCTGCTACGAGGAGAGGCTGAGGGAGCTGGGCTTGTTCAGCCTGGAGAAGAGAAGGCTGAGAGGGGACCTTAGAAATGCCTCTAAATATCTGCAGGGTGGG
>Ga0065711_1028015_pt1 | contig 44259 bp, 16 predicted proteins | sample Hoacrofraction12_FD_59098 | JGI IMG/M metagenome (GOLD analysis project Ga0065711, IMG submission 59098) | Hoatzin crop microbial communities from Cojedes, Venezuela - Epithelial fraction 12 v2 (version 2) | ecosystem: Host-associated > Birds > Digestive system > Esophagus > Crop | place... | reverse complement strand
CGGGCACAAACTGAAGCACAGGAAGTTCCATCTGAACATGAGGAAGAACTTCTTCCCTCTGAGGGTGACGGAGCACTGGAACAGGTTGCCCAGGGAGGTTGTGGAGTCTCGTTCTCTGGAGATATTCAAGACCCTCCTAGAAGCGGTCCTGTGCAGCCTGCTGTAGGTGACACTGCTTCAGCAGGAGGGTTGGACTAGATGACCCACAGAGGTCCCTTCCAACCTCTAACATTCTGTGATTCTGTGATTCTGTGAGTTACATCAGGGATATTAGTGAGACTTTCAATGTGGAAGCATAGTTGTGTGCAGAGTGCAAGAAGATCTGGGGATAGAAAGGCATGGTTTCCTTCATTAATATGGGACGTAGAGGAAGAGGAGGGCCGCAGGCTGGAAAAAGGTTCATCCAGGCGTGTGACCTCTGGATCAGAGTCGTCCTTCAGGCCTCATCATAGGAAAGGAAGTGTCCTGGGCATTGCTCACAGCTGCATTTTTCACATTGAAAGCTGTGCTTCAAGGCACTGCTGGGAGCTGTCTCCAGGATCCTCTGCTTCTGAGGCAGATGCTTTCACTTGCTGAGCCTCAGTGACCAGATTCAGGGACCTCTATCAGAGTGGCTGAGTGAGGCAGGAGGGTTCAGCATCTGCAGAAGGCAGTCACAGTCTTTCCCTGCCTCCCTCAATCTGTCTCCACAGCCCATTTTTCCTTCAACAACTGGCTTCTCCAGTGGACACAAAGGCACCGGGTCTGGGGAAGCAGGGTCTCAGGAAAAAACCCTCCACACTCAGCCTGTGTCTGCTCTGTTCCTGCATCACAGCAGACCTGGGCTCCTGTGCGACCCTTTGGAGCTAGCGGTAAGAGCCACACCCACAGTCAAAGCACAACTTCAGGCTCAGGATGAATGTGCAGTTTCCAAGGTTCAGGTTTCACATTGACTTTCAGGTTACTACAGCCATGGCGTCTGCAGTGTCTTGGTAAAACACTAAGAAAAGTGTCTCTGTAGGAAAATAGTTAAATCTGTGCCTGAAAACTTTTCTAAGTTAGGTAAGGTGTGTCAATTCTGGTCAATTCTCTGGTGAGGAAACAGAATCACAGAATCACAGAATGTTCAGGGTTGGAAAGGACCTCTGTGGGTCATCTAGTCCAACCCTCCTGCTGAAGCAGGGTCACCTACAGCAGGCTGCACAGGACTGCGTCCAGGTGGGTGTCGAATATCTCCAGAGAAGGAGACTCCACAACCTCCCTGGGCAACCTGTTCCCCGGCTCCGCCACCCTCAGAGTGAAGAAGTTCTTCCTCATGTTCAATGGAAATTCCTGTGCCTCAGTTTGTGCCTGTTGCCCCTTGTCCTGTCGCTGGGCACCACTGAAAAGAGTTTCGCCCCGTCCTCCTGACACCGACCCTGCAGATATTTATAGGCATTTATAAGGTCCCCTCTCAGCCTTCTCTTCTTCAGGATGAACAAGCCCGGATCTCTCAGCCTTTCCTAATAGGACAGATGCTCCAGTCCCCTCATCATTCTCGTAGCCCTCTGCTGGACTCTCTCCAGTAGCTCCTCATCTTTCTTGAACTGAGGAGCCCAGAACTGGACACAGTACTCCAGATGAGGCCTCACTAGGACAGAGTAGAGGGGGAGGAAAGTCTCCCTCACCCTGCTGGCCGCACTCCTCTTAATGCACCCCAGGATCCCATTGGCCTTCTTGACAGCCAGGGCACACTGGTGGCTCATGGTTAACCTGTCGTCCACCAGGACTCCCAGGTCCCTCTCTCTGCAGAGCTGCTCTCCAGCAGGCCTGTCCCAAGCCTGTACTGATGCATGGGGTTGTTCCTCCTCAGGTGCAGGACCCTGCACTTGCCTTTGTTGAACTTCATCAGGTTCCTCTCTGCCCAGCTCCCCAGCCTATCCAGGTCACGCTGAATGGCAGCACAGCCTTCTGGTGTATCCACCACTCCTCCCAGTTTTGTGTCATCAGCAAACTTGCGGAGGCTACACTCTAACTCTTCATCCAGGTCATTGATGACGAACTTGAACAAGACTGGGCCGAGTACTGACCCCTGAAGAACACCACTAGTTACCGGCCTCCAACTAGACTCAGTGCTGCTGATGACAACCCTCTGAGTTCTGCCATTCAGCCAGTTCTCAATCCACCTCACACTCACACAAACAATAGTCTTAATCTTAAAGTCCAGTTATATGATGTCCAAGCAATTACAAAACCATAACCAAAACACTGAACACCACCAAGGACAGAACTACCAAGTTTTACAAGGAGATGGCATTCTCAGCTGAAACTGGTGAGCGGTTAACTTGAATTTATCGGTGGAATAAGGATTTCATCAATTATCTGGATTATGACCTGGGCATACGGGAAATCCGAGCTCTTTGAATTCCAGTCTTCCATTTTCGTAGTTTCATTCAAAGTCCATGCAAATAAGGACTCAAAATGAAGTCAATGTAACAGCATTTCTTATCAGTGATCTATTGTTGGGAGAAAGGAGAACTCATCAGAGACAGGGTTTGTTCATTGAGGGGATGACTCATTTACTTCAATCTACTAGCACAGATGTTTTAGCATATCTGTCATCCTGTAGGTGATCCATCTACCTGAAGGCCTTAGCTGCCTGAACCTTCATTTCTGTGATTTGTGGTTTTTTTAATACATGCTTGGAAGAAAAACCCCATTAAAAAGAAATACATAAAATGTCTACATCCCCACAGAAGTAATTTCTCAAATACGGTGTTTTCATGGGCATTTATTATGAATGGCCATGATAAAATTACATAGATAGTAGACACTAGCTTACTAAGAGCAAAGTGAGGGGACCTGATACTAGATAGTTGTTTATTTTTATTAAAATAAAGTTTCGTCTCAAGTCAGCAATTATTTAAACAAGGCTAGTGCTGGCTGATTTGCATTCCCTCAACTCAAAAGATTTCAAGTACTTTATTATATTGTAGCTATAAATCTAACTACACGTAGCGAAATGAAAGGTCGTCTGACTGAGCAGGGCTTTTATACTGAAAGAAGATTGGAAACAACATAACTAATCTAGGATTTTTTCCTGACGATGTGGCTGTAGATGGTAGACAGTGATGCCTCATGGGGACAACAAAGCCTTCATGAGACTGAAGATGAGGGAAGCCCATGTAATTGCACAATTTCCCACAAGCCTCTCTAAACTTGGAAACAAGGGACTCAGATATTTAATAAAATGCATTTTTCCAATATTTTTGGGAAGTCACATGTTTTGATGAGTACAGAGTTGTAAGTTTTATTTATTTGAAACAGTCTGACCTTGATGAAATTATTTTACCTCTCTTCTCTCAGTTAAAAAGGTGGTGAGGAAACTTGTGTACTTGATGAGATGCTTTGAAACCAAATGTGAAACCCTTCTTGTTGTGGAGGTCAGTTAGAATTCAGCACGAAGCAGGAAAGGTAGAATTCTTCCCGTGTAATACTCCTGGAGGTTCCAGAAGTCCTGTGGGAAATCTCAGTGAAGACTTCAAGATGATTTATTGCTCACAGGATTGCAAAACCCAGCATTTTTGGGATTCATTCCTTAACAGAACAAAGGCTCATCTGTCTTCAAGGCCAAGGCCTGTGCTGCATGCATACATACATGCCAAACCTTTCATTCAAAAGCATATCAACATCTGCTTTTGGAAGAAAGGTGCACATATGTACACATGCACACATGTACATCTGTGTGTTTGCTGACATCCATATCTGTGCAAGTGCTACATAAAATGCAGATGAAGCTTTTCAATCACATAATTTAGTAATCTGTTTAACCATTCTGGCTGTCTTCCATTCAAAGCAATCAGACATAGCTTCACAGACATCAAAACTATTTATAAAGCTATTTAAAGGTTACAGTTCTCCTTCGGAAAAATGGATTTTTGAACTTTGGATACCTAAAAAGTATCTGATATTTCAGAAAATCCGAAGTACTTTCTTTAGGATGACTAATGAGTTTCTGGATGCAGCCAGCCATTTTTTTTTCTCCTGAAGTATTACTTAGCTTATTGAAGATCCTGATTCTAATAAATTGGAATTTCCAGTGTAGAATGACTTGGAGAAATCAATTAAGATTAAGATCTCATGCACCAAGGTATTCTTTGTTAGAAAAATACAGCCAGATATTTTAACAATCCAGAAAAAGAAAAATCACTTGTTCGTAGTTTAGCTTAAGCAGTCCAGGATGCAGAAACTTTCACAGAAGTGCATAAATTCCAGCTTAAGCAGTCAAAGGTGAAGAAGCTTTGTATTTCATGAAAGTACATAAATGCAAGTTATTCTAAGAAACATTAGCACATTTTAAGCCATGGGAAACAGGGCCTATCCATTTATACACAGCAAAGTATGATGAAACACCTAGAGACAGATACAGAAAAAAATTGTCAGAAGTCAGTAACAGAGCTAGTAATGGAAATCTGGGTTCATCTACAATAAAAAGCTTTGCCTGGCAGACCCAGTGCTTCATACTTTCCTTGAGCTCAGGGTGTGCAAAGAGGTCAAAGCTAAAAGATGTTTTTTCTATAAAAGAGAAGGCAGGAAGCTAAATGCAAGCATCCATATGAAAACAGACCAGTCTCTCCAAGTAGGCAACATGGCTTATGTTAGCACGAAAAGACAAATAATTTGAGGCTGTCCAGAAGGCTTACCAAAAATATTAAGCAAATTGTGACAGCTTTCTCACTTTCAATACTTGATTTTAAGTAGGTCACGTTTTTGCAACCTTTTTCACTTCAGTACAAGATAAAAATATTCTTTGTAAGTCACTGTGGGATAAAAAGCTCTGTTTTTTCTCATATGTGCATTTTCATTACTTTGCATTTTTTAATTTTTTTATTACTAGCAGGGACTTTCTATCTATATGTTAAAAAGACAGAGATTATTTGCAGGGATGATAATTACCATATGCTCACATGGCAGTTCTCAGTTGCAAAGCTGTATTTTGTAATAACTAGCTGCCTATGGATATTTTTTTTATCTATCTTAATTGACATTGTATTGACCAAACTGGTTTATAGCAGGAAATTAGAAAAATAAATTTTCAGCTGCTCCCCAATGCAGGGAATAACCTTTTGTGTTTGTAAAGTTCAAAATCAAAATAGCTTAAACAAAGCATTTCTTCTGACTTTCTCATCTGTGAAATAAATACCAATTAGTTTCCTACACACAAATTATGTGTTCTTCTTTCCCTTTCTACAGGATAAATTATAAACTTGTACAAAAATGCTACCAGTCTCCATGTTTTACGTGTGACAGTCCTTCTAAAGTGTTCCAGTATTTAAAATACACTGGGCTTCAGTGCACACACAAATCAGGAATGCATGGCTGAAAGACACGAGCAGACAGAAGCAGCAGACAGGATGGCAGAGAGGAAGAGCAAACAAATTCGAAGAAGTGGAAAACATCCTCTCATAGCACCCAGATATGGGAGTGAAACAAACCCAGCTAGTGAATCAGTTGTTCAAAACACAAACATACTAATAACAGATAATCCAAGTGTTGTAGCTGTCTAAGTAAGGCAGTTAAAAGAGGAGGTCTATTCTGCAGAATGCAGAGAAAGAAATAAATTGGGCCAAAGAGGAAAAAAGCTTGCTCAGTCACTACAAATACTAATGATGACCTTTTAATTTATCAAGGTGAAGTATACATACATTTTTGTATGACTAGGACCTGTCCATTGAAGCAGAGTTTAGATATACTCATGCTAGATGTAGAAGAAGTAATTTAGGTTCTCAAGGAAATTTTACATTGCAGTTTAGGATTCAGTGCAAAATAACTTAATCTATTAAAAATCCCTTACTGCCACAACTTCTGTAAATTGAAACAAACCAATTTATTTTCTAGCCACTAGCTGAAAGGAAAAGTGTACCTGGCATGTTGTTAGAAAAATAAAATTAAAAAAATAAATCTCATGTTAACATTTTGTGTGTTCACAACAAGGTATTTTGTCCAAAGCACACTTGGGAATCTCCACACTGCTTTGTAGTATAGATGTACTGCTGGAATATGCGTCACAAAGCTCATTTGCTTTGATGCAATCTTCTCTACTGTCGTAATTTCAGACATCTCATCTGATACAAAAAGTATTAAACCAAAGCCAGATAGCATATTGTGTCTATCTATAGGCAGTGAAAAATACATATGGACACACACAAGATGCACACTCATGCTGTAGACATCAGTAGATTTCAATCCTGATACACGTCATATGCAGGTTTACGCTTGGTGGAAAGTCACAGTCCTGTGCCTCTGAGTGAAGTAATCTAAGATTAGAAAGTGCTAGAAGTATGCAAACATAACTTCAGTTTTGTTGGTGTTTTTTGTTTCCCCAGAATAAAACAAAAAGAAACCACTGAAAAATCTTTCAATATTGGAAGAACATTAGGACATTTGAAATAATTTTAAAGAAGCCATTCACAATGAGGCTGAAGGAGGCAAACCAATACCTTTAGAAGTTTTGCAGTATGTACTTCCAGACAAGATCCTGTAGAGATTTTGAGCTATAACAGATATACAATATATGTAGTCTGCATACAGGAAAGGCAGTCATTTGGCAGGGCAGACTAGATAGACAGCATGGTCCAGGGTAGTTTCTTGACAAAGAAGGACTGAATAAAAAAAGCTCAAAGATAATTTTAAAAGCACCTGCTTTAGGTCCATCTTGTCAGCACTATTTAAAACTATTTATACTGTTGTCTGCGTTTAGATAAGAGAAAAGAAGGAGAGCATATGATGATGATCAGGAATACCCTCAAGAAGATCCATCAGAAGGGGATATGGTAGAACACTTTCTCCTCAAAGATTACCATATCTCAGTGAAAACTGAGGTTTCCTTTTAAAATAATAATAAGGAAGGAGATGTGTCACCTGTTTCCATATGTATTTTTCTATATTTAAATTTATATATATATATATTTATGTTTGGGAAGGCCTCTGGATGAATATCACTAATCCACATACCCTTCAAACCTCAGGGAGAAGAAGTAGAATGTTCAAAACCAATCTTGAAACCAATACTCACAGATCTTACAGGCACGAAGCCAAAGTAGAGGAATATCTGCAATGTTGTGTGTCTGTCACTGCAGTTGGTGAACACTGATGACAGTTGTATTGGATTTGTTTCCCTCTCTGCACTCCTCTGTCTCAGCCTGCATACTGGAAATCCTTCACTATTTTTAGCTTCTTTAGACTCAGGTCACAATAGAAGAGTAGAAAACATTTGCCAAGGATCTGGAAAATGGTTCCTTGAAGAACGAATGTCAGAGCTGAGTGCCTACCATGTACTAGCATTCTGGAATAAAGCTGCTGCAAACAGAAAAAAAACCAAAGCAAACCAAAAACAAAACACAAACTGTTTCCTGTAGAAGATGACACTGCGAAATGCCAGTATCTATCCTATAATTGTTTTATATCCTGACAGAAAGGTAAGAGCTGTCCCAGAAAAAAGTGATCTCAAAGTAACAATCTGCCTTTGCAGCAAGGGCTGGTGTTGTCACAGAGTGCTCTGGAGGATTACAGCCTCACAAAGGAAGAGCTGGGAACTAGTTTGCTTTCATTAGCTTTTGCAGGTCTTGTTAGTGCTAGAGAAAAATATTTACACTCAGACATTTTCACAGAAAGAAGAGTCCTTAGCTTATATCTGTCAACTATGTGCAGCATTCTTCAGAGAGAGATTAAAGTCTGCTGACTTGCGCTTCAGGAATGATCACACTGTTTCAAAACACATGAACATAGACATCAAAGCAGAGTCATCAGGAGAAGAGGATGTACCGCCATCTGTAGGGAAGCCTGAAAGGCAATCAGATGGAACAAGATAACTAAAAAGAGATAAAGTTGGTCTGGGAATAACCAGCCATTGAGGAGTCTGAAAAATGAAACAGAATGAAATAAAATAGAAACTCAATATGGTGCTTCAACATTAAGAGAGAATTTATTTTCACTACAGGACAGTATGAGATTCCCAGATTACTTATTTCACATATAGACATACAGTTGCAACATTTCTCTGTTTTCTTTCCCTTGTTATTCTCCAGTTAGACTCATAGAACCAGAGATTAATTTAAGTGGGAAGGGACCTTTGGGGGTCATCTAGTCCAACCTGCTCCTCGTGGCATGGCCAGTCAAATCAGACAACTCTGAGCCTTGTTGAGTTGAGTTTGGAATATCTCTAAGGATGGAGACTCCACAGCCTCTCTAGGCAGCTATTTAAGTTAGGCCACCCTCACACTGACAAATATTTTCCTTATACCTTACTAAAAATTCCTGTGTCACACCTTGTGTCCATTGCTTCTTGCCCTATCATTATGCTGCTTGTTCAGGTATAGACACGGTGTCACAAAAGAAACAACCACTAGCATTTTTAGACAAGGAGACTACACATCAGAATTCAGTCTCTGCAGGAGCTGGAGTTTGCTGATCCTGTGTTGCTGCAGAAGGGAAAAAGAGTGATTTTTCTTTTTTTACCTGAACACAGATAATTAAAAAGAAGGCACAATATTTCTGGAATAAATGTATTTCTCCTTTGAACTCTGAGCCCACTGTGACTGCCTGAAGATATCTTCACTGGTTGCTCTGTACTTCAGCTGTATGGGCTGGTGTAGAAAGAAAGCTGCTTATTTTTAATCTTGACAATGGCACTGCAACGATTCCACTAAGACTGTGGAGCTTTTGACCTTACAAAGATACCAATTTTAAAAGTATAATTTGATTTAAATACAGGAAAATGCCAAATGAAAAGAGATACCTGTATTTTTTTTGTTACTCTTTCTCTAGAACATGCATGCTGACTGGCAATTTAGCCCTGATAAATATGTTTGTACAGCAAAACACTGCAGCTTAAATAGCTCATTTTACAGACTCTGTGTGTGGAATCATGTTGGATGTATAGAAGTGGTTTTAATAAAATTACAGAAACATAAAATAAACTGCCAACTCAAATGCAATTTGAGACAAGAAATTTATCTCCTGGTTTTGTCTTTTTCCAACATGCAAAGCAGGGGAGATAAAGCATGCTGATATTGATTTCAAACTCCAGTCATAAAAAATTAAAAGTTATCTGTCAGTAAAGGAGAAAAGAATGTTTTCCATTTTGCTTAGAGAGCTCTTGAGTGCTTGTGTGAATGGAATTTACAGCATTAATAAAATCTTCGTGGAAATACTATTTTATTTTTACTGTTTCTTCTTCTTCTGTGATTTAATAAAATACTCTGTGGTGTTTACTTGACTTTCCTGCCCTGGGATGGCAGGAATATTTAGCCACAATTTTTCATGTGTGTGTCACCAAGTCCAGGACATCAGTACCCCCACTGGTTTTGGGTTATAGGAAAATGGACTCGGTGGAAGTTTCTCCTTTGATTCAGTGTCTTTTGAAACAGGAGGAAGGGGAAATAACTCTACACAGGCATGGTGAGTGGGATCTGAGGACTCTCTGAGCAGGCTACTGAGTTGGGTAACAGGATTTACGTCTCATTTTTCTTAACAGCCAAGTTTAAGAAATGTCTGGTTCAATGAAAAGACTACTTTGCGCACAGTAAATAAGATGACTATCTAGAAGGTGAAGTTGTTTCCAAGGAAAACAGAGGAAGAAATGCCTTGATTTTCATGTGGTTAATCCCTGTATTCTGTGTTGTATTAGAGATTCATGCTAGTGAACGGTGAAACCACTGACACTGAAGCTGGAAATTAAAATCATGTCTACTGAGTGTAAAATCATTTTTTTCAGGAGAGTAGGTAGCCTTCAAATACCTTCTGGGAAGGTCTACAAGGAGCTATTTCTTCATACAGTATGCATAAACTCATCAACTCCATATATACGAACAGACTAAGAAGGGAGATAACCACTTTGTGAAAGTCATTGTGGTACTGCATTGGCAGATATGTAAACATATCTTCCATGAGGTGGTAGGAACAAAATAGGAACTCTCTGGGAAGCTGCCATCCCTTGAAAGCCTACTCTTGCCCTAAAAGCCTAGCGTCCCTTTCAGTGCCACTCAGCAGCAGTACAGTTTATACCCTCTTCGAGGGTAAGAGGAAGAGCAAATCTTTCTAGGTTGCTCTGCCTCTTCTTTGCTTCCCATCCTGCCCTTACATGTCCACTGTTTGCTCTTTTGTGTATTTTGTTATCTCCTCCCTCTCCAGTAAAATACAAACTCCAAGATAGCCTAAGAAGTCAATGTTCTGTCAGATGTTGTCACGGATTTTTAATAAGGATCAGCTGTCTTTCTAGCACAGTGGTGCGCTGCCTCCAGAAATTTGATAGCAAAGGCAATTCTCCATGCCCACGTGAATCCAAAAGCTGTTCTTAATCCTCATTGGTGGTGGTTTGTTACAGCAAGGTGATTTAAAATTTCTTTTCTTCTCCAGAGCACTGCCATCTAGTGCTAATCCCTAGAAATGCAATAAAAGTTTTGTAACTGCAGAGGTTCATGCTGCTGGAGGCATGGTGACCATGTCACATAAAAGTAATTCAGATCCATAATAGTAGCCGAAAGTTGAAAAGTGCTGATGTGATTTCGTATAGGTAGAGAATGGAAGGCTTTGACAAGCAGAGAAAAACACCTGCAGTACAGACCTGCAGGCTGGATGAGAATGAACATAAGAGGATGGTGCAACTGCAGTCCTGCTCTTGGTACACCACGCAACCATCAGATAGTTACAACCGCAGTACAGGGAACACTCCTTGCAACCATATATTGGGGAGCCTGTTTGTCTGCGGACACAGTGATTTGCTTTTAACGAGCATTTAAAATTGCTGAAGGTTCCCTATCCTGCTCTCATTGAGGAATGGTGTCACCACAAGTGCTAATGAGCAATCAGCTGGCTGTGCTGAGCTCTCTGACCAGTGTGCTTTTTCAGCTTGTTGCAGATGCAAGGCAACCTTATTGCTAAGCACCTGGACCTGTCCTCATAAAGGCTTTGTGGCTTAATAAGCAAGTTGTCAATCCTCCAGGCAGGGCAATATGCTCCCCCTAGTTTCTCCTTTCCAGACTCTCATGATTATCTGGTGTCAAATTTATGAAACCTAACTTTGTTAAATATGATGGATTTGCTAAATACTTCCTTTAGGTGCCATTATGTGCAGAAGTGGTGTAGAAATCAAGCTCATTACAGCTTTTTGGGGAGATAGCTTACTAAATGCAGATTACAATGCCATTCTCAACTCCAGCACTAATTAATATTTGAACTATGATGTGACAGGGTCAGACAATCAACTAATGTAAACCAGCTGAGGAGTTCTCAGTGTGCAATCTGATGAACTGCAAGGGCACACTGTAGAGTCAATAAGGAAACAACATAATGGCATACCCTCGGTATTATTTCATTTCATTTAAGCCATATGCCTAACAAACTTTTCCTTACTTTGCAAGTATACAATCACTTATACTACAAAAGTTAGTCTGTTTTACAGTGTAAACGATGGTTTGGGTGTTGTTTTTTATTAAATGTTCTATTAAAGAAAAAGGCTAGCATAAGTAAAAGTAGATGTCTATTACCGCTTTTCAAATTTATCATCAAAGTCTTATTACAGCAGTAAGCATATAAAAGCACCACACAGCTCAAGATGAAGCTCTGCAAACCTGCAGACTGCCATCTCAGTTGCTTGGCAATTCCAGCTAAGCTGATTTGTTTCTGACTGTTTGTGACAGCACCATCCGTATTCTCCAGTGATGTTATTTGCAAGAGGTGGTAGTCTGCTTTGTCCGATATTCACAACTACTTGGGAAAGTCCCAGGAAACCTGTGCAAGCAGTTCTAAGTCAGCGTTCAGATTCACTGACCAAGGGCAGGGAGGAGAATTGTAATTGCAGAAGCTGTCAGATTATTGTTTTTTCCGAAGGACCAAACACAGAGCGGTGCCTGCTATCCAGGGGCAAAGCTGACAACCCACATGTGTATTTTATGTGCACTAGTACTGCACAGGCATGGAGAAGTCTATCATGGTAAAAGACCTTAACATACTCAGCACTGCGAGAACTTTTGAGAAATCTCATACAATATAGCTGAAAACTAGTAGAGCACCAGCTTTCTATTGTCTTCAAGGGCATTACCAGTCAACTGTATGATATACATGAACATAGAGCCAGCTTGCTTCGGGGGAGGGAGAATTATCCATTCTTTCCGCAGGAATTAAATCCTCCTCAGATGTCTAGTTTGTACGAAGGTCTTGCTTTAGTTTCTGTTTCTGACACTCTCATGAGACTGGTAGTTGTAGTAGGTGGGAGACCTGTGGTCTGCTGGTAGCAACTAGAGACCAGCAGAGTATCTCACATACTGTGGGATCATTGAGTTTAGCCAGCTGAAAGCCACCACCACGATGCTCCTTCATCTTTGTGACAGTAACCTCTTACTATAACTTCTGGATCACTGGCAAGCTTTTAATGCTGTGGGTCAGCCATAGGACGTTTCAGTGGCAAACATAAAGTAAAATTTGGGCCACTAATTTCTGCTTCCATGGTAGCATTGTAGTTAGCCAGCTTTCCCTGACACTGTGCCTAGCTTGTGTGTTCAAAATGCTGTAAAGGTATGGGAACAGATACCAACAGACACCCAGCCAACCTAAGTTTGAATTCAGATGGATTATTTCCTGAGAGCCACAGCAAATCAATCCTTATTTTACCTCTACAGTATGCTTATCCTGAGTTGGTATGACCTGATACCATATCTGTTTAGGATTCACATATTTTCTCTTGTACTCCTCAGGACTGTCAGCTTGGAGCAGCCGTAATACAGTTCTGCTGGCAAGTGTGGACGAATAAGAAAGCATTGCAGTGCCAAAGTAATCCACTCTTTTCCTTGCTCCATCTTCTCACAAAACCTTAAGTGCAGCTGTAGTCTATCTGCCTACTGGGGCTTATTTAAGGACCAGCAAGATCAGAGCTTTTACCATGCTTGGTTATCTCACACACTCACTCACTCCCTCAGATATTCACCCACACACAATTGTGTGCTGCCAGCCAGCTGTTGCTGTTGTTGTATGCTTTTTGCCTACCACAGTTGGTTTTTATTTGCATCACAGTGAGCTCTAGAAATCCCACTCAGAGTAGGGTAGGACAGCTCTTGATGGTAGGTCTTGTTCTTTCACCCCAAAAGTTCAGGGTGCAAATGCATATATCAAAAGACTAGGAGAAAGGAGCTGCTGAGGCAGAGATTTTCACAGGTGTGTTTGAACTAGCATACAAAGTCTGTTTTTAACAGGAAATCAAAACCATTTCTTGCTCCAGCAATTGGTTTACCTATAAGCAGCTGAATTTCTGTGTTCCCACATGCACATTGAAGCTCATATTAAGTATGCATGCATTTTGAAATGCCACCAAAATTCCCGGAGGTCACAAATCAGATCAGACATATGACTACTGATACCATGATAGACATACAGACACCAGCATTTGCCTTTCAAATTGCTTCTGCAATTCGTCAGGTAAAGAAGCATCATAATCTAAACCATGATTACAGACAAGATTCACCAGATCAGCACATTGCATTAGCCTCTTAGAAAAGTAATGTGAGGTGTACGAGTTAGGATGTTCCCCAAATTCAGCCATTCCCTGTCATCAGCCACAGTCCCTCTTGAGTTGTGGTAGTTTCGAAAAGACTTTGCCAAGAGTGACTTTGTGGACCGTACAGGGACATAGCACAGTCTTACAGCTAAAATAGTAAAGAGGTTCTTTCTCCTCTGTATTGCCAGTTTCCTGAGTAACCTCAAGGAAGTCATTTATTCTAGGTTTTCCTTGGCTTTTCGGTATATACACCTGGAAAAACACAAGTATATACATACCAACTTTTTTTCCTAAAACCATCAATACACATACACACACAAAAAAAATCATCAATATAAAGGCATTGATCCCTCAGCAGTACAGCTCTCTTGTCTGGAGAGAACTCGTCACAGCTTTGGTCTCATGACTCCCAAGGCTGCTGTGTTTGGATGGGAGTATTTCCTTCGAGAGAAGCCCCCAGTATCTAAATGGCATTTGTAAGTCTTACTTCATCTCTTCAGCTCACTCCCAAATCACAGGTTCCTTCTTCTTACATGTCCCAGTAGGACCCAATGTTCCCAAATCAGTGCTGAATCCACATGTCCTCTAGCACATGAAAAACACTCACTTTCAGAGCCACTCTTGAGGGGTACAACAATTCGCTTTTCTGACAAGTGACAGCAAAGTCAAGTAACATGCAGATAGTAGAAAGGATCTCCAAAAGGCATGCTCACACTTTACTGAGAGGTAAAAATGAGATAAAGTATGCAGAATGTGTATTTTCCTCTGTGTACTACATTTTCCTGCCCTATATACCCAGTCCTCTTTCTGCTCATAGACATATTTCTTATGCAAAACCACGACCTTATTTGAGTCCTAAAGACCTCTGCCTTGATCTAAGCATGTGCCTGAAAGACATGTGGGGCCAGCAAGCTGATTGTGCTGGGGTGAAAGGAACATTGTTCGCCTGTCAGACCGCAGGGTGTGGAGAAAAACAATATCAGTACCTCGCGTATGATTGATGTATTTCCACACACAGCCATAGTTACATTATTTTCATCAAAGCCTGTTCTCCTGGTGGGAAGGAGAATTATCTGTCCTGATTTCTCAGCTCTAGAATGCATCCCATATCCAAAGTATACGAGCAATTCATCGCATCTGACATAATTATTTCACAATTGCACTGATGTGGAGAGTTAGTATCTTGAATGGAAAGGGCAAACTGAGTCTGAGGAGAGGATGTGAATACTCTATTCCAGTTAAGTCTCCAGCTTAAAAGTTGTTCTTCACAAAAATGAATACTGCAGAGCTGCACTTTCCAAGCTTCTTTCACAGATCATCATATCCATTTTACAGAAGAGGCAGCTGAGGAAAAAAGTCACTCATTCAGAATGGTCTTACCAGTTCAGGTCTCTTTCTTAATTCTCTCTCAAAGACATATATTTTTGTATTTTGTTTCATCCTATGTGTAGAAAATATGTCATTCTATTTCATTTACAATTCCTTGCTCTCAATTTCCCTGTCAAAATTTTGAAGATACAATAGCAACAAGGAATAATTAAATTTCTGAAAACCCCATACACTTTCCATTGGATTGTAAACATCACTTACCTTCAAGACCAAATTTGACTGCAGAGTTCCTGTAGTGTTTGCATGAGAAGTCTGGATTTCCTAACCATTCATCTGAAACTGTTTTTACAGATCACTGCTCACTTAAGAACTGTAGAGGAGAAGTATAAGTCTCAGTAAAATTCATAGAATTTAGATTTGTTGACTTTTATTCTTCTGTACATGACTTAAGTTAACCTGTTTTATGCCACACAGCACTCCCTGAACAGCAAGCCAGCAATTAATAACTTTTGTAGAATTAGAAGATACAGATTACAGAAGAAAGTATGAAAATCTCAGGAAAATATTAGTGGCAGCATATTTCCTCAGTTCTTAAATGAACAACAGTTATGGGAATGCACAGGGAATACTTGGCCCTTTTTAACTACTGTGCTTCACAACTTTCGTAGATATATCAGTTCTTGATTATAGTTTTGTTCTTAGAAAGAAATTTTGCTTGGGGGACTGTCCCTCCTTCCCTCCCTCTCCCCCAAGTTATACATTGACACAGTACATTCAAATTTCAAAAAGAGCAGTTTTCCCCAATCAATAATCTCTACCAAACGACTAATAAAGAAAATAATATGTATTTCTTATCCTGTAGAACTTCACTAAAGAAGGAATCACTGAACACTGCTAAATCATGGAGACCTCCAAATCTGTCTACAGCTTCTTGTAGTGAATGAAGAAAATGTTTATGTCTACAACTTGATGGAATAATAACAAAAAGGAGAAAACAGGGGCCAAAACAAATAGAAAATAGAAATATTAAAAGACTATATTATGTTACATTATGTTATATTAAATTAGATGTAGTCGTCTGTCAATATACCATGAAAAAAAGGCTTGCATATTTCCTGTTTTTCTCCAGATTTTGAAATGACCAGATTAAGTAGAAACGGCATCTTAAAACCTGCATATTTACATTGAGTCTTGGACCATCCAATTAAAGAGTTAAAGCTAAAACTACCAAAATGGCATAGACTCTTTACCATACAAGAGAACATGAAATCTAGTTTCCTTGTGATGAACTGTAAAGTGTATTTTCTGCTTGAATTCAGACATTTTTATCCTGTCAATGTTATTTGAATAAGTGCAACAACAGAGGCTTCTATTATGCAACATCATTTGAACACATAAGCAAAATGGATCTGGGTTTGAAGAAATTAGAATGCTTCTTAATGTAACAGAGGATCCATCAGAACTAAAAGAGGAGTGGTGGAGGAGCTGAAGATGATAATAAATGCTTGAAACCTGTGATTCTTGATTGTGTTAAATCAAGCAGTTCATCCATACTTCTAAAAGCGCTAAATACCAATTTGTTTTTTCCTAGGTGTAGATACACATCAGCATGCTGTTGTTCGATTGTGCTCTACATCACTTCAGACTTGCTATAGTAAGACTACAAGTCTTTACAACAGAAGAGGAAAAAATAGAACAAATGATGGTTTAAAACTTCCCATACTAGCCTGATTTCACTAAAAACAGTCACTTGTATTAAGGCAACTTAGTAATAAAGGCATAAAGCAAAGCATAAGCCCCAGGCCACCTAGTCCCTAAGAAATCCCAGAGGTACAGTGAGAGAGCAGATATGGGTGGACACTATTGTGATGCAGTGGAACAAAGGGAAAAGAAGTGGAAAAATGCCATGGGCAGGCCTGAAGCACAGTTTTGCATGAATTGTACTTGGAAAGCATTTCTATGAAAAAGACTGTTAAAGCATGAAGTGGAAGATTTCAGCTGAAGTAATGGCTGTCTAGGCCATTTCACTCGATTTTAAATGCGCTTAAGGTGAGAGACTGTGTTTGTTAGTGCAAGATAAAAGGTCCCCTTCAGGGCTGGCAAGCAAAGGTCAGAGCCTAGGAAGGAGAAAGGCAGTCAAAGGATCATTGTAACCTGTAAGTGTTGTTCACATTCTCCACCTTATCATCCCACCAGCACATCAACATCTTTTTCTCTCAGCAGCTCAGTGTAGAGTCTGGATCAGTCTTCAGTGGAACAAAACCAGCTCTTCCTCATCAACTGTTGTCGGAATGTTTAGTTAGCAACAAGTAAAGAGGAGGTAAAAATGGTTTCAGAAACTATATGCAGTTTCAGTCATCTTTAAAATACTGTGAAGTTTGGCTTTGAAACTGCAATGGAGATAGCACAGGAAAGTTAATGAGTAGCTGCTGAGCAGATTTTGATCTTATCAAGACTGAAAAATTTGAGCACACAGCCAACCAGGGATGGAGAAAAGAAGAGAGAATACGTGTCTTGATCATAATTGATTTTTTCAGAAGCTAGAGGGTGTGAGTATTGTGTTAGGAGATATACAGCCAGATCCAGCATGCTCATAGAGGCAAGGCTGCCGCAGATCCACGCCCTCGTGTCTGACAAGCAGCAAGGTTGGGCGTGGGCACGAACAGACAAACACACATGTATACCACATATATACACAGCCAGCCACACAAATTGGCATAGACAAACACACAGGGCAATCCCACAAACCCAGACAGCACCAGTGCCCTCATCCTGCTCCCCTTCACAGCTGAGCAGGATGGGCATCCACTAGTGAGGAAGCTGTATGCATATATATAGGTATAAGGAAGATGCCCCCAGCAGCTGGGCTCAGACACTCCGTTTACCCCATAGCTACCCCGTGATCTCAGTCTTGATGGCCCTCACACCTGGACCGTAGCTGAGGCTGCGAGGGGCCTGGACAGGTCACCCCTTCCTCTGAGTCCATAACTGAGGTTCTTGGTAGCCACTGTGCTCCTCTGCAGGTGTGCAGAGTGCTTTTATCACATAACCTAACAGCTTTTTTTCCAACAAAAAGCACAGGCGGCAGTTTTGGAGTGAAGCAGTAGAAACTGCAAAGATTATTTTCAGTTGTTGCTGAATCACTTGGTTTTGATTAAACCTTTAGGTTTGTTTGCAGAATTGGCTGTGTGCTCTGCAGTGATTGGGGGTGGGTTTTTAAAGTGAGTAAGGTGGGATGGATTGCAAAAGATTAGTTGTCCAGAAGGCTATAAGAATCTTTTCTGCATCAGGTACTGCTCCAAAGCTAGCTCAGAATAATAACTGCCGATAGCAAGTCAATCAAATCTCTCCATGAATAAAACTGGAAGTTCCAGTCTGTTTCTGGGCAGAAATGTACCTCAGCAGTTGTCCAGAACTAGCAGCCCTTCGTAGTACCTGTGTGGTTCACAGACGTGTGATCAGCCTCTTGTTCCTGCAGACAGAGTCATCTCTGTGGGTGTGCACAAGCACTGCAAAGAAGAATGCTTGCAATAAATGGCTGTGGAGCTCTCCTGGCTGTCATTACTGTGCCTCTCCCCAGCACTTTCACAGTTCTGAAAGCTGAAAATGCGGCAGAGTAAAAGCAGCAGCACAAGTGTACGATTAGCTAAGCACTGAGAGCATAATTATGCCTTGATAGATGAACCAGAAATGGAAGCTGGCTGTTGCCGTGTTTGTGGAAGAGAAAGAGGATGAAAGTCTATGAAAATGAAGCACTGGGAAAGGAGTAGAAATGTTACTGTACTGAGGGAAGGAATAATTCAAATAATGAATTCCTCGTGTGTTCAAATATTTGAATGAATAGGTGTCAGAAATTAGTTCCTAAATTTCAAGTTTAGACCACAAAAACCACCTTTCATTGTGGCATAACATGGGTAGGCATTTTCATACTTTTTCTAGCTCAAGAAGGGGAGGGGGGGAGTGTCATGTTGTTCATTCCTTAAGAACTTGTTCATCCTATCATTCACTTTGCTGACCTTCTCTGACCTCCCTGCTGACTCAAACCAGTAAGTGTGGTAGTCCTGAACTTTCAAACTTCTGCATAACTCTCTTAATCAATAGTGCCTTGCTTCTAGACAGTTACCAAAACAGCGAAGAAAACCTGCCCTGTGCACATTTGCATGAAAGATCCTTTGGGCATATCTTTTCAGTATGTCCTATTTTACAGTAACTGTAAAACAGATGTCATTTAGCAGTAACTAATTCAAATATCTGGTAGCTACCAAGGGGAATCATTCTTTGAATTAGGGATTAGAATGGCTTCAGCACAAAGAAAGATAAATTGGGACTTCCGTCATCAGCCACTTGTTCAGGTAAGCTTTGAGAAAATTATTTGTATTATCATGAAAGGTCATGGAGATGGTCATGGACAGTAGTTTAAATCTGTCTCCTGCCCATACCCCATACTACAGATATTTACAGCAAGTAAAAGCAAATGTCTACTTCTGATTTAGCATGTGGGGTAACGGCAGCTTTAAACTTCTTACTCACCTCCTTGGAGAACTGAAGCCACATTATTAAAAAATTATGTGTCCAGAGTAAACTGGGGAAAGATATACAAAGAAGAGTTTTACATGAGTTTCTGTGGAATAATGCGATTTGAAAAGCAGGAAAAATTATCAAGATGCAGTTATGGGATATTAAGAGCGTGGCCACCTGCTCCAGCTGCTCCAGCCCAGGAGCCTCAGTCATGCTGGTCTCCCACAGTAGCTGGTTTTCGGGGTGCACGTGATTTCCGTCCCATGGCTGGAGGTTAAAGAACCCCCCTTACTCCACTAACTGACACAGAGACACCTCTTGCAGCCATAGCCAATACCATGGACTGGGGCACCCGTGTGCAGTCGGATGCCAGGAGCTGGCACCGCATCCCCTCATACTCAGCAGTCTCACCACTAGCTGGCACTTGGCCCTTGCAGCACACACACTCACAGGATAGAGAGTGATTATGCAGAGAGGGAGTTAAAAAAATATTGATTATGGGGATATGAGAAGATGGAACAGGCTGTTGTGGTCAGGTGCAGGGCTCAGCCAGACATGCGTACTGACCAGCCCCATTCTACACAGAACCAGCCCCTTTTATAATTTTTCTTCCTACTCCTACTTTGTTCCTTGCAGCTCCCCTTCCCCTGCACATCCCCAGTGGTTTTGTACAGCATTGTCAATTCCCACACCTCTCCCAGTCCTGGTTTATAGTCTTATCCATTGCAAAGTCCAAGCTGACCTTCCTGGAAGTGGCACCTGTATTTTCCCGATAGCCCATCAACCAGTGTGAGTGATAAGATTTGTTTCTTTTAATTTTCTCCATGTTTGTTTTATCGAATCTGTGTCCTTACGTATTTTGTCTCTGGCTTCCTCCTTGTTATTCCTTGTTGCATTAAAAAGGTTCTTGTCCAGATACCCTTAGAGGAGCTGACACTCTCCTCCCACATACCCTCACAGGTTCCTCCTTGAATGTGGAAAAAGTACTGATGTACTCAGCTCTTTAAAGAATTTAATTCAATATGTGAACAAAAAAAAAAATTGAAAAAAAGAAAAAAAATGCATGAATTTATTTTCCTTTTGTAATTCTTTAGGATATATCCTTAGCAGTGATAATCCTCCTTTCTATGCCAGATTCAGCTTTTACTTATCAAAAAAAATATGCTGTAATACTTCAGTTATGCTGAACAGCTATGAAAAATTTCAGTTATTACTGCTTATAGTGTGAATACAAAATAGACACTTTTTCTTTGGAGATTGGGGGTAGATTGTGAGGGTTTACTTGTTTCTACAAGGAAAAGATGAGGGGAATGACAAAAAAGAACAGTTAACATACTGCTGTAATTTCTGCAAATTTCCTACTACATCTTCATCTCTCACCGAATAACATATTGGAAATACAGAAAGATAACATCTGCTTCCACTTTTTAAAAAAAAAAGGTGTATATCCCAGCTAAAGGAACTGAGCACCCTATTGACGATTGTGAATGTCACAATTTCCATTAAACTGCTGGAACAGAACTGGGAACATTCCATCAGTTTGCTCTGTGATACTTTCTTTACGTCAGGGATCAGTACTAAGCAGGCAGATATATTCAAGATACGGAATTTTAAAAAGCTTTACTTTTTTGTCACACCTGGGAGAAATAAATTTTAAATCCTTTTTTTTTAACACACGATATATAAATGCAGAAGCACACAAGTTTTCTCAGAAGTCAAAACCAGCTTGGTGTGATACTATTATAGTATTGTAATTGCAGCTGAAGTAGTCCAGAAAATAATGAAAAAAGTTTGTAGGGGAAGATAACAAACCAATTTCAATAACTGAGAAACAAAATAAAAATAAAAAAACCCAGGAACTTCAGAGAAGGAATTGACACATTGCTACAAAATGCAGAAAAAAACAGTTCTGCTGGCTGATGAACCTTAACTACAGCAAGGCACTTACGTCCCGGAGTATCCTCTCTGTGGCAGGCAGCTGTGACACTTAAAAATTCATATCCTAGCTTATTCCTCACAAACATACCCCTGCGGATAAGCCCTGAGGTTACTTTAACAAAGCCAGAGCAAATTCCCTGTTTAGAAAGAGGCCTAAAGCATACAAATGAAAGACCAGATTTTCAAGCATCCTGCTGCTCCTGTTGTAAACAACAAATGTTGTTTTTTTCCAAATCCAGACAATGAGAATTTCAAAGGCTTCCAGTAACTTTGTGTTTTATTAGCAGCGGCTGGTCTCATCTGACCTACACTAATCTTAACAAACATGTCCTTTTCACTTGCCTGTACTGTATGAAGTTATGTCATTTTTTGTAAAATGTTCCAAGGCCATGGAAGTGTGAAAATTGAACAATATTGATCATATTTGGGAAAAATTATATTCTTTCTTTAAAATGAAAATAGTAGGAAATGCGAATATTCTCAAAAGCTAAACAGAGAGTACTTCGTTTGCAGTGCACTGTATTTAACTCAGCGGGTAACAACTGTGATAATTTCCATCTGACATCACAGAAGAAAACTACTTAGTGCAGATGACAGAAATATTCGATATGAAAATGAGGGATAAGGAAAAGCGCCTCGTGAGGGATTTTTGTTTTTCTAATTTTTTTAAATTTTTGCTATCAACAGAGCTGCAGAAGACATGATCACAAGGCCCGTAGAAAAGTTATTACAACTATTTGCTCTAATATTAAATAGAAGTACAATGCAGAAAGCTGGATACAGAAAGCTTGGCGGAAAAGGTTTGGGAAAAGTGCCATTAATGAAAGGAGCTCATGCTTAGTTTCCAAGAACAAAGGGAAACCTTACACAGTGAAAATGGCTCTGATTCCTGCTGGAATCACAGAAAGGAGACTGGCAAAGTCAAAGCAGAAGTCAACTGTCTTTTATTTTGTGTTTAAAACTGTCTAGCCAGTGCCTGATGACAGCAAATATTTTATTCCTCCCAACAAGGAATTTTGGCATAAACCTTTTGCTTCAGAAACCAAGCTGCAGCCCACATATCAAGTCAAAGTTTTTTTCAAGGCAATGTGCATGCAGTCTAGGTCACTAGTGCTGTAACTAGCCCCAGCTTTACCCAGTTCATAGGCAGTTCTCTCAGTCAGACCATCTCCTGCCTTTGGGTAATAATAGGATTTCTGTCTTACACGTTCCTACTGCTGTAGTACAAGAAAACCCAAAGATCTTGCTTTACACTTCTGAACCTTTAGCCTTGCTGCATAACTTGACTCATGATTCAATCTCATGCTGTTTGGCAGTTTTGCTATGTGTATAATTGGACAATAATTGTAACAATCTAACTACTGAAGTCTAAAAAATCTAACTACTAGAGAAAGTTAAAGCTCTAATAGAAAAGTCACCCAGCAAATAAAAAGCAAGAACAGCACATAAATGAACAGTTATTGAAATTATGAGTCTGGTGTCTAATTATGCACTGTGAAGTGCAGGACAAGACAATTCAATTATATAAAAATAAATGTGATTTCTAGTAGAATGCTAATGACCACTCTTTCTTGACAGCACACACTGACAGCACCACACACTCATAACTTCATGCAAATGAAGCAGTGTTTCTTGTCAGAGTCCTATGGCAGCATTCTTGTTAAGTGCTGTGTCTAAATATAAAATTAAGGTTTCACTGAACAGAACAGTGTTTACTGAGACTAGCCATTTGTCCTAGTCTCAGCATCAAAGCAAACTAATCAAATCCAGTACACTCAAATCTAATCTGGGGTAAATGATAGATTAATCATATCCTAAGTGGTGTGGAGGTGTTCCAGTTAATTCATTTTTTGTGTTGTTTAGGCAACTAAAAAGAAGTCTACAATTTAGACTGATGATAAGCAGTGGGATCTTTAGCACAGTACTTCTGAAATGGAAACGGGTGATTATCATTTGCCTAAATCCAGACAGATTTTCTTCTCCAAAATGGGTGGTCATGAAAATCAAGAGATTCCCAGAAGAAAGAATTGCAGAACATCAGATCATCAGTACTCCAAATCTTGTTAGTGCTGGTATCAGGTCAGCAACACTGACAATATATTAAGAGCGTTAATACAATCTGAAATATTCACACATTATAGGTAGTTTTATCATTTGCTGGTTTATGTTTACAAATCAGCACCAGATAGATGTAAAAAGCCTGCCATAAACTTTAATCCCAAAAAAAATTCTCTGTCTTTCTAAACTACACCTGTCCACCCTATGCCACTCTTTCTAAAAAATGTAATTAATTGTGTTGGAGAAAACACAGGAATAACATTTTTCACTGTAGCCACAGAAACTGACACTGAGCAGGGGGTGCATTTTTCCGTATTTAAAAAGGTGGTCCTCACTTGTGACATTTACTATCACAGCGTGATAAGGTTGAAATGGAAATTTTAAGATCAACTTGCCTATCTCTTTGAATAAGGCAAACTCAGCACTATTGATTTAATTCATGACAGCTGCTTGTTCAACTTACGGTTAGAGAAACTCCGTATCATCCTCAGACCATTTATTTGAGTGCATTATTATCTAACATTAGGAAAGGTGTCCTAATGCACAGTTTAAATCTCTCTGTCTTCTTACAGCTGACGTTTCTTGTCCTATCCTTCACGTGCGAGGAAGACGAACCACTTCTTTACTGGTTCAGACAATTCTTCTGTGAGCCAGTGAAGTATCTATGTTTCCACTCTTCTTTAGACACCATGTAAAGTGTTCAGTTTTTCACTCTAGGTCACATTTACTGTACATCTGAAAATTATTCTTATCCCCTACATTGTCTCATTGGGTTCATAACTCTCTTGGAGAGCAACACCTAAAATTGGGTGCTTTTTTATCATATGGCATTTTACTGATTCAACTGCTTCTGCTTAGATGTACCACTATGGTATATTCCAGATTTCTGTGTGAAAGATGAGCCTCTTCCATGCCATGTTTTTTATACAGGAATAAGGATATGAGGTTACTAATAGGAGTCCAGCATGACTGAGATTTACTAAGGAAAATAGGGACGGAAGAGAAGCAGGTAACGAGGATGCTTTGATTTTACCTGTAAGTGAGGACTTGCTTGTCAGCGTAGCAAGCTGAATGAAAACCATTATTTTTTCAAGACAAGGTAAACATTATTAGGACAATTTTTCAATATATGCCTAAACATGCTTTCATTCATTCTAAGAGGAATCTTGTCTTCTGGAAAAGGGAAGGCTAGGACCCGAAGGAAAGAAGACTGTAGAAAAGGAATAACTTAGTGACAAATTGCCAACAGATCTCATTTCAGATGAAAGTAAGAAATTGGCCTTATAAGAATGATGTTACACAACTGTATTGCACTCTAATGGATAATTAGAGAGAATTCCATATTATTTCAATGCCCTACTGTTTTCCACCTGCAATTTTACTTAGAGTTTCAATGGCTGGGCTGGAGGGAGGGGGAATATTTGGAGGATTCTACTGTCCTATTTTAAATAACAGTTGCAGTGAGAGTGCCAAATGTTTCCAGCAGTCTACCAGCCTTCTCAATACCAAACAGCAGCTAATATTTATCTAATCTCTGTAATTACCGTTGTATGAAGCAAATGTAGTGACTCTTTAATACACATATTGTAGTTTGGACTATGCCAAGGTTGGTGCCAAGTTACCTGGATACCTAAAATAGATTATAATAAATTATTTTAAAAATCAGTAAGGCGATGGAATGGATATTCATTGATATTTTACTTTCGTCTTTGACAGTTTTATGGAAAATTAGAGCGTGTTACAATTCCTACTCAGATTTCCCCCCCCAGTATCAGGAAGATCAAATGAGGTTTGATTAATAAAAAAGAATAAATTGAGAGATCTTAAATATTCTTTTCTTGTCACTAATACAGAGGTTAGGTGAAATATACGGCCTTTGTTCAATTTAATGTTTTGTCTGAGATTATTCGCTCAGTTATCATTAGATATGGATCATCAATATTTTGGCAATTAAGCCAAGTATAATAAGGTGGCACAATTCATTTTTTTTGACCCACTGTCCACAAAGACTGTCAGAAACCACAGCCCCAAAATCTTAGAAGGCAACTCCATAGTTATATTTTCCTGCAGCTGTCTGTTTCATGAATACCAGCTGATATGCATGCTCTAATGATACTGCTCGGTAGATAAATTATGCTTTTTGAAGTCCTCATCTTCCAGTAGCTTAAGATAAAGTTCCTGGTAAAAAATAAGGTCTGATCACGTTTCCAAAAGCAAGTTTCATGGTTGAAAAGAAAGTAACGTCATCCATGTATGTGAGATATTCAAAAAACTTGGAGGTATACTCATAGAAATCAAGAGCAACTGGTAAAGGAAGTAAAAGCATCTGTTTGTTTCAATTGTTTCAGTGTCATAAAGTTCATGCAGGAGTAACAGGACTGGTAGATGCTTGGAGTTAGCATTAGTAAAGATCATTTACTGAAACGTGAACTGTGGATAAAGGAACATGATCTATGGCAGAAACTAGTTTCTATACTCATTTATTTTGTGTTATTTCTTAGTCCATGAAGACATTCAAGATCATACTTCAGGGATTTCTCTTTATGCATTCTGTACTCCTTTTGCATGCAGAACAATTGATACCAGACTTAACAATGCTTCAGAAATGAATTTCTGCACTTCATCTACCAATTAACATCACTAAATTATTTTTCACTTGACTGAATGCAAACATGCACAAAAAATTCATGTTTCAGTGAAAATATAATAGTTCTTCACATAGCGATTTTTGAGTCAGGTCTTTAATAGCAGGTCATGTCCACATGAAGAAGCCTTTGGGACATGCCTTCTGCATAACAGAAAGCGACTAGGGATGACTGAACAACAGTACAATTCTCTTTTGTCTCTCTCCAAAGAAGCACATGCTCAAATTAGTCTCTGATCCCTCTGTTGATTACTGTAGCAATTAACATGGCCTAATATATGTCCATGGCACATGTAGCATCTGCTGTCACTGTATTTGTGCTTCTACAGTGGGATATGGAAGGTTCAGGGGAGAAATGAGACCTTTTCAGCAGCAGTCAAGAAGTGATCGTCATCTGCTGTCCACAGTCAGTAGCAGAAAGCACTCCTACATGTGATGATGAGCAAATGGCTATCAATGAGATAAAAAGTTTCTCACAGAAACACACTATCTGCTACCAAGTATAGCAAGCGTGTATAAATCAGATGCCTATTTAAATTTAGCCATGAAAACCAGCCCAAAGATGTGCATGAAAATGTTCTTCCATGCTTTGGTAGGATATGGAAGAGTTTAGCTTCACACACTATTATAAGCACGCACTTGTGCAAGATATCAATATTGTATTTTAAAACTCTCTCGCTTTTGCAGTCATTAGCTGCACATGACAAAGCACAAAAATGGAGATAAGTTTATGCTTTATGAACAGGAAGCATTGTGTATGCTTACTTAGTTAATTTTATTGCCTGATCTTCTTGCAAGAAAGAGAGGAAATGACAGAAATAACACGCTAGCTGATGGGTGAAGTCCTTAGCCACACAAGTAGAAAGTGAAGAAGCCATTTGATTTACTTAGGCTTAAGTTCATCAGTGCAATGCTCAATCCATTTGCCTAAGCAAACAAAGAAATATGCCTTGGCATCATTGCAAATGACTACCACTATGGAATTGTTCTGAACTCTTCCACAATATTAGTCTAAGATGCTTCACCAAAAAAAAAAAAAAAACAAAAGTCTATGGAATATGTCAGACAAAATTCAAATGAAGAATTTCATTTCCAGGCATAACTTTGGTCAATATGACCTGCTAGAGTGAAAATACTAGCAGCCCATGCACATTCAGAACGAGCACACTGAATAACTTTCCACAGCTGATGGCTTTCTCTTTTCCACTCCTACTTTCTTCTACTAGTCACAATAGCTGATCTGAAAGACAATAGCACAGTAAGGTGTTATGTTTAGATGTCACATGCACCTGTGAGAAAATATTGAACCCCACTGTTCATGTATCCTTCAGAAAATATTTCAGTGAAGGTTCAGAGAAACGGTGATTTGGTGAAACAAACTGCCGCTGCAACACAATGTAAATCCATTTGTTAAAATTCTACCATTCTCTCTCAGTGTTGTAAAGCAGTTTCTTAGCTTTATTAGTAAAATCAAATGCATTTCAGAATCATGGTAATCATTGTACTATTTTTTTACTGAATAAATATTAATTTATTCCCTCTAATTTAAGGTTTAAATAAATTTGAAGTGTAATGTAGCAAAACTAAGCTGACCTTCTTACAGGCTATAACCCCACCAACATCACTGAAAGCCAAATCACATCAAGATATTTTTATACATTTCTCAGAATGACAGAATAAGAATGTATTAGGCATTTGAATTAGAGTGGAGACTGTAAAAAAAGGTAGTAAAATAGAAGAACAATAACAGGATAGTGAACTGAAAGCAGGACAGTGCTGAGGCACAAAAACCTGACAGCACCCTCACATTCTGGGAAGAGAAACAGATGAGCTCTTGCAAGCTGGTATCCAGCTGATAGCCAGTCTAAGCAAGCCTACAGAGGTAAACTTTAGATTTTAAATATAATTATAGCTAAGAAGATCTGCAGAGCTTACTGGTTTGTGCTTTTACTTGGGTATTTGTTAATCTTAATGGAATACAGCCAATTAAACTTATTGTCTCCAACCTGCAAGCCTATCTCTTTTTTCTGAGTTTCTTGTACTGCTCTCATAGCCATTGCAAATATGCCATTTATAGTGGTCCATGAGAAGGAAATTCAAACTGTATATTGCCTTATGTAACTAAGTAATTACCCAATTATTGATTAATCAGCTGTTTATACTATGAAAAATGCTTCCTTTGTTTATAAGGGATTTATCCCAAATGTGTCTGGATTCACTGTTCTGAGGAAATACGCAGCTTATATCCACAAGCTTTAATTATTCCCTTCCAATCCTGATGCCAACTTGTGAGTAAATGTTTAATATTAGGAGCATACCCATGTAAAGCCAGTTTTGTTTCTATTAATACAAAAAAATACCAATTCTTGTTTATTTACCTTCTTCAGGCTTTTTTTTCTCTTTTCAATGAAGTTTTACCTTGAAAAGACCAGTTAACTAATTTATATCCAGTTTTGCTCTTCATCTTAATTTTACACTACATCTATGTGCCAAACTGAGCAGGGTTATCTAAAAAAATCTAAAAGCGAAATCTGGCCCAAAGTTTTTACTCTCCTGAAATCTCAAAAAAAAATGTCTTAGATAGTTTGGGTTTATCTGCATTTATTCAAGATAGTTTAAGCACTTTTCATTGAAATGCTTTCACAGAGTTCCTTCCAGTGTCTTACCCCAGGGTGGAATTAGCCTACTACCTTTAGCACAAAGATCTCAGTCTCCCCATGGGAAGAAGAACCCACTGCTCTCTTTCCTGCTCCACCTCCCCACCACACATCTGTATCCCCACAACCTGAGCTACAATTTAATTTAGTTATTCCAGCCGAAGTGAATCTCAGTTGAAGATACAATGTTTCACCTGATCTGTACACAACTCTTTACGTGACCCAAAGTCTCTGACTGTTAGACATTTGGCTGCGATGAAAAGGGCATTAACCATCTAAATAGGTGGAGTGTAGCAAATCTTCCAATGAGTTTGAAATAAAGGTCAAATTTGTACTATGACTTCAAATAACAGTTTCATGTATTTCAGAAAAAAATAACTTAGGAGCTGTAATTATTTCTTTTCAAAATTCTCATTTTATATTTGTTAAAATGTTGGGTTTTGAAAATTGTTTACTTCGTAGTGGTTAGAAGAACTTTCATCTACTGTTTATTATTCATGAGGATTAGCTATTAAACAGCTATGTAAAAAAGCATGAAACAGTGCTGATAGCTCTGAGAAGGAAACCATTTCAAGTCCTAGATGTTGCTGACAGTGTCACAATTTTTTATGAGTAAGATTAGCCAGGCTCAGACCTCAATGTGACATACGCCTAACCGCTGCTGTTGTTGAGAAACTGGTGAGTTCAAGTGCTATGAATTTCTGGAGTTCTGTGTACAGAGCATGATTTTCTCTTTCAAAAGTCACAAATTTCCAGATGATAATTGTGAAGAAAGAGCTTTGGCAACAAGGAAAGTTTTCAAAAATCTTCTTGTATGTATTACTGAGGCAATTTTTCCTCTTAAGGACACATGACGGATTTATAAAGCAATGCCCAGATACATGACAAGGATTTTACAAGACAGTCCTGAAAGATCAAAGTTTTGCCATGACACTATATAGAAGTGTACAAATACCAATGAAAAAGAGATATAGTGTAGAAGAATAATTGTTTATAGTTTTCCTCAAGTTTTTTTTAACTGTGTATGAATTAATTGCACACATTACTGATTTCTATTAAGGAATCAACTGGCCAAAGTTCAGTATTTTAGCTGTCTTGTTTGAATTAGATCTGGTGCTGCATCGATCTCAGAACTCAGAAAACTTCCAACAATTGAAATGTATTTTTAAAAATGACATAGAATCCTCAATTTACATGCCACTGTTAAAAACACACTAGCCTGAAACAGCCAAGATCATCCTTATGCTGCCTTTCTACACTGTTACACAAAAAATGAGAGTATTACATTACCACTGGCAAGAAGCTAGGCATTTTTACATAAATAAGCAAAAAGCATGGTCTATAAAAGAGAATTACATTTGAAGCACTCCAGCAGAGCAATATTTATTTAGATGAAACAAGACAAATATGCCTGAAGCCGAAACTACTTTTCCTGTCTTATGATTTAGACTTGTTCTGTGGGCTTTGGATGATTAATGCATACCACCATCAAATTTTGACTTGGCAAAAAATTAGAGCCCATGCTCATATTTTAAGAATAAATGTAAGTTTTGTCTTTGTATCACAGGTGACCGAAATAAAGAATATAAATATGTGTGCACACAGAGAAATTCCAGATAATATGAAGAACACATTTCCGTGCTGTTTCAGTCTCAGGACAAGAAACCACAGGTTTTCATTTCAATTGAAATGCAGCACGTTCAGAACCAATAACAAATTTTTTCCAAACAACCCATCTTTCTAATATCAAGTTTACTGCCACAGTAAGATACTGAGGCCAAAGAACTCACAAATATGATATTATATTACCTCTTTTCACCACTTTCCTACAGGCTTGATTCAAATGATTGATCTCAGATTATAACCAATGCAGCAGTTCCAAAAGCATTGAAGCCTGTTTTCGAGCCCAGATTTTCCCACTAATTAAAACTTGTTGGATCCACTGTAACATTCTGTTATTGGCTCCTGTATTCATGAGCAAGGTCCTAACCTATACTCTTTAAAAGATGTTCTTTCCTCAGTAGCACTCAGGCTACTTGTAGGTTTTTATAGATGAGTTCATATTCTGCCTCTTTTTGGCTCTTTCTTCACAGGGCTGAATTTGCTTCATCACAACATTTGCTGGAAGAGATGCATTTCAGCCTGTAAGAAACAACACAGAAGAAAATCTCGTTTTCCCAGATCTCTCTCTTTCATGAGCAATCTAAAGTTTACAACCATTGTCCAAGAAGTCTCACCTCTGAGCAAGCTGCCTTAAATCTGGATTTTATTGACAGCATGGGCATATGTAGCAACCCAAATCACCTTGTATGTGTGGTGTTAGGACTGATCTGTACGTGTTATGAGTCTGAAACTTCACAAGTCTGCTGTGCATTTGCAGTAAGTTTGATGGACAAGCCAGAAAATTTTCCTGTGGCAAGCTGACAGATATGCAAAGTATGGCTAACTGTCACTTCACATGTGAACTGCAAGACGGATTTATCTCAAAAGATCATGCATCATTTGAGTTTGCATCTTGGATTTCTTCATTTCTTACAAGTTTTCTAAAAAGATAAAGCTGATGCAAATAAGGGAAAGAAAACCAACGGGCCTGGTGTGTATTAACACATTTAGATCACACAAGCAGTGGAGTCCTGCCATCTGGACCAGCAGAGCAGCTGTCACATTTGCCAAAGGTTAAAACAGATTATGAAGATGCTAATTCACACCAGCGTAGTAGACCTAAAGTCTTTCACAGAGCATTACAAATTCACATTGAATTGCTTCTTCATTTGGACTTCTGATTGAGCTGAGGGGTATGAAAAGCCCATCAGCATTCCAGCCAAAGAAATCCTGCACCAATACAGAGCTGCAGATGCTCAAGAACACATGTATTCCAGCTGAGACTGCCATTAACTTACATTGAATCTTTTTCTCCTGGTTGGACCTTTTCCTGGTGGCAGAAGATGTCAGAGCTTTGTGTATTTATTAGGCTACTTATGTCAGGTCAGACAGCAGCCAAAGATCCGTGAAGATAAATACTTGCCTATCAGACCAGGGACTAGCCCCAGAATTAGAAGAGTCTGTGTGGGTCTTTGCCCTCGGTGTGGATCTTTGCACTGACTTTCATCATCTATGAATCGCACAAAACAGTTTCTCTGAACTGCAGGACAGAATAGAAAAAAAGAACCAAAAAGAGGTAGCTGAACACCTGTGTATGCATGTATATTCTATAGAATAATAGAATCATAGAATATTTCGGGTTGGAAGGGACCATAAAAGGTCACCTATTCCAACCCCTGTGCAGTGAGCAGGGACATCTTCAGTCAGATCAGGTTGCTCAGAGAGCTGTCCAATGTGACCTTGAATGTTTCCAGGGATGGTCATGTGAAAATCTTTAGTTACTGCTCTATTTTAACTTAAAAAATACAAGAAAGTCAAAGGGGTTCGTTGTTTTCTATTTGTTTGTTTTCACAGTGCTGACATGAAATGAAATCTCACATTTCATTCCCTGTCTGCAAGTGTTTGACAACATATTTCTAGGTGGCTTCTCGTGGAGCTCTGAGGTAAGATTCTGTCTTTCTGACCAAAATCAACAGTGATTTTAACACAAATGATGCTTAATCTGTGTGAAGTGTGTTATGAGACACATCCATCATTCATTAAAATGGGTCTTTCACCCTCAGTAACTTACAGTGATCATTGATCTTAGCATCCTGTTTTAAGAACTGTAACTCTAGGCTTTGGTGGCTTCAGCTTCTGGAGACCTTGACTTTTATTCAAGTACTCAAAGAAATATTCCTTTCTGTGAATTCCCTATCTTATCCAGAGATGGAGGGTGCAGTCCTGCTCCGCAGAAGTCAGTAGGAATCTGTTCAGTGTATTTGTTTAGATTTGGAGCACATCCTGAGAATTCTTTAAACGAAAACTTTGTACAAGACCTATAACAGTGTATGATGAGCACAGTAGTTGTGGTTCTCCCTTTCTCTCATTGTAGAGTTAGTCATCAATGCATATAAAACAGAAAAAAAGAAATTAAATTATTATGATTCTTTAATAGATCTCTGATACCTGTCCACTCACAGATCCCTACTGAAAAGCAACAAGAACATGAGCCAGTACTAGTGCAGTAGAATTCAGTTTTAAGGTCATCTATTATCTGCCTGTTCATGTGTAGCTAAATTACTCCATATTAATTTCACTGAAGAGTAAGAGAAATAGGTACCTGAGACTCGGAACACCATGGAGGTCATTAAAATCGTTAAGAAGGGGCTTAGTGTTTTAACAGTGAACCACAGCCTGACATCACTAGGCTATGACTAAGGTAAGTAAAAGGAGCCCCTCAAAAGCATCCAAACGTTTGCTGCTCGAGTCACTAACACTAACCTATAGCACCGATAAGGCAAGTTGAATACACTCCGTAATCAACAATACAACTTCCATGCTAAGAAAACAGGAGTGCAGAGGCTCGTATAGGAGAACACACAGGTGACTGCTTGATCAGTCCTCTGTCACAATCAGAAGCAAAACACTCTGCGAGGGGTCTGCTTCTACATCAGCCATACCTTATATGTTTTGAGAGCAATCTTTAAGAATTTGCTTCAGAAAAAGACTAATTTGTTTGGTTTTGCCTAAATGAAGACACTTGAATTCGCTTAGTAGCATGAAATGTCTTCCTGAAAAACCTCGGTGATTCTTTCACAACAACTATCATACTTGTTAAGAAGTTCCCAACAATCCTGCTCTTAATTACAAATGCAAACAATGTTTGGATGATTGTTCAGAAGTTCTGGAAATTATGTGTCATTTCCATCATTATGAGAACATCTTGGCAGTGAAAAGGACTCTCTATGCCAAAAAGATAGATGTTTACCATTATGAAAAATAGGTTAAACAATTCAAACAAGTGAACCAACAAATAAAAAATTTCAAGTGTTTTTTAACAAGGGGGAGGAAAAGCTTTAAACAAGAGAAATGCTAATACTTCACAACTTATGAATGCAATGTTTTCACAAATATTGCAAAGTATTATTTTATTTCAGGGCTGTCATGATGTGACCACTCTAGATTTCTTAAAATAATTGATTTTGCACCCGAAAAATGGAAAAGAAATTTAAAGCAGATGAGCTTATATTTAAAGACTCATTTTTACTCGCCATAACTTGAAATGTGAAAACATGTTCTGATCTAGGTTCAGCTCAGCTGGTCAAAAATCCTTTAAAAGTATTCATTTTTATGTACTTCCAGCAATATTAAGGGACAAGGAGAATGTGATTCACTTGTCATAGAGAAGCTGTAGCAGTTTTAGAAAGGAATATTTGTTGAAGCCTGGGCAGAGGTAGGTATTGCATCTCCTGGAAGGGTCTCTGGATACAGTGCTGTTCTTATGTTCAGCACAAAGCAATAGAGCACCAAAAGGAGAAATGAGAAAGTCTGAATGTACAGAAGGCAGATTTTAGGAGGTGAAACCTGGGTGTGAGGAGAAGGCTCTTGGCTGCAGTGGTCTCAGACTGAGGAAATGAACCTGTTTCTTCCTTATTCTTGGGCAAAGCATTAACCACCAGGCTCTTTGATCAATAAGGAACCTTATTCTATCACTACAGTTTATTCTGTCAGCTTTCATGCTTCATTTTCCTGGTTTTTAAAATAAGAATGCTTCTAATATATTTTTAAAACTTCTAAGATGGTTAGTCATTTTTCTTTTCTATCCAAAAATATTGAAAAGCAGATTTGCACATCCTTTCAGATGTTCCAGAACTGCTGAGTCCTTTGATAAATAAAAAATAATTTCATAGGAACAGGAAGAATTAGATAAGACAAAATCTTCTGTATTGTCTCAGAGCTGCTACCTACAAATATTTGAGCACATATCAAACATGAGTAGTGTGGCTAATTCTGTCTATATCAACAGAATCATATGCTGTAGAAAACTTGAGCACAAAGTAAATAAATATGACACTAAAGCCAGAAATTTCCAGAGAAAGTATTCTTTTGCAGTGAGAAACCTGGACTGCCTTCCACAAAGCGTGAGGAAAGATAAGAAGCAAGGAAAATTCAATTCATTTCTTAATCTTGTGAAACTTCCTCTTCTTGCACACTTTTCCTCACAAGTGTTCCTACTCACTCCAGGGACACCTCTGCATGGAGAAATCTTCGATCATTTAGATGCTTAGTTTGAAATTTTGAATTGGTGAAAGGGGATAGATGAAGAAATCTGTTGAAAACTAGCAACATCTCCCCTGAAAAATTAGATTCACACATGCTCCTTACTAGCCTATTTGCCTCACGAATATATAACTTTGAATCAAGTCTAAATGTCAAAGCTCCTCTAGCCTCAGCAGACATTTATTAATCTATCATATAGGGCATCTAGAAATAAATGGCATGTGCTCTGGTTACATATTGTTAAAGAAGCATTTCTTTAATAATATCTATTTGTTTTCTTCACCTCTAGAAGGAGGTGGTACAGTAAAGAAGGGTCTGAAGGGAAAGATTCCCTGCTATCTGTAATATCAATGTAGAAGGACAGAATAGGAAGTATCTAAAAAAAAAAAAAAGAATTCTCCTGTTAAAGTGCATTCATACCAGTATGTAGGTGACTAGATCACACAGCTACTAACTCATTATATCTGAGGACATTGAGGCAGCAGCCATAGTAATCCACTTTTCTGGATGTACACAGCTGGGAGCATTAGCTGTAAGATCGTTTTGTCTTGCCCCTGGACCTGACTCATTTTCAATGTAAGCTCTTTTTTTCCTACTTTACAGCTAGAAAAACTTCAAGATCTGACACCTGAATAAGGAACAAACCAGCATCTGCCTTCCAAGATCACTTCAGGGCTGACCTCATTGCACATGAACTCAGAAATCTTGTCGTTCAATTCTACTTTCTCTAAAATCAACCCTCTCACATCTACCGTGGTCAGGGTCCTGACAGTTCTTTCTGCTAAACTTGCACCGGGAATTTGTTACAGAGTAAAGCAACAGGAAGGACACAGTTTCTGACAGAGAGCCTGCAGGTGATTAGGCAGCACAGAAAAACAGATAACAAAGTCCCTGCAAAGAATGTAACATTTCTTGATGGACAGTTAAGACCTTCAGCCCCAGTCAGGTTACTGTATTGACTTACACTGAGAATATATGTATTTACAAGCAAAACCACTTCCTTTTGCCTCAGTCGATAGGTTTATTGTTATCATTGAAAGTCACCCAATGACCTTTTTTTTACCAAGGACCGGCTAAAGCTTGCGAAATAGGAAGCATGCTTTATTCCCCTTCTCACTGTCAGCAAACTGATCCAGTGTTGAAGGGTCTCAGTACATGAGCTGTGCAGACTGGCCTCACTGCGGAGGAGAAAAAAATGCTATTGCTGCCTGTTGGAAAGTGGAACAGATTACTGAGGGCAAATATTCGCTGGCTATTTCAGGGAGACAGACATAGTTTACGTGTAAGAGATTAGAAAGCCACTGAAACAAAAGCTTGCAAATGGGTGATTCATGGTAACAATTTTAAAGCATGTAAGGAAAGCTTAAATAGCAGCATGTAGAAAGTAATATTAAAAATATATGCATATTGAAAGAGTCAGAAAGGGAAAATCTTATAGAATAGAATGCCTTCTCCTGGAATTACACGAAGAGTTTCCACATTATACTGAAAAAATAAGCATTAATATCCCCAGCAAGCCACAGAGAACCACTGCTTTATCATCCTCTATGCTCTTCCTATCATTCTCTATACTCTTCACAGGTGGTGTGTTTCTGTAACAAAATGTGAGGGTTGGGGGAGTTTGTGTTTTGTTTCAAAAAAGCTAATGGAAGTGTATGAAACTGAAAGACAATTAAAAAAAATGGGTAAGGGGAAGAAATTAATCATGTGGTACATACCATCATCTTTATTTTAAAGACAGGAAAACAGAGTCATAGAGAGATAAAAATCAGTGTCTGCAGTTCCACAGTCAGACCATGGAATAAACTGGAAAAAAACATTACCTTCTAAGTTTCTGAAGGCACATGGAGAGGCTGTACGAAAAGCTTGTCAGAAGCAGTTTTTTTTTGCAGATTTATCATTTCTTAGGACATACAATGTTAAGTAGCTTCCTCACTAATTCACTGCTGCATTCATTTGAAGTCACTGTCCAAAGAATAGGAATCTTAGCAACCAAAAGAGTCTCTCTGCTTTGTGAAAGCCTTTTGCAAGTTAAAGAAATACGGCTGTGCATCTGAGTGCTTGCTTTGAAAACTGACATTGAAAAGATAATATTAACCTGTCCAGTCCTCCCATTTAGACACCTATTATTTGCCATACATCTAGTAGCTTGTACATTTGAGGTTATACTGTCTTTAACCATAGCTTCCTTAGGTTTCTGTTGGACCATTTTTCTATAGACTATGAGGAATAACATTAAAAATGCGTAGTACACTTTACCCAAATTAGCTCATTGTTTTGGCATTATAGAAAAAAAGAGGCATGTATTTAGAAAGTAACTTACTTCCTTTTGCTTAATTAATTCATATTTCCTTTGTAAGTTAGTTTTTTTGTTTGAAATAGGAGAATTTCTCCAGAAGAACAAGCAGTATTCTGGACGCACACAGAGTCTCTGAAGAGACCTGGACTCATTTTTGTCCTTCTCCTAAAAAATAAGTCTTGTGTTTTGCTCTCCATATTCCACTAGCTGTTTTAAAGCAAACAAACGAAATAAAACTGAAAACACCACCATATATCACTGCTAGTTGATGGACTGAGTTTTGAAAGTACAAAGTGAAGCAAGCATCTCAATGCTATTGAAAGTCAATGAACAATGAGGGCCAAGTTCCAGTCTGAGAATTTCCTTCAAATTGCACAAAATTACCACTTCCTCGATTTTTCTTTCTATTGTTTGAATGTAGTATCAGCAATATTTTGTTTCCCAAGATACATTTGTTCATATTTTTCAGCCTAGAATCTCATTTAGTCATCCATACAGGTATCTTATTTCATTACGTTGAATTTTTATTACCTCTTTATCTTTATTGATGTTCATAAGTTTTACCAATTTATTATGCGCTGATGATTTCATTAGGATTTGGTTTACCCCAAGTAAGAAAATAAACTTGTGTAAATGAATGGTATTTCTCTCCTCACTTCCGTGCAGCTATGCTGATCCACAACAGTGGAGGCTCTATCTCACTGGCCTTAGAAGACTATTCATTGAAACTAGGAGTGAACAATTCACTGCAGTATCCAGTGCATAGAATCCCTACAATTACACCCTGATCACAACCCTTCAAATTCTGTTGTCAGTCCCTGTAAAATACTCATGCACTGTCTCCTCAGAATTTACAGTGAATTAGTATTTTCTGCATGAAGTCCTCATTTGAGTTAAATGCATACAATTCTGATGTGTTTCAGTGAAGCTGTACCAGTAGACAGTTGGTCAATCAAGTTCTATTCTAAACTGCATGCACCAGGGAATCACCTCAAGGCATCACTAGTTTTAAGAATATAAAAGTTTTGATATACAGTGAAATAGATCTGTAGGTGTCAAAATGAAGATTGTTTTATGCATGTAATAAATACACAGCTGAATCTGGATTGAAAGCAATATCTGGTTCTTAAAACCTTTTCCATCTAGATCTCAAGTTATTTTCAATGAAAATGATGACAAAGTTCAAAATGAGCAAAAAAAAAATTGTGGTAGTATTTCTGGTCTTAATATGTATTAAGACCAATATTGTTGCCTCTCAATCATGACTATCAGACAAATTGTTAAAGAGCTGGCTTATTAACACTTTTAAATTCCATACCTTGGAGGCTAATCTTTTTTTATTAAAAAGATTAAATCCATTTGCTTCATCAGTTAGCCAGAGTGAACAACTAAGCAACAAAAAAATAGAAGCTTGCTTTCACATAAAGTTGAAAAAAATAAGCCAAAATTATAGGTGTTAAACCTCCTTAGATTGACTAACATGTAATAAGCTGAGGGAGCATATCTTCTGTTTCAGTGACTGCCATAAAGACTGCCAAAACTTCTCTCAGAATTACACCTTGTGAAGCATTCCATCTCATTCTGCAATATTTGTTATATTTAGTTTACCCCATAAGGCAATAAGATCTACCCCCTAGGATCAAAAAACATAATGCACAGTTCAAGTTCATATTTTACATCCAGAGAAAGAAGACTGCAAAATGTTAGAATTTAACGTGAATGAAAGGGTGATCATCTGTCATGGGTGTATCTAGGAGAAGTGCTGTTCTCTTTAAAGGCAAATTATGGAATACACAGTGAGATTATAAGACTACTTACTAATTAATATAGCAAAATCCCAAACAGTTTCAGAACAGCTGCTTTGAGACAGTAGTTTCCTCTCTGTCAAATACAAGCCAAGTAGGTAGAAAGACATGTGGTCAACATGTCTTACAGAATGGAAATAAAACAAAGAGTGCTTTAAGGGAGAAGCTCATCACAGGGAAGTGTATTTGTGGACACTGGTTTCATCCCTCGTGTTTCTTTACCCCTCAAAGATCCTTCTTCATCTATATATATGAACCAAGCTTGACATGATTTCCTTAAAAAAAAAAAAAAAAAAGAAAACCAAATTTAAATCTGCGGCGTGCTCTTTCTGGAGGCAGTAAATCCTGTGCGGGTTAGTCATGGAAAGTGAAAGACCTTAGCATCAGTAAACATCAGTCTTGTTCCCTGCCTTAAGGAACAAAGGTCAGGAAAGACAATTCACTGTAGTTCTCCTACTAGCCAGAAAAACAAGAGACACTGGAGGCAGAGGAAGATGTCTGGAAATGAAGGGAAAGGTAAAGTGGAAAGAAAATATTATGCACAATACTTAGCAATTGCTATTGGGCCCATACAGAGCAGAATTATAGTGCATGCTGTTCAGCACATCCCCTATCATCTAAAGGACAAGGTAGTTAAGGCTACAACAGGATAACTCATTTACTTATGCGTAACGTAGGGTAAGCTTTAGCTCTCATCTCAGCACACGTGCAAATAACGATCTCTCTCTGCCAGAATTTATTTCCTATTTCTGCAAGTCCAAGGCTACAACCTCCTTTTTTTTGAACAAAGTATTACACATGGAGTTTATTTCATTCAAGATGCTCTTATTTGTGACTTGTCAACTCTTACATGACAGGGAAAAAAATAACTTAGGAAAGTTCAGGAAACCAATTGTCTTACATGTGGTCCTGCTTCGTACCAGCACCTCCAGATGGCAGGATTTGAGAACATGACCAAGTGGTACATTAACCTTGAACTCAAGCCAATTTGATTTTTAGTCTTTCTTGCTAGACAACTTTCAAATCCTGAAAGAGCCATGCAGGCTTACAAGCATCCTCTTGGGCTCCTACATCATTCAGCAATTTTTCTGTTCAGTCAGGATTTGCTTCTATAAAATCTTCTCAAGATTAATACAGTGACAGTATTTTTCAAAGCAAACCAAACAAGTATTTAAATCTGATAGCTGAAGTACGAGGTGAAGAAGGAAGAGGCAGGTCTTGCTTTCTTTGGGTACATTTACAAAATCTTGCAGGCAGATCTCCTGCCTCACTTCGTGTACACTCAGAGTCAACCCAAAGCCATATAACTGTTGTTGACAATGAATCCAAGCTAAGCCTGTGAGTTACTTTAACTGAGACTTTGCACCATGTGATTGCATATGCATCAGTGCATGAGAACTGTGAGTGTACATTTGCCTGAAAAAGACAATGCAGCCACAACTTCCGTCGAAAAAATAAAAAAAAATAAAATGAAATTGCACTTCGTCCCTGTTGGTGTAAAAATCACTGCCTCCCATGAGGTGCAAAAGATCCAGTGGAAAGTTTTATCCCAAAAAGGAAGAAATTAAGTAAAAAATAAAAAGGATTATGAAGAAAAGACCTGTGATAAAAGGGGAAAAAGAAGAATAAAATGAGGCTGTGATAGGACACTGGAGAAATAAGTAGCATATTGAGGGCATGGGAAGCAGGAAGAGCACTGAATTGTCATTGTTTTCAGAAGAGGAAGCAAGGAGCAAAGAGAGAAACTGCAGAGGAACAGTGCTTCTAGGGCAAGACCAGCAGTGCTCAGAGGGAGGCACTGGTAAGAGATCAGTTCTCATTGGTCTATTGTTCTTGTCACATAAATAATTACTATGCTTATTAAATTGGTTTTGCTGGTCATGGAAGAAAGGCAAGGCCAACTTTTGCAATTCCCAGCATGAATTTTAGGCATGTCACCGTCAGTGGCCAATGTGAGTTTTGGGGCCGAGGTGTGAGAATGAAAGGGGCTGAGAAGGAAGCAGGAACAGTTTCTCCCTTCACTCCCTAAGAAGGGTGGCTCTCTTCCTTTGTGCTCCCCCTCAGCTTTTTATGGGGGTTGCCTAAATACACCAGGCTGCAGCAAGACGCAGCCATTCAAAGAGAAAAGAGTCATCCCCTGATGACACAAACACATTTATGCATCAGTGGTTTCTACCAACAGTAGGAAGAGGGATTTGGGATTTTGGTGAGTGTTGTTTCTTTTTTATTTATTTTAAACAATAACTTCTGTGTCATAAGCAGAGGCTGCAAGTTGTTACTTCAGATACAGATTTTTACTCTGTCATCTGTGCTTAACTGTATTTTCTCTTTTGTCTAAAGAATGGATCTAGGGACAACTACAAATGATCAAGAACCCCTTGCTGTCTATGTAGGAATTATAGAGGTGTACAGAGACTGTGGACCTTTCTCTGTAGGAAAGTCTTCAAATCCCTTTGCCATAAGTAAGAGAATACGCAATAAAACAAATAAAACAAGAAAGGTGTTTTGATTACTAGTGCTTTGTTCATGCACAAAAGCCTGCACAGATAAGAACGACAGGGGTTTTTTTCCACCCATATGATTTCCTAGTGAAGCATAGTTGTATATTTATGTATGCATATAAGATGAAGCGCAACACTACACTGGTCTACAGGAAAAAAAATAAGAAACAGCAAAGACTCATTTACACAAAAATAATACAAGGGTTCATCAGGCTGCCTAGGATTCAGAGACTGCTACTACAGAGACTTATTTTCATGAGCTGACACTTGCCTTTAGACATATGTGGGACTGGGAAAAAATCCTTCCAAGAGAACCTTTTGATAATAATCACATTTAGAAATCACAGAATTATCTTTTATGCTTTGAATTTAATACGTCATAGTCCCATTGTAGCTGATCATGCAGCTAAAATAAGGAGAAATGAAACAAACATATACATGTATTAACTAAATTTTCCCAATGTTGAAATAGTTCATATTGGAGTTGTGATAGGTTTGAACGCCGAAATAGTAGGGTTTGTGAGTATTTTTGCTGTAAAGGTTTACAAATATTATTGGTGAATGAAATGTGAAATATTTTATGTTCATCTGGGACCAAACAACACAGAAAAAGTGAGTGAAGCCATTTTCCAGTGGTCTTTGCTACAATAAAAGATCGCAAAGGATTTATTTTTGTACAGCCCTGAACTACGGACTTGAAGAAGTTTACTGTTCGAAAATCAGTCATTTTTTCAATAGCTGAATTTAAGTTGTACCTGCAAGGGATTTTCTAGCTTTCAGGAAAAGAGAAGAAAATTTTTTTCCTAAGGGATTTCCATAACAGACATACGATGAGCATGTTTATAGATAAAATTTTGCAGTGCAACATGGATGGTGTGGCAAAAGGTCAGCCTGTGCCAGCCAAGGAGCTTCCCCCTCTCCTTTCCCTATCTGAAAGAACCTTCACCTCTTCTGACCCAAGAACTCTTTCCATTTTACACGTAATCCTAATAAAGTTCAGTCAGCTTGCAATGGGGAAACAGAAATGAAAACATCTATTTTGTAAGTAGGAGTGCATCTTTTAGAGATACAAACCCATCCACCCGACCTCCATCTAGAGTCGTTTATCCTGCATCCCCAAAAAAGTCAGCCAAATTTCTCAGCTAGACTGTATCCATTGCTCGCGCCAGGAAGGTTAGCTTGGAGCCTGGACATTGTTACAGAGAATAAGCACATCTATATGTAGATCTAGCAAGTATGACCATTTGTGACACAATGATAATGAAGTTTAAAGGGAAGAAAGTTGAAAAATTACAATTCAAATACTACACACAGTTAAACTTTGCTTTTCAGGAAGATTAAACTGCCATTCATTTTAAGCAGAACTGTGGCTGTTCATTGTATCTGTTAAAAAATTTGCAAAGCTGAAACCATCAGAGTAGCTGAATAATTTACATCTCTGAATTTAGACTTACTTGATGCCAGTTGTTGTTGTGAGATGATGTGGAACGTTCATGGAAGTATTCTGCACGTTAGATAAGTGACCAAAGGAAAGCTTCCTAACTGAAATAGCAGAACAAAGAAAATGAGCCAAAAACAAATGTCACTTACTAAAATAAGTTCAGAAAATATTTTCTGACTTCATGATTTACAGCACCAGGGTCGCCACTGTCAATAAGATATGCTGTTAATGCTTGGGTAGGAAATGTGCAAAGCTGTAGTGAAACTTCAGCACCGGTTCTTTGTCAATATCCTGACCAAAATGCTTTATAGTGGCTTGTCCTTTGCAGCTGTGTCATTACAAATTGCAGCATGGGAATGTTTTCAAATAGTTACTGATCAGCCAGGAAAAACACAAGTGGTTTACTTTCAGTTGGTGGCTAAAAAGGATTCTACTAGTTATGGAGCTTTTTAAGCAACACAGCTGCCAAAGACCTCAGCTGTTTTTTATTCCCAGACCTTGCAGTAGTGCATTGAATTCATTTGTCTACTAGTTTCTGTTCAACATGTTGTTTGCAGGATTACACTATGCACATCATACAATATTTAGGCCGTTGCCTGCGAGACAGCTCTTTTGGATATAAAAAACAGAATGAAAAACTGTGAAACAGAGCTTTTGTAGTAAAATTGTACCAATTAAGTTATTGCTCTCAGTAGCAATCATACTGTCAAATCTTCTCCCTCCTATGGTAAGACAGTGAGAAAACATAGAGTCATAGCTTGGAAAAGATCTCTAAGATCATCAAGTCCAACCATCAATGACTGCTAACAGTTACACAACTACAACAGCGACTGCACATGCAGATGTAGGTGAGTGTAAAGAGATCACAATGAGATGCAAAAATAGGAGATATGGATACAGAAAGAGGAAGTGGAAATTTCAGTAGAAACATATTTAAAATAGAGAATGCTTTGGAAGGGTGAGTTGTGTAGTGAAAAATCTTTTCAAGTTATTGTGGCTTTAGACGTGCTTTCCATGCAAGAGAAATCTGTCTGACAAACATCGCCAATGACTGCTGCTATGCTATGGGCAACTGTGAAAGAGAGAATTTCAGGAAAGAAGTGTGTTATTAAAGCTAGCTAGTGGCAGACTGATTGCTAGCTAATGCTGGTCTAGGAAGTATACTATTATAAAGAAGACTTCCAACTCTGGAACTAGAAGCTGTGGTCCTCCAGTTGGCAGTAGTGATAGGATGCGGACTTCAAATAACCCAGCCATGACAGAGGGACATTGCAAGGAGTGTTATTCATAAGAAAGGATTTTAGACATAAAGACATAAAGGAAAGTCTTAAAGTTCAGCAAAATGAATAATTTGGTGGCAGCCATGGGAAGGGAAGGGAAGGGAAGGGAAGGGAAGGGAAGGGAAGGGAAGGGAAGGG
>Ga0065711_1028018_pt1 | contig 44262 bp, 23 predicted proteins | sample Hoacrofraction12_FD_59098 | JGI IMG/M metagenome (GOLD analysis project Ga0065711, IMG submission 59098) | Hoatzin crop microbial communities from Cojedes, Venezuela - Epithelial fraction 12 v2 (version 2) | ecosystem: Host-associated > Birds > Digestive system > Esophagus > Crop | place... | reverse complement strand
AAACAAGCCCAGCTCCCTCAGCCTTTCCTCATAGGACAGATGCTCCAGTCCCCTCATCATCCTCATAGCCCTCCGCTGGACTCTCTCCAGTAGCTCCTCATCTTTCTTGAAGTGGGGAGCCCAGAACTGGACACAGTACTCCATATGGGGCCTCACCAGGGCAGAGTAGAGGGAGAGGAGAACCTCCCTCGACCTACTGGCCACACTCCTCCTAATGCATCCCAGGATACCATCAGCTTTCTTGGCAGCCAGGGCACACTGCTGGCTCATAGTCAACCTGTCGTCCACCAGCACATCCAGGTCCCTCTTCACAGAGCTGCTCTCCAGCAAGTCCACCCCAAGCGTGTACTGGTGCATGGGGTTGTTCCTCCCCAGGTGCAGGACCTTGCACTTGCCCTTGTTGAACTTCATCAACTTTCTCTCTGCCCAACCTTCCAGCCTGTCCAGGTCTCACTGAATGGCAGCACAGCCTGCTAGTGTATCAGCCACTCCTCCCAGTTTCTCTTATACCCGAGTTATATCAATCTAATTCATGATCAATGTAGAAGCCAGCTATTCTTTGCGTGTGATGTATACTGTTGCCTAACTTAGGAGAACAAATCAACAGTAACTTAATGTGAACCTTCCTATTTTTTTATTTTATTAGAACAAGTATCATGAATTTAGGACATGACATATTTTTGAAGATTGACTATAATGATATGCTAGATGATGATCAACTAACTTGTATAAGCTGAATTTTCTCAGTAGCAGGCTATAACTTCTGTGAAGAAAAGCATCTGATATCCTGTCTTTAGTGTTCTATAAAAAACAAAACAAAAAAACCTCAAACACTCGTCTGTCTAGTATTTCCATATTTCCCTTCATATATCCTTTTGTAACCATCTTCATCTAAACAGTTTGTGCTTCAGGCAAGTATTTATAAAACAGTGCTGACATACTGCAAAACATTTTTACAGGCGCTTACTTTGCAAAAAGTTCACAGCATAAGCGAACATATTTTGTTTAAATTGTATGAAGAGAGGCTTGCCAATAAAAGGAAGTAAATATACTCACCACAACTAAATGATAGCATCAAGAAAAGTGCAATTATACTTCTAGCTTTTTCTTGCTATTCTTTCAGTAATGATCATAAACAACTATATTTTCTTGAAATGCTAAATATGCATAACATGCACCAAAAAAACTTAAGAGAATGCACTCACCATGTACTATCAGGACATATTCTGTGCTGTTTCGGCCAATGGGATTTTTTGCTTCACACCGGTATGTGCCATTGTCTGTTTTGTTTAGGAAACTGATGCTTAGGACCCTGCCGTTGACAACCATTCTCTCTGGATCTGGTAGTTCGCCACCATCCTTTGTCCAAAGTACTGGTTCTGGCCTGTTGGATGCAAAGCAATGTATTTAAGCAGATACATGAAACGTATATGCAACACATACAGCAGAAACAGGAGCATCAGAAATGTATTAATAGTAACCTGCCATCTGAGTTACTGGATACAATGAACTGTCACTACTAAAACCTCTCTGTCCCGGATGGGAACTACTAAAGCAAGTGAAAGAACAAGCAGGGAAAAGAAGAGAAATGAAAAAGGACGCAGAATGATACTGCAACAGGCCAAGTTCTTCCCTAATTAAAAAATAGTTCTCATGAGGTTTCAGGAACCACAGTTCAGCAAGATGCTTGTCCAGTTAAGTGAAAACATCTTTCTGTTTCTGTGATGAGCAATATGGTCCTGTGCGGCTGACAAGTGTTGGAAATCATGCAGGCAGGCTAAGGTAGATGTAAGTGGTTTGTAAATGGATTCTAAAATTATTTAGGCTATTCACATTCACAAGTGCACTTGCATGGGCTGAGTATTTTTCCTGAACCAGGCATATCATTCTCAAAGTAGAACATCTTACACACTATCTAAATATGTTTCTGCCGCTGCATTGTGTCACAGCCCATGCCTTTTTCCACATTTTCAGCATCCTTCCCTCAAATAATTGCATGTTACAGATGTTACTACAAGCAATATAAGATTTGACTTAAAACTCTGGATTTTCTTCTTTGTGAAACTTTTCCCCTTGTGCATCAAACAGGTCACAGGCAAAGCACTAACAGTGACAACCCCCTAGGCAAGTTAAGGGCACAGCAGAGAAGGGAACTGACCGTCTTGCAGATTCCCACATACCTTCTCACTGGCAAGTGATGCCTAACTCTTTCCCAAATACTCTCAAGAAGCTCCACAGTTCATGAGGTTTGCCTAACAGACAGCAGGATTTATTTATTACTGGCATGCAGTCTTTACTTACATGTGACAAGATCTACTTTCACATTCACGTGAGGGAAATCACCAAAAAGCCAAGTCTGTGACTGGGAACTAAAAGCTGGCTTAATGAATCCTGACTATCTCACAAACAGATGGTGCACCTCAGGTCCTTGGATACCAGTCACTAAAGCAAGATACACACAGCCTCGGGATTCACTGCTACTTTACTTATATCTGGTAGCTCTGTACACTAGAACGCAAATCTCAGTCCCTTTCTTTGGGGTGCACTACGTAGGTAATTTCAGTCAGAAGCAGATCTAGATTTGCATATTTATTTGGTAGGAGAATGTTACATTGTATTTTCTTATCGAACTATGCAGTTGTATGACTAAGTAACAAAACAAAATATAAAACACTGTTATAAAATCAGCAGATGCCAAATTAATCTCTAGCCATACTCCAGAAATACTTGATTTCATTAATTTAGGCAGGTGTTTAAAGTCTGTTGAATATAAGAATAGTTAAGAATAAGAATTAAACCTAAATACCTAAGGAGAGATATTTTGCCAAAAACGTGGCCTCACGCACAGAAAAATAGTCTTAATGACTGCAATGACATGATTTTCTTTTAAGGAAGGCAAGACATGTAAACAAGTGAATTTTTCTGAAATTCACTTATTGCTATATAATTTATATTACTTTTTAAAGTAAAAATACTATAACACGTTTCTCTTGAAAGATAACAGAGATTTGTAGACTTTTTAGTAATATTTGGAGGACACCTTGTTAAATTGTTGTTAAACTTGCTACCTAGAGTGGTTATTCTCTGAAGTTATGATTTTTTCTAGAAAGTTGTGTACTCAAGAGAATATAACAAGATTCACATAATTTTAAACCAAGCATTAAGAACTGTCAGTCTAATGGGCCTTATTTATACCTTACTGTAAATACGTCTTCATACTCTTCCTAAGTGCATTTTCAGGAACTGTCATCTAAATACATGACACACAATATACACACTTCCTTTCTGCTTAATGCGAGCAGGGAATCTAGATGTCCATGCTGTTGCAGAAACATTGCCCTACAGAGCTCACAGCATTAAGGTGTGATTTGCTTTGATACGTTAAGGTGGATTTGTTCAATTTTCTAGCAAACTCCTCATTGCCCCCCATTCACCAGCTTACTGTGAATCGGTAATCCCAGGAGTGGAAGTTCTGAAACACTTCTGCTACAATGTGCACCATTACCTTCATAAATGGCATGTTAAAGCAACTTCTGTGCAGTGGTAATTTATGGAACTTACGTTTTAAATTGAAATGAGATGGCATATCCTAGGGGAAAACCCATAGGATAACAAATAAGTATGAAACAGAGCCTTAGATATAAATTATTCAGGGAGCTTTGTCACATTGTAATATACCAGCTCTAGTCTTATACAGAGTGCTTAGCTAAGGTTGCAAAATTACAGTGGCAGAAAAATCATGGCTTAGAGAGATGCAGATCTACATGCTCTGGGTGTCAGGGAAGCTGCTAATTAACCGTTGATATTAAGCCACCTTGTGCTGGCTTAGTGGCAGTAGTGGAGCAATTCCTGGGCAGCTGGCCCACAGTCAACACACCATGGTGGTCAGGCACAGCTCGCTCTCCATCTCACCGCTCTCAGGGAGGATGGTGCCTAAAGCAGCGGTTCTGTCACAGCCACAGAATTAAATGTTGCATACACTGCTGGGAAGCTTTGAGATGCTCTGGTCTAAACAATTCATTACTTAAACAGAAGTGAGCTAAGAACATGAGACGTGCTCACGCACCCAGGCCAGCATGCCGCTGTGGTCGGTGACAAGGAGAGCAGCTGTTTAAGCAAAGGATGCAAGTGTGGCCATTTTCTGTGGTCCATTCCCCCTGTACTCTGCCAGCATCCACAAGCATTCTATCAAGGATGTTGGAGAGCACATCTCTTGTTCTCTTTTGTATCTACTTAGTATTTAGACGTGTTGCCTACAAATGTCTTTAATCTCGTTTTCAATCTGCTTATACTATCTGTCAACCCAGTCTCCTGTGGAAATGAATTCTGGAAGTTCCCTACTCGCTGTGCAAAAACGTATTTACTTTTATCTGTCTTACACTGATCTCCAAGCAGTGGCAATGAATATTGCAGGATATGGTAAGCAATGCTTCTGCATATTAAAATCTTGTTATAAGTTATGATAGCCTTGTACCTAGTAGTCCAGCCTCTCTTCCCCTTTCTCTGCTTGTTTGAATTTGATATGTTCTGAGATTACTGAAGGGGGAAAAAAAAATCACAAGAAAAAAGGGTAAAGTAACCACAAATTTAGACCATATTGGCTGTTTCTTGAAATTGCTTTAGTACTTTCATTACAAAGCACAAATGCAGCTGAAACACTGATGGGGAAGCTTGCTTTCTATGACAGAAGACACAGAGAACTGTGAATTCCCAATAGTTTATCCTATCGAAACCTGTTCGTGGGTGCGGATCTAAACAGAGGTTCTTTCTCTCACCAAACGTTTTGAAAGGTTTCTGGCTCAGCTGGGGGATATTTCGGTTTGACATGCTAAAACACCCAGCAAATACATACACTCCTAATATTGCACAGTTTTCTCCGTCGCATACATCTCCAGTACTGCAGAATTTCAGCTTTTCTTCACATATTAAAGAGTTACAATAATGCTATCTATTGTGTGGCCTGGAAAAAACATGTGCCTTGCATTTGTGCTTATTTCAAGTTGAATCACACTTAGCAGTTTAATCCCCATTTGTCTCAGACAATCCTGGAAATATTTTTCTTGGAGCACAATAGCTGTAAAGTTAGAATGAGTGCTGTGGCCACTAACGCAATTGCACATTACCACCTTCACACATTTCATGGCACAAACAAGCTCGCTGACCTGCTTTGTCCTAACAGATGCATGCAACCTGCTGGTACCAATGCAGTTACCCAAAGAAAAAGTCTATCCTCCTTTTTTTTTTTTTTCCATCTTGGATGAGAGGTGGTTTTCTACATCCCTAGTTCAAGCCCTCCTATGAGGACGTGGTTAAGCACACATTAGCTGTGCTACTACCGAGACACTTCACTGGGTTGAGGGAGGGAGCAGAACTGAAACACCAAGATGCTGTTTTCTTCCTCAAAACACAGCTCTGCTTCTGGCTTACCTATTCTAATTTGCTCCCAGTGTAATAACCTTTAAAACAAAACCAAACAAATTAAGCATGCTGTACTGAAGAAATTCTTTCAAAGATACAGCTCAACTGTGACAGCCCATGGTATTTCTTTGGCTAGTATGTATTGCTGTGATTGATTTGGCTTTGCATGCAGCTGCCCAGAGTGGCACTATCAGGACTGTGTTAAACTGAAAAAAGCCAGAGATACTAATCACAAGCATCCTAAAAATCCTGAATTATGACCAACAACTTCTCTTCCAGCCCCCCAATAGAAATTTGAATTGTATACTCTCTCTGAAAAACTGCTAAATAGGCTTAGATTTTGGTATAATTTATGTTTAATCCCAGCAGTAAGGCCCAGAAGCTTTCAGTAACTGACTTGCAAAAGGGAACTGATTTTTTGCACAGATAAGTGATTTTGTTAACTGTCTTCATGTAAGCCTCAAAACTTGACATAAAAAGTCAAGCATTTGGTCAAGAATAAGAGAATTTGGTATTCTTTCCCAGACAAACTGAAATGGAACTGCAATGATGATTTCAAGAAACTGGTATCATGTTCCAGGATGATTCCCATTTTACACTGCGGAACAGGAGTTCTCTTGCAAGTAACTTAACAAATAATTTGTAAATAAAGCAAAATTAATTTCTAATCCTGAGGCTAAGAAACATTTTCTTCCAAAATAAGTCAGAAAGAAAGTGAGGGGTGAACTGGAATGTGTTGGGGAAAAAAAAACTTTTAAAATCCACAGTTAGATTTGATTAGACAAGGGCACTAAGGCACAGACTTACCTTTTCAACAAGTGTTTATGTAACATGAAAGTCAACAGTTAATATTTAAGTCCACATTAATATTTTTTATAATCTAGGCCTTTAAAAGTTACACAGTAGTATTTTAAAACAAGTTAGTTAATTTTCCATCCTTTTCTCCATCCATAACCAAAGGACTGTGTCGTTTTAATGCTTTCCTATAACCCTCCTTTTTAGAGATATCTTTATATCTAACCACCATATTTATCATAGCCTTCATTTAAAAATAGTACACAGAGACTTTGTATCACCTCCTCTTTCTGAACAAAGTCAATTTAAGCAATGCAATCCATTCTCACTTGAAAGTTCTTGGCTCTATTCATTTTTTGTTGCCCTTTTCTGGTTTTTGTTTACAAAAAGGTCATGTACAAAGTGTTCTTCATTGAGACCTTAGTAAACAACATTCAGATAACTTATCAGCCTATTATACTAGCATAGGATAACCCCTTAATTCCCATAAGATCACATTAAAAAAAACGCAAAACAACAATAATAGCAAAACTCAGTGCCAGCTTTTTATGTGCTCGGTCTCACTGATGCCATTATCATACATCTGGGTAACTAAGCATCCTGTCAAAATTTTGTAGCCAGTGAGGGTAAAATTAAGAAAGATGGAAGGAGGATTTGTGGAACACTAAGAAGACAAGTAAAATCATTATTTTGAGTATGGCCCTCTTGCACTCTGCCTTTTACTTCTCCAAACAGGGACACACTTGTATTCTCTTAAGTCTATAAAAACATCATCTACTGGAAATGCTCAAATGAATAATGGAAAAGGTATCACCACATTTATCAGAGCATTTTTGTTGAAATCCTGGTGCAATGGTAAACGTCATCTAAGGGAATGACTGCTTCATTAATTTGAAACTTAAAGACTTTCTCTGTATTGAGAATCTGGATTTTTAGCTTTCTCAGTTAATCATCCAGTTGAAAGTTTAAATCCTGAGGGAACTTCTTGTTTATATAAAGCCTCAGTCTGATGAGTCATACTGAGATGAGCTGGTTTGGGTGCATTTCATCTATCAAAAACATCAAAATTCACAGTCACTACCCTTTCATAAAAGGCTTGGATAGATGATTTTTATTTTGTGAGATAAGAACTCTTTATGATTTTGTAGTTCTGCAAAGCTTGAGTAACCTTCGTAGAGTGTTTTACTCCTCAGAAGAATTAGTCAAAAATATCCTAAGTACCCTTTATGAAGTTTTCTTTCTTTTAAGAAGGAGTCACAAAATCACAGAATGGTAGAGGTCGGAAGGGACCTCTGGGGATCATCTAGTCCAACCCCCCTGGCAAAGCTCCCCTAGAGCAGGCTGCACAGGACCGTGTCCACATGAGTTCTGAATATCTCCAGAGAAGAAGACTCCGCAACCCCTCTGGGCAATCTGTTCCGGGGCTCCGTCGCCTTCAAAGAAGTTCTTCCTCATGTTCAGCTGGAACTTCCTGTGCTTCAGTTTGTGCCCGTTGCCCCTTGTCCTGTCACTGGACACCACTGAAGGAAGCTTTGAACATATGAATTGACTATTATATTTATCTATGCTTTTTTCTTTTAAGCAGCTCAGGAGACATAAAGTAGCCTAAGAATATTTATGACGTCCTATACTAATGTTTCTAAAATGGATAGGAATTAAATTACCAACATACGTTAAAAATGAGGTGGCAACAAAATACAGATTTCTACTTTTTATACCATAAAAAATTGACAGAAATTCACACAGACATAAAGACAACAACAACAACAAGGAATGCTGAAGAGAGTTGCAGTGTACTATGCCTTTGGAAAAGTTGCTTGAATGGTAAAGAATTGATAGGAATCTCAAACGGTGTTAGTATTCATCATTTGCAGAAAAAAAAAGAGAAGACCTAAAACCAGAAAAAGAGGCAGAAAAGAGAGGAAAACTAGCAAACCAAAACAAACAAACCCCACAACTTTCATCCCTTATCTTCTGTCCTGGATACAGATAAAGCCTTTCTTTTGTCCATCACAAATGCACTTGGGTGACAGACCTCCCTGCCTGTAGCTTGCTTTGGATAAATCAGTCAGTCCTCTCACCTTCAGATTGGCTCACTGGATTACAGCTGCTAACTTTGTTGATATGATAGACTAAATTTGAGCCAAAAGTGCTTATCCCTTGGCAGCCTGTGATAGCAACTGATTAAAGTGAACCAAGAAGTCTTTTCAAAGCAAATGTATTTATTCTTTTACCCTAAGATACAAAGTATAGATTGCTAAGGGTAGAAAAGCAATTTTTCATATTAATATTTCCCCTGTCTACACCATAATCTTTCCTTGAAACCATATTTCAGGTTCATTTCAGGTCAGTTAATACCCACCCTTACCTGTTTGTCCTCTTTTTGCCATAATTATCTTTCCTTCTGTATCTCCCTCTCATCAGGCTGATAACTCATTCCCCTTTACCCTTTCATGTCTTTAGGACTCCTTCCAACCTAGGCTTTCAGCTCCTAACACAGCTGTGTAATGCAGGTCTCTGTCTGCATAGCTTTGTCCCAGTTATACTAACCCGTTATAATGTTAACTTCTTTGCAACTATTTACCTGCAGTTTTTCACTTTGCCTTTTGTGCATTTCGTCCTTGCCACCCCCCTCGCTGTTTCCTTGATGTTAATAATTCATAGAATAAGAAGGCAAGGCAATATCAAACAAATATCCAGAAAAGTGCATAACCTATATATATATATATATATGTATAGATGAATTTTCTTACCTAATTCCAGTATTATTCACAAACTTCCCAAGGAAGTATAAAAAACTGCTGGAATAACATTTGGCGATTGCTTTCTCATAGTCATGAGACGGATCAGCAAGGGAACTTATGTGAAACCAGTAAATACTTTATCAGTGAATTGCATCAGAAATATCCCGTGTATTCTACTACCATAAGAAGCAGGAAGGCTAGAGATGGACAAAAAGATTGTCTCACAAAAAACCCCAAACTCACTTTGTGAAGGAGATGCCATAAGGATGCAGTTCAGAATTTGATTTAAATAAACTCAAAATCCATTGCCACATGAAGGTAGATGTAAGCTTTTTCACAGAGCACCATCGTCCCTAAGGTAAGTGGGAGGAAAAAGAGGACACCAAATTGGTGTGTTCACTGCTGTGGGTGATCCACTATCTTCCCATGATCCACATTAGAAGTGAAAGAGACAGTTCAGAGAATTATAATTCTTTATCGATAGTCATTGTGTGTGTGCTGGAGCAGCAGTGTTTTGTCAAGGTTAGTTTGGTTGTGCTAGCACTGACAACCCTTCAGCTTTGAAGGAAATGTAAAATCAGAGAGCTCACAAGTGAGCAATATGGTGGATGGGTCAATGTCAGTAAAAGCTTTGTCATGATATTGTGCCATACATCAAAACTGAGGTCAAGTCAGCAGATCTTCTCAATTGTTCAATACACAGGAACACATCTCTGTGGTATGTGATAACACAGTTAATCATTTAAGTGATTTCTTATGATCCCAATACCAGAGCATGCAAACAGCCAACTCGGAATAAATGCCGTGAGACATGAAATCAAACTGTGCACAGCTGGTCGCTAATGCCATTTTTTCCTCCAAGTACTTCTAACTATTCAGAGTCAGGAAAACACTTACCTAAAAATGCATCTTCTTAAAAACTGTTCTTGTTACAAAGATTTCTAAGAAAATGCAGCAATCATTCAGGTTACATGTTTTATTTTGCCAGTTTCAGCAGTGCTGCTCGTAATGATACTAATTTCTTTTAAGGCTTTTACCTGAACATCTCATCTGCTCTCCTCTTCTCTATCAGAAGGAATCTTGTTTTTGTCTTAGAGTTGTTACACTCACCTGGCAGTGAAATTACCATTGCATGACATAAAAATAACATGCCTAACCTCTTACAAATATCACTTAGCTTTAAAGAATGCAGACAAACTTTTGCTTCACATTTTTTAAAAAGTCCTGAAGGACACCTCTGTTAAAAGTTCCTCTGTGTGGTCATAATAAACTAGGAAAAACTAAAAATTATTCTAAGCAAGACTGCCCTCTTGATCTGGAAGAGAAATACGGTCTATTTTGTATTCAACTTTGCCTGTCATTTCCCCTCTGCCCAGTTTCCCTTCCTTTCGTATTAGAAACTAGTCAGTATGAGGTTAGGCTTGACTGCCAAATAAGCGAGAGAAAGGACAGTTCTGGCCGCAGAGTTCCTACTTTGCTTACAGTCCCCTATTACTTAGGCCAACACCATTAACAGAGATACCAGCAAAACCTGATCTACCTTTCCATTGTGACAGACAGCTAAATCTTGTTCTAATAATGGGAGGTTTGCAGAGATGCTCAGAAAGTCAGCTTTTCTAATGGATATTATTAACTTCAAATCCATATATCAATTTATTTGCTGAATTGTACCCTATAGATTGAAAAGCTTATGGTTTTTTTTCTGATTAACTTGAGTAAGCCTTATTATCTTTAATTTGCATAAGAACTAGAAACCTTTTTGCAAAGTTCATAGCCTCTACAAATCACAAGGATCTCCTGTAGAGTGAACAAATTCAAATTTTATGTCTTATGGAGCTTGATTACTCTTAAATGTAAATTAACTATAAACTCCTGAACTATTGACAAAAGGTCTTAACTGTGTTCCAGCGTGCAAAGATAGATCAGGATTGACAGGCATCTGCTACCACTTAAGGCTTACAGTTCATGCTGATTATTTGAAATTAGTCAGCCTCTGTATTTAAGTAACCAGGTGATTTTTCTATTTTCTACTTTTTCCTATCTTTCTGTAATTATCTTTTCTGCAAAACATTTTCCTTTGAATATGCCATATTGAGAAACTGTTCCAAAAGGTATTGTACCATGTAGTGTGCTTTGGTTCCTGAGTCTACAACTTTCATGCCACAATAGTTCAGATTATACATTAAAATATGAAAATGCATTAAGATCCTAGCCATCCAAACCTAGTACGCATTCTGGAGTGGAGCCCTTTATGATTCATATGAACAATGTTTTGTCCATTGATCATGAATTACTCTGTCTATATCTGAATCAAGAATTAATCCAGCACTAGCATAGTGACTTGAGAGTACTGAAATGAGTAAACACTGAGTGTGACTATACAAAAATCTTTAAAAAAAGGATATTAAGTTTCCACTGAATACACTTTTTGTTAGGACTTAACAAGAATCTACATGCAGAATACTTTCTGCTCTTAAAGTATTAAGCTCGGAATTATATTTAAACCCACTCTGAGGATCAGTATCACTAAGAACAAAAGACAACTTATATGATAGTTGTTTACTTCAGCTACCATTTCTGTAGTAATGCAAAAATTTAATACTTTATATCGTTCCAGTATATAAAACATATTTTCTAATAGCAAGTTTGAGAGATGGTAAATCTATGAAGTATTCTAAATATTTAATCTTTTCAACCCAGTGAAGATTCTGACATCTCTGTTTCAAGAAAAGTTGTAGTAAAATATTTTTAACTCTCATGGAAGTGCAAAATGTGTTTAAGTTTTTATAGCCGGTTTAAGAATGTTTAATTGCTTACTGATTGCCAGTCTTATTTTGGTGCAGTGAAATCTCTGAATGATTTCAGGCTTTGTTTCCAAATTTGTGCCTTAGAACTACAACAAAAAATCCAAATAATAGTCTTCTAAGGCACTGTAGTTTTACTACTTGTATATAAAAAAGAATTAAAAAATACTTCATTTTTACTCTTTTGATGAACAATACTCTCAAATTTGAGTTTCATCATAAGACCTCAGAAATGCTTCATTTCTTCATTCCACTTCTACTTTTAAATCAATTTATTGTGGCACTGAATATTTGCCCAAGTATACATCCAGTAGTTATCCATGCCTGATACTTTCCCAAAAGATGTACTTCTGTATTTAATCAAAATTATTTTCAAGTTCTGATTTTTTTTAGATCCGAACTCCTCAGCTCTTGATGATTTGTAATCTAGAGGATTTGTAAAATTTCCTCCAGTCTTCTTGTGTTTTATTGCTGTTATTTTTATTATTGGTATCTGACTAATTTGATAATTTCTGTAATGGAATTTCTTCATCAGATTCGGTGGTAGATCTTGTGGCTAATTTTCTTCAAGGAATTCAGATTGCTTTGTCTTCACCTATAGATTTATTGCCTTCCTTTTTTCCCCACGATATTTAAAACTGAGCACAATTTTCCTACACTTACTAGGCCCTGCCAATATTTTAATATTGCTGTACTTGTGGGTGGAGTTCTTAAATCAAAATTGAATTCTTTCTTAACAGTCAGACCGATACCATAGAAATGGTTGCACTCTACATTAGGTGTGTGTATGATGAATATACCTCATATATACCTAATTTTTAGGAAGCGGCTGTCAGTTTCCAGTCTAGAGTAGCTTTATTGACACCCTGATGGGACACTGCCAGTAAGCTTTTTAGGTCAGTCTTAAAAAGAAAAAAGACAGAAAGAAACAAGAAAAAGGAAAAAGGAAAAAAGAAAAATAAATAAAAAGTTGTTGCAGATCTGTGTCTCTCTTGCACTAGAGCTGTGTGCTCCATCTTGCATATACTCAAGGGTTCACAGCGAAAAAGGTAAAGAATCTTGTGCTTATACCCTCCGTCTTCTTGACAGATGAAAAACATTGTGTGCTTTCTAAGGTGCTGTTGATTTTCCGTACCCTTTTTCTTGGGCATCTGCTTATGCTACTTCCTCAGTCAGAAAGTGGGAGATACCCTTTGAGCACTGCAGATGTGCTTATTTTAGTGGGCTTTCATAGCAGAGACGAGTAACTGCCTTCAGCTACCTGGTCTGTACAGTGACCGTTCTATAACTTTGCTTTCTGGTTTTCCATTTTTCCCAAATCTCTCCCATATTTGTCATATACTCCATCTTCTTTTAAACTTTTGGTGATTCATTCCATCTCCTTTCCAATTTTTCACTTGCTTTGAATCTGACCAAACTCCCAAACAACAGATTGGACATTTCTACTTCTCTATACTTTCTCAAGTCTTCAGACATTTCTGCACCCTGCAGGCAATTGCTCCCATGAAAGGCGAAATTTGCTAAACTACTTAATTTCTGCCTTCCATCGGCTATGATTGTGGAAACACAAAATGGAGAAAGAAGAAAGAAGCAGCCATATTTCCAAACTTTCAAGTCCAGGCCATCACTTGAGAGCAAACAGGGAACAGAAGAATACAGCACACTGATGCAAGCCATAAACAAAAAAGGTAAACCTCTTATAAATACGTCACTAGAAGGTCAGGGTATAGGCATTGATTTCATTTTTTTCAGATTTATTCTGAAAGAGACCTGGATATTTTAATGCATTTTTAGTACTTCAAATCAAAATATCTAGTATTTTACAACATTTTTAGAAGCCAGCTATTAACCACAATTTTTTATATGTATTTTAAAGTCTGAGGCTCAAAACGTTTGCAGTTCAGAGAAAACACTATAACCTTGACAGCTTATGAACAACTTTCATAAAAAAGTGCACTTTAAAATCTTCTGTCTGTAGAAAACAATGGTATGTATGGCTATACGGTTCATTTTGTGTTGCCAGTTTATAAATAATTTATATTTCTTTTAAATTTTAACCAGGGAAAAAAAAGCCCTCCACAAAAGTGTAACATCTCTTTCAAAAAGATTCCTGAGGCTAAAAAGGCAGGAGAGGTGTAAGCCAGGACAGCAGCAGGAAAGAAAAAAAAAAAACATTAAAAAATCTTATGTGATAAATCCTACCTTACTTTCTGAGGAATGGAGGCCTAGCAGAAGCGACTGCCACCATCAGCTAACTGACACTAGCTCAAGGACAAAGTACTCGTTAATACTTTGCAAGGAATATCTGTGGGTTGCCGGGGATTTGACCACAGATTAGATAAGGTCCTTTCCAATATCTGTACGATAGCAAAGATGGTGCTTTTGTATCAGAAGTCTTGTACTGAAGACCTGATGGGAACAGACTGCACAGCAACGAGCTGTTCAGGTGGCTACACAATACGTTACCTGCCATGCAGTCCTCTAACAGATCTCACAGGCAAGGGAGAAGATATCCATAATGACATATCGATAATTAAGGGCAAAGGACAGCCTTGCTTTTCGGAGGTTGTGCAAGGAAGCGAAGGGGGAGAGACCTTCGCCATAAGATGCACGTCCCTCGCTGCTGCAGGCAGAGAGGGAAGGCAGACTTGGTGAAGCCGTCACCTCGTCCAGAGAATGGAAAGTCAGCTGAGCCCGAGCTTCAGACTGACGGCCAGGTAATCTCACACAGGGAAAGAAGTGAGGTCACTCAGGGCTACAGTGACATTATGCCACTCAGGGGAATGGGTAACAGGTGAAGCAGAGATAGTGATGCCTGAAAGCTCCTTCTAAATTCCAGAGCTGGAAGTAGTCTGGATCAGTACTGGAGCACGTCGCTAATACATGCCCTTCCCCTGTTCTGCCTAGGTTCGGTGCCTTATATTGATGTGCAAATTAGAAAGACAAATCCCTTTCCTTTCAGTCTCATAAGCTAAGACTTACGGTCTCAAATAAGGGGAAGGGGGAAGGAAGGAGAAGAGAAAATATATACAGAGAAGTGAATGTAAAGAATAATTGTCACGCTTTTTTAAATGTTTTATCGCTGTTCCTAGGGGCTTTTTCTTTTCTGCCAGAGTACAGCTGAGATGATAAATGGCATGTAAGAATTGCATTCACATGAAAAATCGTTGATTAAACATAGAAATCTTAATGGCCTGGTTTCGCTATAATTCTAGTTCCATAGGTTTCTAATTATGTAGTCTGTGTTCAAACAGCTAAATCTATGGGCTTCTTATACTGCTGTTTACACCTTGTTGATTCCTTCTTAAACTTTAAGAGCTATTGAGACATTAGTAGGTTATTCTTCTTCATCAGCTGTAAGTAAAGCGTGACTATAAGAACAAAGGATGGTAGAAACTGCAGTGGATTAAGCAGACAAAATCTGAAAAAAATGTATTTCAAAGACATGCAAATGTCGGCAGCATTAAGATAATATGGTGCTCAAGTGGATGCATCAGAATGGCTGCTGAAAATTACTGGGATTAACCAGGAACTATGCTCCTAATGTTAATGAAGTACTGCTGGGGATAGGAAAGCAGCAGCAAAGCGTAACAATGGGATGTGCACACCTTAGTTACTAGGAATTTCACAAAGCAGACGAAAATAACATCTCCTCAACCGGCATGTCTTCAGATCCGTCTATAACATTGTGTTCCTTCATACAAGTTTACAAGCCTACTGCGTCCCCAGCCAGGGCAACAAGAGCTGGGGAAAACACAGATTTATCAGAAATAACAGAAAAATAGCAGAAAAGGATTCATCACCACTTATCTTAAATGTTTTACATTTTCATATTCTAGGATTAAAAAATGTACATGTTCTGAAAGTAGGTTGGCTTACGTAGGCTATGCTGAAGCGCCACATGCAATTCTACAGCTAGAGATAATGGTGGAGCCTGCAAGAAAGAGGAAACGTGAGGTAACTACGGTCACATCACATTTTCCGTTCGCTTTTCTCTTTTTCCTTGATCAACGTCATGTCTGTTGGTGATATCTCCACTGTTAGTTGAGGCCCAAAGGGTATATCAAGGTATTAATGAGCAAAGATTATTATGCTTTTTTTTTTTCTTTTGATGTGTCAGGCTTTCAGACTGCTTAGACAGGCTTTCAGGCTGAGACACTGGCGGATATTCACATGCCTAACTTGCACTGTGTTCAGTAAGACCCATGTCCCAACACTCGTAAGAAACTCTGTCTCTGTTATTACAATAAGATGAGAAATCCCATCTAAGAAACATCAGCTGCATTTTTTGAGCTAAGGTCAAACGCTTGCTGGCACAAGAATCAAAGAGGAAAATGAAGACTGGCTGATTCACTTCTGTTTTTTCCATTAAGTAAACAGTTGAAGATCTCATTCACAGTTACTTGCTTGTCCAAATACTACTTCTTTAAAATCATTTGGCTATTGATGTAAGACACAGTCAAGGAGAAGCCTCATTAAACTACAATTTCTTCTTGCATTTGAGATGAAGTGACAACACCCAAAGAGCTGATAAAAGCACCAGTGCTGCAACTTGAATGACAAGCAAGGACTACAAAAAGTCTCCAGTACTAACTCTCATTAACCAAGGTATGCATTTCTTGATTTTCAGTGCATGTAAGTACATCATGAAGCTTGGGAGATGTAGCAGAATATCCTCTTTTCATCAGATAAGGTAATGCCTTTAATAACTAGCCATAACAGTAACATTTCTAACATCTTCAGTTGCATCATGAGTTCTTCCCAACAAATAACCAAATGTTTGTTGATATTTATAACAGTTACAGAAGCACCAAAGGAATGGAAATACACTATAAAATTTTTGTACCGCAGTGATATTTTTTCACCAGTGTCAAAAAAAGCTGATGTTGAAGCACATTGTATTAGGTCATAATAAATAACAAACTGTTTCATGCTTTCAAGAGAATACAATGAAATCTTAATAACAATACACTGGAAACTTATGATTATTTATATTTCAGAGCTAAGTCCTATACTGTGGTCTGTGTCAATTTCTTTTACATCTAAAAGTAAGTTATGAAACAGTAATACAATAAAGGGAAAAAAAGAGGCAAACATTATTTACTTACAGGAGTTTGCTTTTCTTCTCCCGAATGTGTCATTATCTCCAGACAGAGGGGAGTGCTTTAGTTCACACAAACTTCTCTCACACAGAAAATTATTCATTACTACCTTCATGATAATAATTTTAGCACTGTAAAGGAGATATCCTCAAGCTCTCGAAGGGATCCAGGTCCATTAGCATCTAGTCCTAGCAAGTCACAGCCGTCTATGTTCAATGCTTAACAGCACAGAAACAGCCCTACTGGATCAGACTAAAAGGTCAGCAAGCCCAGTGCCTTATCTCCAACGCCAGGGATAAGCAGGTGTCTAGGGAACAGGCCAAGCACAGATGTTGCCTCCTCAAGCACTCCTCCCATCTACAACCATTTCAGGGACTTCTGACACCAAGCACAGTTCAAAAATATTCTGTAAACCTTAAGCATTTTACTTTCCATGAACTTATGCAGTTTTCCCTTGAATTACCACAATTTTTTACCATCTGCCACATCCATTGATAATAAATTCCTAAAGTTTACCAGTCATTGTATGAAAAATGACTGCCTTGTTTTGCGACAAAACTGGTCCTTACTAGCTGAATTTACCCTTAAACATTTTTATTTCAAGAGAGAATAAACCAAGAATCCCTAACAACTACCTCTTTGCCATTTGCAGGTTTGGAAACATCTGTAATATTTCCTCTCTGCATCAAAAAGGCCACCACAATGCACATTTTCTGTGCCCTTCATGGAACCCCAATATGTTTACAAGATAGTATTTTCCCTCTGCAAAAGCAATCCCTCCCCAAAAGTTTGTTATTATTCAGACGTCTGCTAATTCTAGTCCTTTTTATAGTTTTTATTATTTGTGAAGCCCAGATGTCATATCTACAGACTTGTACATTCTGGGATCTCTCCTGAAGCCCTGTTGTCCCAAGTTAGCAACGTGGCTTTAAGCATGAATTTTCCTGTCACTGTTCATAATTCGTCAGTCTCATCCTTGAATTCCCTTTGAATGTCAGGGTGAAACCATCTGGTCCTGCCAGCTTGTTACGCTTGTTTTCCCATTTGTTCCACAACCTCCTCTGTGTAAGAAAATCTTGCTGATTGAGAACCTCAGAAAAAAGGGAATCAGTCTGTAATATACCCAGTTTCTTCCACAGTAAATATGGATGTAGCAAATTCATCTGGCTTCCCCTTATACCTTGATCCTCAGTTGATCCTAGAAATGTACTGACATGCTTCATGATGTATTTTAAGAAAGATTAACTATTACTTTCAGTTCTCTTTGCTAAGTTCTCCTCACACCTTTTTTTCCATCTTTTTTTCTTTCTTTCTTCTTTTTTTTGGTGGTTTGGCTTACTGCATTTTCATATTTAGTCTGCCAAAATCTAAGGATCTTCTCATTCCTTTGGAAAGCAACTTCAGATTTTCAAATTATGGTTTTGCCATTTTTATTACTTTGCTTTCTCTTCTGCTTAGCCTCACCAATTTCTCCTTCTCAAGTGTTTCTGCTAGGTGATATGTACTGACCCTGTGGTTCTAAACTCTTTTTTTTTATTTTCCTAACACAGTTCTCAGGCTGCTTGGAAAGACTTAATACTCTTGGCTGCCCCTTTTAGCTTTTTTTTAGCAAGATTCTTCATTTTCATGTAGTTTCCCGTTTTGAGGTTGATGATTACCATATAATTGTCTCGACTTCATCTTTTGCCTCTAGGTGCTAACTGCAAGTAAATACATTTTAAAGACTGAGCTGAACGTAGACATGAGATGGTGCTGAGAGCTCTCTCAGACTGCCACTCCCTGGGAAAAACCCACTCCATTTGGAACATTCTAGAAATTGTATGTATGACGTTAATATGATAGGCTAGGGATATTTAAGAGCAATAGAAAGTGAAAAAAAAACCCAAACCCCACCCTATATCACAATTCAATAGCAACAATAAGTAGAAACACTGACCTGTCTCCCACTTACTGCCCTCCCACCAGCCCCTGAGGAGCCATGCTCCCCCGCACCCTGTCAGCTCACCCAGCTCTGGGGCCATCACTGAGCAGGTCTGGCTGGATCCCCCACCCCTTCTGCCAGGATGTCGCATTCCACCCCACTAGCACGTCTTAATCCTTGCTAAAATCTTTATAATTTCATTTTTTAAAGTGACCAATGCAGTGTTTCTAAGCAGTTAGAAAACAAAACAGTGACAGCAACAAAATATGTATGTATCTACAGAGACTTGCCATTTATTTTAAGAAGGGGATCCATACCACAAAGTTCATTACGGAAACTGTGTGCGCACATGTGCCCGTACAGCAGCCCTCAGGGAGGCTTTAGCTGCCCTTCCCCAAGCTCAGTGAGATGCTGTACAGGGTGTGGGTGCATGGGGGCTGGTGGGGTGGGGCTGCCTTTCTGCCAGGAGCAGCTGGGGCTGCCCTGTGACAGACAGAAAGAGTGGGGTGGGGGAAAAAGTTTCAGTTTTTGTCTTTGTTTTTCACCATCCAACTCTATTCTAACTGGCAATAAATTAAATTAATTTTCTCCAAGCCCAGTCTATTTTGCCCATGACGGTAACTGGTAACCAATCTCCCTATTTCTATCTTAGCCCACACCCTGCTGAAGAGAGCGAATGCGAGAGTGACTGGGTGGGTGTCCGGCAGCTGACCAAGGTCAACCCGCCACGGACGGGCATGTGGCATATCCCGCTAAGCATGGAAGGGGAGGCGCAGGAGAAAGTTTCTTAGTACACTTTTTCTGCTTTCCATTGTCTATGCACTAAATACTCCCATCTTGTTTCTATTATTTTGACACTGAGTAACCTACGCTGTTCCTTTGTACAAGACTGTTCCCTCAAGACTCTGCAAAATAATGTACAAAAACAGGTATTCATGCAGCTCAGAATACACATTTGCGATGAAATTTTCTATTCGGAGCTCCACCAGCCAAAACCCAGTAGACTCTGCACTGCCTCCCAGTTAGATCATTCCCTGACTGCATTATCCACCTCTAAGAGCCCTGGCGTGGCTGCTCAGCCCCTCAGCTGCTCATAGCAGATTCTTAAATGAGGGACAAACCTGGCAAGCAGCTAGAGCAGTTCCTTGGCCATTCTCTTCTTGCAGTTCTGCATCCTTCCAGCGCGCCACTTCTGCTCTCCCATGCAAGACTACAAATTACAGACTACTCCTTTCCTCAGGTCTTGTAATATAAGTTTTGGAAACAATTCACAGTTGTACTTTAAATACTAAGCCTTGAATCTGGAAATTTCATTTTAACCAGCCAAACTTAGGTCTGAAAAATCTCTGAGATTTTCCTTGCAATAGAAAGACAAAGACTATCTAAACCCAACAATGAATAATTTGTAACTTACACTAATAAAAATGGTGTTAATTTATTCATTCTCTTACCTGTTTCCTGCCATGCCTGTCAGAACTGCAATCTCACTTACCTTGTCATCTCTATTTGTTCTGGGGCTATGCTCACACACCAGGGTAGTGTTAAGCTTACATTTTCACACCTAAAAAGGTCGTTTGGATATTTTTCTAAGCTTTGTTTTCCAGCCCTTAGCAGGTGGCTTAATTGGCTGGGCCAATGCCACAAAGTTCTTTGTGTGGAGAGGTACGCAATTCCTTCCATCCATACAAATACCACATGTTTTGTAAGTATGACACCCATTTGGCAAATTTGTCAAAATATATGTCAGAATAGTACTCTCAGAGCAACTGAGAACAACTGTATCAAGTGATTTTTCCCAGCAACAACTCTATGGAAAGGAGAGCAAAGAGCATCTTCCAAAAAACAGTGAAAAAAAAGAACACTAATACGTGCATGCAACACTGGGAAACACAATGGGTTTGTGAACAGGTCTCGCTGCCTACTCAGTGATACGGCAAAATGTCTTTGCTGTGCAGTGGAACAACTTCATCACCTTTCAAAACAGTTCTCTTGGGTTGTCCTGTAGCAAAGAGAACTGCTGCCAATAGGGACTATGAGTCTCAGTTTTGTGAGGAAAGGAGAATTTCCAATATAGTTTTAGAAAATGTTGTAAGCAAGCACTGAATTTACTGAATGGGTGTCTCCGGTCCAAGTGCAGTATGAATAGTCGTGCAGTATGAGTAGTCGTGCAGCATGAACACTAGTGCAGCATTAGGTAGCAACAGTGTAGGGACAGGCTTCAGTGCTCACTTGAAAAAAACTCTCAACTCACTTGTGACTTTGCCTTTCACGTATGAAACAGCCATTCCAGAAGTATGCCAAGAGACCCGACTGTATTGTTATCCTCCCTTACTCCTTCCATTCCTACCCTCTTTTAAAATTTGCACTCTGGCTGGGAATTTATACGTCTGGAGAAGGATGATCAGGCAGAAGGCTGCATTTGAGTTTGTTGACTAAACCCTTTCTTCCAAGTGCTCATTTTCTGCGCCTCATTTGCACATTAATCATATATGAGCCTCAACTTTGCAATGACTGGTGAACAGGCCAATACCTACACTGCCACAGTGATGCAGTGATTTCATAAAAGCTTACACTCTGAGCTGGAGTTTCGCACACCAAGAGCTTGAGATCATGGTAAATATACCAAACAGATGTATAATAGACCAAGCCACAGAAACCTGCTTCTGCTTGTTTTGGGTGCTTTAAAAATAGGAAAACAAATAGATAATTGTAATTTCAGAAAATATATATCTAACATAGACTCTGAAAGCAAGTGAAGGGTGAAAAATAAAAGTCAATTTTGTATCGAAAATAATGAACTGATAAAGGTAAAGTAGCAGTGGAGAAAGGAACAATACAAACTATTCTCAACAGGGGAAAAAGTAGCAATTCCAAAATCAGTGTCCAACGTCATAAAGAGAGGTCATGTCTTCAGAACAGGAGATGTAAATTTTGAATGAAAGGACACCAAATACACAGAAAAAACTAAAAAATAAAATTATGAAATCCTAATTTGATTTTAAGGTGCCTTCCTTACACTGTTCTTTAAATGCACACTTCTTATCCTATAGAAGGATGGGGTTTTACCCTGCTAGCTTACAGCATGTACACCTTCTCAGGGTACTATGCTGCCGTAAATGTCAGATAAAAATGCCAATATGAAATGAGTTGGTGTTCTCCATGACACTGGGTATCCCAGATCACATCTGCTACACAAGGAACACATTTTGTTTCTGTAATTCTGTAACAGAGTGAATACTGTGAGCATGATTTGCACTGAAGGAGTTACACTAACATGTCGTCTTCTGTTCTACTGCTAATGGTTGATTCAAGACTGCTATAATTGTATCTGTAAGTGTAGCTAATCCCTCATCTGTAGAAATGGAAGTATCTAAAATACTGGGCATCATACCCTCTCCCAAAACTTTTTTTTCTTATGTTTTAACTTCCAGCCCATTACTTAATTAGAATTACCCATGCTGTATTTCAATTTTATCTACTATGCTATTCCATTTGCTTTTTCTATTTTAGAATGCATTCCCACCTGAGAGCAAGGAAAAGAATTATATCAAAAGGCATACACATGTGAAATGGATTTAATGAGCATTAAAAATGGTGCCTTTAGTTGTTTTTCACATTTTACTTTGTGCACCCTTTTATGTGTAAACACTGAAGAAAAGGGACACTTAAAAAGAGGAAAAGCAATTATTGAATTGAGCTTATTAGCCAATATGATCATTCTAAAGAACACTAAAGGGGAAGTTCTTAGGCACTGCAGGAGGCTTTATTGTAAAGTGTAATTTTCAGACAGGCACTAATGCTCCCACTTGTTTCTTTTTGTGTCACAATTTTTATAACACCAATTTCTCTACTCCGTGCAAAATACTGAAAAAAGAGAAATTCACAGAAGGTCCCAGCTGTGAAAAGGAGATACAACCTCCCAGACGGCCAGGATGTTTAACAGAAACTGAAATTTAATCTATTAAATACCCATGCTGTATCTCAGCAAAAACATTACCTGCTTCTTAATATGCTATCTACTACATCACACCATAATTCCATACTGGAGGTGTAATGTCAATGAAATATTGATGTAGAAGATTACAAGATGAATATTTACATAATCATTTAAAATAATTGTTTTTTTTTCCTGAAAAGACAAACTACCTACCTGGAAAGTTTCAGTAGGCAGATTTTTTCTACAATTCATATGATATTCTCCTCAAGATTTTAGAATATTTTACTGAAAATGAGCACTCATTCAGCATAGCATATTACAGGTGCCTACTAAATGAAGGCAGGAGACATCATTGGGATGAACTCCTTCAAAATGACAATAATTTAAAAACAGGTCAACTGTCCAAAGAAAGTAATTACAGTAACGATGGCAAAGTACTGGCAAATGTTGCCACGTTTGGCTTCAACAGAGATTTGCGCTGGCATCAGCGGCTATTGACTATAATTGTTTTAAAAATAAACGTGGCATAGAATTTGGATACTGAAAAGGTTCATCATTATTAACATTTATGTATATACCAATCTAGAAAACTTCTGCCACATGCTATGAGATCAGTCTATGTTGCACATGATATACTTTATCTTCCTGACCGAAAGAGGTTGAAATGTAGTGTTTAATACTGTTAAAGCTTTCTTTACATATATACTGCTGCCTACGTGGGTGGGGAATCTAGATACTTAACTTACAAGTCTGATGGATGATACGAAATTTCTATGAGGTTGATAATAACGATAGGATACAGAGTTATTAACATTAGCTGACATGTTATATCCCATCAGATCAAGTTAACAGTAGGTTATTTTTGAATTAATAATCACCTACTCAAATATAATCAGTTCCTTTCAGAGAAATGGAAGTTTACCCTTCTCCGCACAGAAAAGAATATAGAGACCCTAAATAGGAAAAAGTTATGAAGATGAAAAAGCACTGTTTAAAAAAAGACAAAGAAGAACTTTTTCAAGAAACCACTACAAGGCAGAAGAGATAGACAGGACAGAGAAACCTACCATATTCATAGGCAACAGGCTCTATATAAGTGCTGAAAAAGCCAAATTCAAAGAAAGAGAACTTGGACTGGGCAGAGAGCGACGCAAAAGACAGGAACAGGAGAGCCTGAGCTATCCTGAGAGCTGTTCCCCAGTGAGGAGAAATACAGTGCAGAGAACTGTGAAGAGGGGTTCTTACCTTTGTCTGAGTCCACACCCACAGACACAATACTTTGTCCTGTACACATAAGCATTTATTCAGAATCTTGCCCAAAGCTGTGTGTGACGTACCCCTGGAAACTTAACTGTAAACTCACAGTGTTCAGAAGGCTTGAACGTGAGAAAACGAGATACTTAGTTACTGAGAGGTGTGAGAGGTCAATGTTAGTTCTGGCACAAAGGAGGCCAAGGAGAGTCCCAGTTTGTTACATGCAGTTACAACTAAACTGTAAATTCAAACCACTCCACCTTTCTGCTTAAGACAAAGATTGTCCAGATCTAAACATAAAATAGTGGATCTACAGTGTCTAACATTCCTTCTTTCTTTTCACCTACTTGATTTCAGTTGTACATGGTCCTTTCCAGAGAAACCTGGAAACAGACTCTTACAATTCAGGATTTCTCATGAACAAATATGTATGAAGCTTAATGGAAAAATACTTTGATACCTCATTCACCTCTTGCTAGAATAGTATTTCATACTGGATGCAGACAAATTAATCCAATTTTCCAAATCATTAATATTTATTGATACTGCCTGAGCATCCAGCTTGGGCTGTGGATTCATTCTGCGAGGTGACTTATAAACACAGAAACATGCATGCTTTTCCAGATTCATTATGATAATTCATACAGGTGGAGATGATACTAGCATTCCTTTCTAGGCTGCTAGGTATTCATGGCACAATCCAGATAGTAATCTGCAGTGAATAAAATTTATGCAGAAAATGAGATAATTTCTTACAGAACCTCCATCTCACATGCTAGAGAAGCTGGGAAGTGTATCACGTCAAAGTAGGAAAGAAAGAATTGTTCATGGACAAAAAGCTGGCTATTAGACTAATGATCCAGAATCTAAACCTGCCATTATGATGCAGTTTCAAAGCAATATTGGCAAACTACTAACACCAAAATGTTAACAGCTGAATGTCAAGTGGGTTTCTGCTGTTTTCTCTACTAGATTTCAGACTCTTCAGCATAAATTTGTAGATGTGCTAAGAACTCTGTGCTACATTTCAAACCAATGATGAACTATTTCCTGAGTGTGATGCTACATTAGGTCAAATACTCTTGGGAAAACAGGGTCTGTGTTCAATGTTATATATAAAATAGACATGATCTATTTGTCAGTTTTGAACATAGGATTTTCTTTTGCTTCATTTCCCAGTGGTAAATTTGAAGAAACTGAATACCCTAATTGTCCACAGGTGCCATAAAAAATAAACATTCAAATATTTGCCAAGTTCTTAGATAATATGCGGAAGAAATATAAGAACATCTATGAAGAAATTATTTTAACTCTGTGTTCTGAGGGCATGTATCAAAGACGACCTCGGTCATACAGAGCATTCCTAGCTACCATTCATAAGTACTATCCCACTGAAGGAGTCAGGAAACCCCTTCAAAGGCATATACTATGCTCCTAATGCCACAGTTTTCAGGAAGTAAAAGATTATGATGCTTCTCATAGTATAATGACAGTCAGGAAATCCAAACATGTCCCTTCTAGCATTTCTCAGAATACCTTCCTTAGGTTCAGAGGTCTTTCCAGTTTGAATTAATTTGAACTAAGGTAACTATTCAGAGGAAGGAACAGATTTTCTACTCTTTTCTTCAGAAGAGATTTTATCTTGAGACTGTGGCAAAATGATTCATGAAATAAATGTTTCTATATTTTCTAACTAACAAATGTGAAAACTCTAAAGAAATGACAGGATCTGTAGATGAAGACGACACTGTATCTTGTCTACCTTGACTTTAGCAAGACCTCGGTCACTCTCTTCAATGGTATTCTTTGTACATAAGGTGGGATGTTACTGTTGTCCTGGATGTGTGTACTACTCGATGGGTGAAAAACTGGATGGACCATTGTGTTGAAGGGACGTTCTACCTGGTGGCTGTTTACAAGCAGACTTCTTCAGGAGTCTGTTCTGGGTCCTGTCCTGTTCAATACTAAAGGCCTGGCTGAGGTGGTGGAATATGCACTCATCAAGTTTGTTGTTCACACCAATCTTCATCTGTACTGAGTATACTTGAGGGGAGCGCCACTACTCCCAGGGGCCTCCACAGGCTGGAGGAGTGGGCCAACAGGTCCCTCACATGAGGCAGGGAAATTCAGCTAAGACAGATACAAAATCCAGCACCTAACCTGAGCAGGACCTGGGGGTCCTGGCTGACAGCAGGCTAAACATGAGCCAGTACAAGTTCAGGCTCTGCTGCTTTCAGTTGGCTGAATCCTAGTTAACTCTCTTCACTAAGATTTCTCTTTTCACCTAGAGCCCTGTCAGGTCCTTCTCAACTGAAACAGCCACTCGCTGGGGTCACTGCCAGAATGGTGTAACACATTTCTCTGCTATTATTAACATTTGCTTCCATCAGCCTTTGTAAAGTGTTTGTCTCCCTCAAGGGAGTCTTCTTTAAACAGATACTAGAAAACACACAACTTTCTGTGGTGATACCGTACGGATAATTTATAATAGCTTCATAGTGCAAGCTTGATTATTTGGTGTACCCTCATTATTATAAGTGATCTTTCTTTCTGATATTAAAATACTTATTTGACTATATACTACTGGGTACGTATAATATGAGTTTTTATAACTGATTGTGCATTTCTCTGTAACTTTTTCACGACCTTATAAATAATGTTGTTCCAATGAAGGATACAGATATGAGTGTAAAATCTTTCCTATTTATTTCAGAGAAGGAAAAATATTCACTTTACATTAGGCAACCAACTATACTATGATTCCCCTGAGCTGCATGGAATGGAAAGTTATTTCTCTAAAGCACACAGGAGACAGCTAACTCTCTCTTTGTTTCCTGTGCCCTAATTATTCCATTATATTTTGCCATCCTTTCTGCTGCAATGATACTGACTTAAACCCCCTTCCCCTCATATTTCATGCATGCTTTGGTGACAGTGCTGACTTTAGAATATTAAATACAGAACGTTTCTTCCATTGTGGGGCAGTTTTTGAGTTCACTTTTGAGTCAGTGTTAAGTCACAAGACTGTGTTGTTAAGACACAATAGTATGTAGAAGCTACAACTTGCAATAAGAAAACACTGGTTTTTAAAATCTTTTGTAAGCATAGATGAGTGTCAATGACCATTTTGATCTTTGGTTTTTATTTTTTACAGCTGTCTTGTTTATTTTAAAAGATTCAAAATATTTTTGGGCAATATGACATCAGAAAAGTCTAGACATTGTATATGAGTTCATAAAAAGGATGTTTATGATTTCTGAAGCTTAATTACATTTCCTTCTTTGGAAAATAAACAAAGCCTGGGTAAAACCATATTATGCTAAAAAAGAGACAAATCAAAAAGAGCCACTGACACCTTACAGACATATTAGGCAAGTTTATTTACTAAAATGTTATAGCCTGACAGCTGTCCAGGGATCCAGACAAAAATATTCAAAAAGACACAACATTTCTAAGAATTGAAAAGACCAGAGATTAGCTTCAATTTAATTTTAAACTATACAGTGGTATCTCCAAAGAGGAATGTTATTGAATAGTGATGTCAACTACAACATGTGTTGACCTAAGTTATGTAGAGAAGTGGCTAAATACTTTTTACCTACAATTTTTTTTTTAATAAGTATGTCATTATTATTAGAATTGTCAGTACGCTGAACAAACCAGCAACTGAGTCCTTCATGAGAAGAGACTAAGCTGACACAAACATGCCTACTAGAATTTTTCCAAAAGAAAACTCTTAAATTTGGTCTATCTACTGGGCACCAATCAATCAGATAACAACCCTCACAAATGCTGTCTCTGGTTCCCTTAAAATGTTATGTATAATAGAGTGTGTTTCTATAATGAGTTATATTTATAAGGTCTGTTTAAAAACAATCTCTGTGGTAAATGGTGAATTTATTTCCTCTTTTTTTCCTCTCTACAAACAGAAAATAGTAATTTAAAATGTCATATATTTATGCATACAATATTCCAAACACCAGCCTTCCACCTCTGTTTATAACCGGTGTCCAAAGCGCTACGCAAATTGGACCACAACATCATCAGTTCAGATGTCTATATCCAGAAGAGTAAGTTGATTTTTTAGAGAATATTCAAGCTTTGACAATACAGCCAAGAGGCAACAGATGTAGCCAGAGTTGTATATGGAAGCAAGAGGCAGGTCTTTTGGAAGACAACATATGAGGAAGCCTCCTCCTCTCACCATCTTACCTCTTGCGTTCTGACTCAGCACTGTGATCAGTCATCCCAACACACGGGGTTGGTGTCATGACACATGTCCCATCAGAGCCCCTAGGGGCAACCCCAAGGACCGATGGCTCTTGCAGTAACCTCCCCAGCATCTCTCAGGCAGCCTACCTCTGCCTGAAGCTGCACCAGCCACAACACATGCTCCAGAGGGAACTGCGGCAGAGCCTATAAAGATCTGTGACAATTTATTAATCCTCCATGTGGCCTGCCTCTGCAAAACCTTTGCAGAACAGGCAGGAAACCTGGCTTGCTCTTTTTATTGGTATCATCACATTTCTATAGCAGCAATACAGTGCGTACCCAGAAGCACAGCTCCTGCCTCCAAAGTAATTCCCCTAATAGCAGTAAGTGCAGGGTCGTGACCAGAGTCAGAGCTACTCTCATCCTCACAGTGACGAGCAGAGATAAAACAGCACAGTTACATAATTTGTGCATCCCGTCTTACACTCTTCTCATGTTGCCTCACTGGATCTGTCAAAATGGCTCACCCACATTTCCATCTTCTTCTCCACTTCCTCTCTGCCCCCCTCCCTCCCACCCCCCAGCTTCGCTTCTCCCCCTTAGCCCACTCTCAGGACTCCTGTTCTAATATTGCTATCTCCGCACCAAGACCACAAATGTGAGGTAACGCGTACCCATTCATAGCAACTAGCAACCTCAAAGTCCGGGATAATTCCAGTGCATCTCACACTTTGCAACAATCAATGCTGCACACATCCAAGTGTCTGAGGCCTTTTTCTTTCTTGTCCGAAGTCATCGCCATCGACCAGTCAAGCCAAATCTTACACCCTAAACTATGAAACCTTAGCAAGACCTTAGTTGTCCAGTTCTCACACTGAATAAATAGTTGTTCGTCACCTCTGCTATATCTCTGGAGGATGCTGTTTCAGCAGGAGATGCAGAGGGCAGTTGATTTCCCAGAGGTGTTGGTGTGAGCAAGGCTTCCCTCCCCTTTCCTGCTGCAAGACAGCAAACAAAGTAAAGCTTTTCCTTAGGACTGTGTTGTAGCTTTGAAACACAGTATCTGAGTATCCATGATGCACGTGGTTTGAGTGACAGAATCCCTGCAAGGAGGGACTTGGTGATGAGGTGTAAGATGCGGTAAGTGCATTCTAGCTTCAGCCTCCTTCTGCTTTTCCCTTTTGGGAAAGACTTACTTTGGAGCAGCTATCAGTATAGTGTATGTCGCCACAGCCACAACCTGGGTTCTTTCTCCATTTTCACCTCTAATGTCATTTTGAAGCTTGTGAAAATTGTTCTGGGATACGAGAGAACGTACCTGTAAGTAAGTGTTCATTTACCAGTATGCTGCCTACAGGAAACAGGAGAGACTGTTGCCACTGTGACATAAAGTTGACAGTGCATAGAAATTAACCCATGGTGTGTAAACGGCTTTGAAGGACTATGGTTGGCTCTGAGGTCTTCATGAAGCCCACAATGTCTTGTGACACTGAAATGTTTGGGCTCTGTGGACCTCTCCAGTTTCTCTCTCTCTACAAGCCAGAAGGTAATCACAATGTAGGTTGGGAGCATCATATTACTGTTTCTCATGCTAAGCAACTGCAAACTGCTTCCAGGAGGACGCTTATTTATTACTGTGCTGTACTGTGGAAGACTGACCTACTGAAGCAATACAGAGCAGCTGATGTTGGCAGTTCTTGTGGCATGGACAACTAGAGGTGCATTTATTGGCAAAATATTTGTGCCCCAAAGGCTACCACATACAGGTGCCCTGCCTTGGATAATTCTGTGATATGGAGTTTTTATTTGGCTGCCTTTTCAAAACCACATGTTAGGTTCACATTTGAATCCATTAAGGATGCAACAGAGTTTTATTAGAAAAAAATAAAATCACTAAACACCTCAACTGAAGCTCCATTTTAATTACTGTGTTTTAACTAGTGTCTCGTAATGGTAACTTATAAAGAATATCTACAATATTACGTGTTCCAAATAGAAAATATTGTGTATGTCAAGCTAAAACATACCACTTCTATAGGTTTTTACCGCCTTCAGAAATGACTGAAAAATACAGGGGTCTAGAGGAAAATCTAATATCTGAGAGGATTATCTAATATCTGAGAGGATTACATGTCTCTTTTTTATCAGAGTTTAACATTTTTGGCATATGAAAAAAATGTTATCCCATTTTCAGTGAAGATTATGAAAATATGGTTATAAGCTGTAGACAGAGTGAGATGCTTCTGACCAAAATCATATATAGATATAAAATTTGACATAAGTGTCTGTATAAAGACATTTATATTTGGTATTCCAAAATATAGAGATAGATACCTGACTGAATTAATTGTCTGAACTCCATGTAATTAGTGGAGAAAAAGTAGCAAAGGTATGATCCAGTCTAGCTCTTTCTTCTGTAGTTGTCTAATGTAGAGCAGACTAGTCATATCACAATAGCGCCTAAATCTCTCCACTGAATGCAAAGGGAAGACAAAGTGAGCATCTCAGATGTAAATGTCTACTGCGCAGATGTTTAAGGATAGTTGAAATGATTCCTATACACTCAGAAACGGAAAAGAATCATGCCTCCTTTTTAATATTCAGAGGCAGGTGAAATCATTGGAGGACTAGAACCCCTAGTGGTTATTATACACCCATTCTCCCTTTTCTCCTGCATACTGATTACATCCATTTCTCCAATCATCCAGCTGCCTGCTTCACAAAACTAAAAAGAACAAAAAGAAGAAATCAACCCATAACTTCCAAACTTTCTTCTTATTTAAAGAATCCAAATGTGAAGCGTAAACTGCCCCTCCCCCCAACAAACAACAGGTAACTAAAAACTATAAAAATCCATAATGACCACCTTACTTCTAATCTTTATCCCTACAGTGAATGTTAGATGAACAGTGAAAATCCAGCACCTGGGGCTAGGACGCCTGAAGTCTATGTGCCAAACAGAGCACTTGGCATGTAGCTGTCACCTTTTAAGTCATAAGGAAAACAGTGAGACGGGGAAAATTCTAAATATCACCTGGACAACAGCACACTCAGGGAAATCAGGGCTGATCTCTTTCCTGAAATCAAGCACTTGCATGTCTTTTGCTGAACTTGAAAATAATGGGGAAACAGACTGCACTGCCTGATACCTAGACAAATGCTCAAAGGCTGTTAAGTAAATGGATAATTCCTTCTCCTTCAAGTACATTATAAAAGCAAGAGACAGCTTGCAACTGTATTTCGTGATACCTACAGAGGTATCTATCTCATAAACATATATTACTTCAGAAGTACATGGGTACACAGAAGACCGATTGCATTGAGCACCATGTAAGACCAGTTTGATCATGCCCCCGTGTTCTGGTCTCAAGCAGGGTGGAAGCATGCTCATGTTCAGCCCAGTCAAGATTTGGATGGAGGAGTTGCTTTAAAATGATACAGACATATAATATAAAAAAGAAAAGTACGTATGGAGTTTAAATGGTGCCAGACTAAACTCAGAAGAGCTTTTCAAAATAGAAATTTTGGACTTAAATGCCTGACTTGACCTAAATCTGACTTCAGGCTCCTACATTAAGCAATTCCATAAAGTCACTGAAGTTACACCAGGGAGGAATTCAGCCCTAAGTGACATGATTTTTGGCATGTAATTTGCATCTTTTCTAGAATCAAAACATTATTGCACTATCATTTTCAAGACCATTCTAAAGCTGCGTATCACCACTTCATATAACACTATGTATTAATCTTTTGAGTAGAGGTAAATATTTAAGAAACCTGATTCATATTAACTTAATATTAAGCAATTGGATTATTTATGTATCTTTATGGGCAAATATAAAACAGCTCATCTGAGAAGACACTGGCTTAATGAGTGAAGTCTATTTAAGTAGTAGATTCTGTGTAAGAGTTAATCTCTGCAGATCTGCTTTAAAAAATATTGATGGCAGAGATGTCAATTTCCAAGCAAAAAGAATTTATATTCTTAAAGCAGGCTACATCTTTTCAAATTCTGGTAGAAACAGCCAGCCAGCTTGCACATATTATTAAACTTCAAATTCCCCTGTAAATGACAACCAAAGCATTCAGAAAGTTCAATATATTTTCTGTGAGGCTAGTTGGTGTAGGAAGATTATCATGAGATGTTTTCTGTTCTATCATCAGTTCAATGATGTAAACAGTGACTGATTAAGTCTCTACTCCTTTCGGGTTGATATACCTGACTGAAAAATAAAAAATAAAAATCTCACAGCTGGAATTTGTCCTGAAAACTAAAATAGATGACAAAGACCAATCTTCCATAGACACTTAACAAAGACAGGTTTCAAGGGGTTTTCTATACCAGAGATTACTTTACACCCCAGGACAAGACAAAACCAGCAGATTTCTGCAGCTGAAGATTGCAATCACAGCAGAATAGCAGCATAAGGAAAATAACAAAAAAACATTACTTGTTAAATCACTTACACTGGTTTTCCTTTCGATTCACAAGTCAAAATTATAGATTGTCCTTCTTCAGGCCATGAATTGGAAGAAATGATTTTAACTAAAGGTGTATCTAGGAAGAAAAAAAATAGACATCTTGTTGATATACATAAAAAAGATTTATTATCTAAGTGTATATTCTTCTCTATTTACCAAAGACTATGCCAGAGATTTAGTGGAAATGTTTTTATATGGAGCCTTATGCAATTTTACTTTTCCTCAGGAAGGCAATAAAAATGACCAAGACAACTAAAGCGGTAACTTTTTATATTCCAAGGAAACACAGACAGCAAGCACTTGGATACTCAGAAGAGATAACTTTTTTCTATCTGTATTCAATGCAAATATTCCATAAGACTATCCCAAAGTCTGATATCTAACGATGAAATAAAAAATATTGAGGACGAATAATGAGCACTCTGTGCAATTGTTTCTTTGTCTATTTATAGGTTGATATGATGGAATGCTGCTATTAGAGGAATGAATGCAATAATATGCACTTCAATAAGAACACTTTAATTGTTGCAGAAGCTTGAAACTCATAATAAGAAAGCTACAATGGCCTTTCAGATAAAATACCTTGTTATACGCATTTTACAGGATATTATTTCTGAAATGCAATAATGCTGTCCCTAAACCAGAACATTCTTTTTTTTTAAAAAAAATTTACAAAGAGAATGTTTTCATTATCTGCAAAAAGCATTGTATAAAAGTCTGTAATCTGTCCTAAAAATTTAAACATATTATTCCTATACATTGGAATGAAACTGTACAGTTTTAATTGCAAAATGATACACAATGTAACTACTGCAGAATAAAACGTTTGCAACAGATCTTTAACTTCTAAAACATTTTGCCAGCTGGCTTGCAATGATTTATCCCCATAATCAACATATTTTACATGAGTGAGAGAGCAACTCTTGTAAGGAAAGAAAAGAACACAAAGAAAGAAACACCTCTATACAAAACAGTTTTTCTCTTAGGTAAAGGAAAAAAATATTTCATAGTTATAGTGAGGAAAATTTTCAGACTCAATAGGAAGATATGAATTCTTGTTTCCTCCACAGTTTTCTAACACAAAACACATATCTTCATCTATGGCACGTGAAATACTTTAACGTGCATATCTAGGGTATCTAAGTTTTGTCTCCTCCAATTTGCAATTCCTATTTTCATCAGTAGTGAGGTAGCAGTGACACCACAGATATCCTATTATTAAGAAAATGTGAAAGAGCATGACAATATGATCCTACAAAATCAAATGGAAAAAACTGATATGCTGTAACAACATAGTTTCTTCTTAGGATGCTAATACTCCTGTTAAATGCTAAATGGCATATGAACAATTAAAAATGTCAGAAGTATTTTTCTAACTTTTATTTTTATTTTTGACATATTATAATGTATCAGCATGGCACAAGACAAGAAAAAGAGAAAGCTTACTGTAGACTTCTCGTAATTCCACTGAAAGCACCGTCAGCATGCTCTAGCTTTCAGTACAGCTGCACTAACCTTACACGAGTAGCAAATCTGTTCCACAAGTTCCTATTTTTAAGGACCCTGCAAACCATTATGCAGGTGACTAATCCTTTGGAGGTCGTGCTGGCATTTGCTTCATTTTCAGCACATGTTTAAGGCACTGACCTCAAGTACCTTAATAAATCAGGGCATCAAGTACTTCTGTGATTTCAGTGGTGCTGTTGAAGATGAATAAATTGCTCTCTTGACTATACATTGAACTAGAGAAACAAATTTGTAGCAGATAGGAATACACGAAGAATTTAGCTGAGGGAGGGAGACAAGTAATGCAATGAGATCTAGAGATTTCCAGAGAAATATGAAAAAGCTAAACTTTGATGGAAGTAATCATGATAGCCACAGGTGAAGAAAGAAATTAAAGGTCCACCTAGCTAGAATTATTGGCATAAATATTTCAGAAATGATCAGCATTTTACGCATTACTGTAAATGACTCACGTAAAATAGAAGAAGGGACTTCAGACAGTTAAGTTTTCATTTGCGTGGATCAATGCAGTGCTGTTTCCCCCAACCTGAAGTTCCCATTCCTACTTTATTTAATGCCCCAGACAACTCTCGGCTCTCCATGCACTTCTAAATAGAGCTTACTAACACAGAATAAGAAAGGTCTTATGTTTATGTTTTACTCTCTAATGCACAATAAGATAGTGTAGGAAATATATTGACTTGTGGTTTTCCCTACTAATTGACTTGTGCAGTAAGTACTTGTTTCTTTAAAACAGGAAACACAGGGATTACTGCAATATATGGCTTTTAGGGAAGCTTAAAATTCACAATTTTTGTATTTTATTAGCAGTGCTTTTTCAAAAACTAGTTGATATTCTATTTTGGATGCCTCATTCTCAGTGTTACCATTTCCATTTTATTTTCATGCTGTGCTTGATTTCTCTCCAGAATAAAAGTGTACACTTACAAGGGGAAAATTTTTACAACAAAATAGTCCTTCGCTTTCACATTCACATCAATGTTTAAAATGAGAAGAAACCTTTAGAATAATTGCATCAAACCTAACTGAAAGATGTTATTTTAACAAAGATAATAAAACCCTGCTAACTGATACATTTCCAGAACACAAAATGCTGTTACAAAACCCTACCTCCGGCTGGGACTGTTCGTTTCAGAAGAATTTGACAAGTATAAATGTACTTTATCAATACTGAGAGCTTTGACCTGTCACACCCAGAAGTATTAATCATAACAACTGGAAAGTCACCCAATCTCCAGAAAACAACACCACCACTAGAAAACAAAGTCTAAAGAAAGAAAAACATATCAAGAACAGGAAGATACTCAGAGAGGCTGGCTTATTTTCAGATATGCACATCAGCTTGTTATAAGTAATGTAGATGCATCCAAAAAATCTCTACTTTTATAACCAAAATAGATAAAAGGAGTAGGATCGTGGGTTTTATTTTGGATCAGAACTTCTGTTGTTCCTCCTCTGAAGTCAGGAGAAGTATACCAACTTGCATCAATTAACCTTACCAGAACTTTAATACTTTGCATCTTTTTAGGATTTGGCCCAGTAATTTCATGGTAATAAAATATTGTAGATAGTATTTCAAGCAGAATTTTTATCAAGAAGGAACTGTTGACTAAAATTTCCTTACAATACCTACAAACATGTTCTTATCCTGAGATCTAACAATGTTATGCAGCAGATAAATTTTCTATAAATATTAAAGAATAAGCATTGGGAAAATCTGATTTTTTAAAAAAAACACAGTGGTTTACATGAGTGTAGGTAATACAGCAGGCCTTGACAGTAAAACTCACTGTCTTCAATACCCAGTGACTTATTTATTTACATGAATCTCCAACAGCGTGAAAGCTGTTTGGCCCTCAAGTCTTTAGCTCGAGTAATGAGGTACTTACAAGCTGCAGTTGATTGCTAACACCAGTCTGAACTGAGACTCAGACATGTCTTTTGATACATAGCAAGACAACATCTACCCCCTATGTGCCAAGAATCTGTCTTTTTGCTGGAAATAACAGCTTAGCAGCAGTTACAGATAAAAACTATGGGATGGGGTTTTTTTTAATATATCCTTTCTTGTTTCAGCAGAACAAAGGTAAAAGTTCCACTGAGTGATTCTATTTCATCCGTCTTTCTAGGATTTGCATACATCTCATTACACAAGACCAGGGAAGCCATTCCAAAGCTTTAGGAAGATTTATCTGTTTTTGATCAGGCAATATCGTCTTTATTCAGCAACATACAAAATCAGTGAATGCATGTTGAAAATTTATTTCAGTTTACACTGGTAATGAATGTTATCTGATATATGAAGAATTTAAGCACTTCAGCACATGATTTTTGTTGTACTCTTAAAAATAACTAATCCCAACATTAATACCTTGTGGATCTGCTTTGCTAATTGATTTAATCTCTTTGAAGTTATTTCAAAATAAAGGTGATTCTTATCATTCACCAGACCTTTGCTGTTAATCAGATCTCCAACGCAAAAAGGTTTTTTTTTGTTTAAAATGCACTTGTTGTTTTTACATTGCTTGAAATAAGAAAGAGTTCATTACGTATTCATATTCTTTTATAGACAAACCCTTATAAGGTTACATGCAGGCTTAAATTTCTTCATATAAATTACTTGTCACAAATTTCTTCATATAAAGTAATCACATAGAAGCTACTAGAAGCTTCCTATACGGTAAGTTATATTAAACTGCATGTGTAAGCCCTTGACAACCACAGCATAAACATGGAAACTGAATTCATGAAAGTAAATAAATTTTCTTAAGATCATAAAGCAGGTCATCAACAGAATCTGAAAATTAATCTCTGCTAGCTTCTTCTTAGTCGCAAGATAGTAAAAAAGTAATTTGGCCTCTTTTTCCTGTGTAACTTCAGAAGTTCTCAGTCCCTTCAGTCCTTATGACACTAGATTACCAGAGCTTCTGTGGATAATTTTTCAAGGAACTCCCAGGTACCGGTTGAGTAACTAAATCAAGGTATGGCTCCTATACATCCTAGGGCACTAATCAACAAAATGTGTGTGTGAATAAACAGATTTCAGAAGAAGAATCTTGTTGTGACACAAAAGGGTAACATTATGAAAATGTTACAATAGCATCATGTTATCATATCAGATAGTCTTATAATCTATATGTAATCATCCTCTGTTAATTTAATTATAATCCTAGACATAGAAAATAAGACCACCTCTTTTCTTAGACAGATGTTAGGGGAGGTGGAGTACACATATTTTACTGAGACTTTTAAGAAATTACTATTGGAAGTACTAGACTATTCAGGAATAGAAATATTAGTGATCTCATAGTCATTAGACTTCAGATAGTGCTGGAAATGCACCTACTCAAAGATGCATGCATCATTCTTTTCTCCAGAGAACTGATACATACATATATGTTTAGCTGTAATGTAAACAATACTTGCCACTAGAGGTCTCTGGACATTTTTTTAAAAGTAAAATCTCCTTGTTGCTCAAATCACAGAATCACAGAATGGTAGGGCTTAGAAGGGACCTCTGTGGGTCATCTAGTCCAACCCCCCTGCCAAAGCAGGGTCACCCAGAGCAGCCTGCACAGGACCTTGTCCAGGCAGGTCCTGAATATCTCCAGAGAAGGAGACTCCACAGCCTCCCTGGGCAGCCTGTTCCAGGGCTCTGTCACCCTCAGAGTGAAGAAGTTCTTCCTCATGTTCACCTGGAACTTCCTCTGCTTCAGTTTGTGCCCATTGCCCCTTGTCCTGTTGCTGGGCACCACTGAAAAGAGTCCATCAAGGCCCCATCCTCTTCACATCCGCCCTTAAGATATTTACAGGCATTTATAAGGTCCCTTCTCAGCCTCCTCTTCTTCAGGCTAAACAAGGCCTGTGTCCCTCCTCTGGACCCACTCCAACAGCTCCATATCTTTCCTGTCCTGAGGGCTCCAGAGCTGGATGAAGGACTTCAGGTTGTTTCTCACCAGAGCAGAGTAGAGCAGCTTTTATGAGAAGTGTTAATCAGCCCACCAAGACTAGTTCTTTAGATGAGTTATTAGAGCCCATGTAGCTATTTATGAGAAAAAGAGGTTCCTTAGTCTACTGAGTACTGAAGAATTCACACTAAGTAGATCAGATCCAGCCCAATACTTATCTGACAGTAACTCAGTGATCAGAACATTCAACTCTTCAGTGCCTGTGGATGAAGGGTTTGGTCTGATTCAAAGACTGCAAGGACTTCTGTGCTGACCTCCCATGCAACAGCAGATGTCTACCAGGTATTCTAAGGTCTCCCTTCCACTCAGGCATAGAACAAAGATTTCACTTTCAATCTGAAAAAGCTTTTTTCTTACCTATGTCCTAGTTTGGATAAATCAGGATTTTCTGACACATTAAAAAAAAATATATGAGGAAATTCTTAACCCATTCCACATTATGACTTAGAATTCTACAGGTAACTCAATACTGTGCAAACTGTCCCTGTTTACATCCAGTGCCAAAATAACATGGAACATACCTTTCGTCTTACATTTAAAAAAAGGTTTCTAAAGCCAGAATAGGATACTCATAAAAAGAAAAACACATAAAACTTTCATATTCCCTACATATTTCCTAGGATGCTTAACTGAAAGTTCTGTCAACACTTAGCATCAAGTGTCTTTGGCACATCTGTTCTTGGGCTTTACATGTAAAAATTTTACTGAAATGTTTTCAAAGACCATTGAGGTTGTGCCTTCAGAGTATCCTTCTTATTGGGCAACGATCGCAACATTTTCAATGTTTAAACAATTTTAAACATTAAAAAAAAAAAAAAGGTCACTAAATGCAACCACAATGCCAGAAGCACATGCTAGATACTTTACTAATACCAGCCCAGATTTAAGTAGATCTTTTCCAGAGTGGTAACAGATATATATTCAGCTAGGGCATTTATGATTGCACATTACTATTGCATGCAAAGTGCTTTGCCCCTTCAAGTCTTTGGGTTTTTAAACATGTTTATTGCATAAAGTCTGTAACTCCTACTTCTCAAATTAAAATGGCATAATAGAAGATGTGGGATGTACAAAATTTCAGTGACAATTTCCTGTAATCTTATTCTTCCATGGTTTTGCATGCTATACAGTGATTTTTCAAAATATTTGGATCTTCTCTTTACACCTGGCTACCACGTTTTTGTCATGATCAAAGCTGTCCAACAATAAATATAAAACAAGTTATTTACTGTTCAAGTAACAATCACTATATAAAGTACTATTGGTCTTAATTTCTAGTTTTGGGAATGTTGGTTTACATCATTCTAAGGAAATGGAAGACAGTGTCAAGAAGAAATCACATTTCTCTTGGTTTCCACTGTTTTTCCTTCATCATAGAATGCATTTTTTCTGGTCTGTAGGATATTAAAAGACCCAGCACAGAAAAATTGTCACATTTAGTGACAGTAACATATCAGCTTCAATATATATAACGTGTATAGAGAAAGATTAGTCTCTTGAACTATTTTAGCTTATGAGTCTTTGGGGTTCAAAAAGAAAAACCCATTAGTAAGGTTCTTTCCTCTATGCATGGTACACGTCAGTGGGATATATGCTGTCTAAATCTCACTTTCTTAAAACACGAGTAATTCTGTGCTGTTTTTATTTTTCATAACCTCCCACTTTGTCTTCCAAGTTCAAACTAGTACCAAAGAGCTAGACCTAGTGAAAATGGTAGTAAGAAAGGGAGGCTTAGCAGTTCAAATATGTTTGCTTGTGAATAAAATGTACACCTCTACAAAATATACTACAACAAACATCGTTAAGCCTCCAACACAATGCCCTCCTATCCGATTAGTTTCCATGCAACCAAATTATCAGGTGCCTTTTTCAAAACCAGGGCAAACACAATCCTTTCTCTCTTCATGTTCTAAATAACTGAAAACAGCCCATTAACATCATTTGACCCTAGGCCTCCACTGGAATACTTTGATTCTGATACGTGTTTTCTTTCAAGGTGATTCTCTCTCTGTAGTTTATATTATGAGCATCTCTCCACCTGCAGTAAGAAGCTGAGTTTGTTGTAATGAAGCCTGTGATCCTTGTTTGACTTAGTGTCTGAGCGCAAATTATGTTAACAGTAATAGGAAAGACACCAATACAGGGAGAGATGAATACATCACTTGTTGGCTTTGTCAGAGGAAGCGAGTGCTCACAATACATCAGGATGCGCTACAAGCATTATTCAAATTCCTCCTTCTAAAAAAATTGATACTGCCTTCTTATTTAATCTTTTAGGATAACAACTAGATGTTTTTAATTACCTTTTCTGACTAGAAGTTTTCTTCTATACACAATTAGTTAAAAAGCCTTAAAGTACTGCTAGTAAGGAAAGGCTTTGTTTAACAATGTAATTCTGCACTGGATCCAATAATAGGAAATACGCCATTGGATCCATTCAGGAAGGCAGCTATCCTTGTGTGACAGAGCAATGCTTCCCACTGTGATCTGTAAGCCGCCCACGAATGCCAGGTTTTACCTTCATGAACCCTAAGCAACACAAGGAACATGTCTCATCAACTACTCACCTGTTCAGAAAACACTCACTCGAGCTCCAGGCAGCCCAGAGAACAAAATACATAGGCTCTACCTATGCTATAACATACACGTCATGGTTGCCAGATCACTTGGCAGAGGCACTGGAAGGAGGTTTCTCTCCTTCTCTGGAGAAAATTTTGTTGGGATTTCTAGGAATAACAGGAGGATTCTGATCTTCTCATCAAGCAAGTTATGCCTTGTTGCAATAAATGAAATTCTGCTTTGGATGGTTGGTGAGACTCACAGCACCCTTGCCATAACTTGCTGTGTCACCTCTAACAAGAGTCCCAAGAGCAATAGATCATAATATCACTACCCTCCTCAGATTAATAGATAGGTTTTTCTCTCTGAGGATTATTTTTTCAAGGTGTCTGTGTAGCCAGCAATTGCCACTGCTTGGGAAAACTCACAATTATTCCTTTATCATCAAAAGGGAGAGACATGCATTAGCCCCCCACCCTTCTGCTGTTGCCCACTGACTGTTCCCAGGCCACTCTATGTTCTGACATAATCATGTAACTATGTGCCATGGGATCTCCTGACTGGATCTATAATACATAGGTTTACTCTTGCATTTTTATTTAATTGACTTACCTTGTTGTTTAATTTTTTGCACACTAATCACCACTTCCTCTTTGTACCAGAGTCCAAATTAGTATGACTGATTCATCACAACACATTTTGGTTCTTATAGATTTAGCTAATTTATGAGCTACCAAAAGCATGTCTTTACTTCATAGTTTTATTTTATGACCACAAACCTTCTGAATATTGAAAAGCTCCCACAAATTTCTCTGATATTTTATTGTGGCAGTGAACAACAACAGTTCTGGTGCTATCATTTTAAAAAATGTTATAAAAATCTAACAGTCTGATAATAAAAAATTACTGCTACCTGGTAATAAATGACTGCCAGATGATCAGATTTTTAAAGTATTTCCTGAGAGACTAATTCATTTATTTTCTGTTTTGTCTGTTTTTTCAAAAACCGTGTTTGTGAAATCTATTTATGTCACAGCCTTCTACATTTTTCATCACGCTTTTTCTCTCCTATTTCCTTGGAGCCTTTCCATCATTTCCAGATGCAAAGATAAAATAATCAGATACCTCTGAAAATGATGATGTATCTAATTTCCAGATTAATTAGCACTACTGTAAGCATAGGACAGTTTAAGGTATCTTTATTTTTTTCTTTCCAGAAATCATAAGATGATCGTAGTTTTCACATATGGATAACAATTACAAAACTCCTTGAAAATTCTATATTCTTACACAATTTTATTCCTATTTCTAAAAAACCCAGGTAATTAAGCTTACAAAAAAAAGACTTTTAAAGTAAATTTCAAGGACAAACGACTCTAGTATGTACAAAAAATAAACATCAAATTTGATATCCCAAATGAGATCTGAAAGAGAGAGGAGTACTCTAATCAACTCTGTGAAAGTGCTTACCATTTTTAATAGCTTTTACACTTACCATCTGTGTGCATGCTACAGCTGTGAATCAGCATTCCCCAAACCTGGGCTTCTTTTGTAAATGACAAGTAGCATGCCTTCTGCTTGTGCCCTATTGCTTTGAATAAATACTTGCAAAGCAAGTCTGCATTAGGAAACTTCATCAAATGTGCCTGGGAGATACAGTAATTTTGATGCTCTGCTTCAGAATATAACAAATGACTCATTGCTTAAACTGATGAGAGAAAAACACAGTATTATGTACGTGACAAATTATTTTATTATTAGTATTTGTGGGCGAGACAATCTAGATCAAATAATTGTGTCATGGCAATGGTATTTAATTTCAAAAAATATATTCCACAATACTGTAAAATTAAGCTTTATATTATTTTTTAAATATTTAGCTTTGATAAAAGTGAATACTTGCTACCATATCCACATGGAAATTCCTACATCTTCTTTTTACACTCCTTTAAAAACTACTGTATAGTCAAGCAGGAGCAGAAATAGCACATGGTTCCTTTGTTATCTGAAATTCTTTGATGATTATTATCTCATCGTTTATCTCATCTCTTTTAATTTAGCTTAAAACAATATTTGTTGAAGTAAAAAAGTAATACCAGTTTGTACCAGAAGAGTGTAGAAATAGTCTCCTGGATGCAAAACAGCAAGCCAAATGCCAGTGTGGGGGAAAAGAAAGCTTGATCAGTGAAATATTCTCTCCTGACACCCAGAATTCATGAGTGCCTGAATTCAAGCACCAACCTTGCAAGCAACCCTTTAAGTTACTAATTCTGTGAACACTGATTGTCTATTACTTTTTTAAAAATACTCATAGTACCTATTTCAACACCTCACCTGTCAGTCATATCAGACTCCTTCACCACAATTGCTAAAAAGAAAAAAAATAATTAAAAAGTGATAGTAAATAATGTGTGGCTTGCGGTTTCGGGAAGGTGAAAGAGAAGATGAAGGTACACTACCAAAGCTCCACAGTTCCTCTCTGCTGCATTTAAAATGTGTTAAAACCTTACCCTTCCTTTGTCATGGAATGTGTTCATTGATCATTCATACCTACTTCATGCTTGGTCTTAAAACTGGCAGAGATAAATCCGAGCATATTAAGTGTTAGATAGAGTGGCACTGTCACCACAGTTCTAGATGGGTGCCACTTCATGAAGATAGTTAGCACCAGTAGCGCTGTCTGTAAATATAGCTCTTCCCCTTTACATATTTTTGCAGAATGGGTCACTGGTTTCTCAGTTATCCATTAAGTCCCATACACACGTGAATGGTATGGTAGAAATAATATTTTCTTTGGCAACTCAGTTCTGTTTTCTTCACTGGAAGCAAGCAATGAAGCTTAATTCTACAACTTTCATCTTGTTTAATTATTTCTGCTATGCCACTTCTTCAGACGAAAAAAATCTCAATTTTGCCAGTCTCTGCAGAAACGTAAACCTCTCCGTTCCATTTAACATCTCCGTTGCGTTACTCTGTGCTCTCTCCACCTTATTTATATGTTATCTCATTTTTGCCGTGTTACCTAAGAGGAGTAAAGAAAAAATGCAAGAGGAAAAAAAAACCCCTTCTGCCTAAATCGCCTGTTATCAAGAAATGCCTAACTCTGAGTCAGCACATGACCTTTTAATGTAACTTTATCTTCTACATCCTCAGTTTCTTTTGCTGAAGGTCTCCAGTTCGCTGTTATGTCTGACTTAAATTATCTTGAATATGGCTTGAGAATTGCAGCACATTCAAAACTGCTGAAGGAGTAAATAAGAGTTCTGGATACTCAGCAGATCCAAATACCCCATCAAGACTTTTCTCTGGGCTTGTTCAGCCTGAAGAAGAGAAGGCTACGAGGGGACCTTATAAATGCCTGTAAATATCTTAAGGGCGGATGTGAAGAGGATGGGGCCTTGATGGACTCTTTTCAGTGGTGCCCAGTGACAGGACAAGGGGCAATGGGCACAAACTGAAGCAGAGGAAGTTCCAGGTGAACATGAGGAAGAACTTCTTCACTCTGAGGGTGACAGAGCCCTGGAACAGGCTGCCCAGGG
>Ga0065711_1028017_pt1 | contig 44264 bp, 23 predicted proteins | sample Hoacrofraction12_FD_59098 | JGI IMG/M metagenome (GOLD analysis project Ga0065711, IMG submission 59098) | Hoatzin crop microbial communities from Cojedes, Venezuela - Epithelial fraction 12 v2 (version 2) | ecosystem: Host-associated > Birds > Digestive system > Esophagus > Crop | place... | reverse complement strand
GAACTTCTTCACTCTGAGGGTGACGGAGCCCTGGCACAGGCTGCCCAGGGAGGTTGTGGAGTCTCCTTCTCTGGAGATATTCAAGACCTGCCTGGACAAGGTCCTGTGCAGCCTGCTATAGGTTACCCTGCTTCGGCAGGGGGGTTGGACTAGATGACCCACAGAGGTCCTTTCCAACCCCGAACATTCTGTGATTTTGTCCCCCTCCAGAAACAGAGCGAGGATTGGCAGCTGTTCCACAGCAACTCTAAGCCAGCAGAAATTAAAGCATGTGGAAAAATTGGGAGAAACAGAGCATTCATCAATTACTTATGTAAGCTATTCGGAATATGTTTAAGTTCTACTCAGACACTTCCACTTTAGATTGGTAGAAACATTGTTTTCAATGTGTTATTGTGCCCTTTATGCAGGTTTATAAACATTCTTCTCTTTGCAAACAGCAATTAACTTTGGATTTAGTGTTTGTTTTTTTAAAGATTGCACAAATCTCACAGTATTCAACTACACTTCAGAAGACACTACAGTGGCACAGCTGAATGAAAAAAGAGAAAGCTCTAGTCCCTTTATTTTTAATCTATAAAAGGTCACAAACAAGAACTCCACAAATACTAGATTTGCATTTTTTCATGATAACTAAAATGACTTTCAAAGCATTAAAAATACATTAAAATATTACTCACAATTAAGGGATCATCTCGTCCCATTGTAATAACAGTTCTGTTCACTGTGCGTAATAACTGCACCATTATGTCTTGAATATGGTGATAAGTTGATGCCTGTAAATGAAAAAAACAGTTTTGGTATTAATTCCACACCTCTTATAATAGAAAGAAGAAACCAATTATTTCCATGTTGACAGTTCAAGATGTATAACATAACCACCCTATTGAAAGAAAGACACTAATTATTGCTCACACTGCTCCTTGGTTCCAGCAATTTCAGTGGAATACTTCTGTCAAGTGGCAGAGTCCAATTTTAGCTATATCTATCCCACAGCTGGTTTTTGTTTCAAATAGTCACTTCCCATCCCTCACTCAAGCAACTCATGTTTTCCCAGTAACTAAGTAACCTATAGCTTAATAGCAACAACTTGGTAATAAATAATTGCTGCAAATTGTATCGTAGTTCTCCCTCAAGGTAGTCTGGAGGTCAGTAAAAGTCTTTGCTTGCAGTCACAAAGTACATAATTATTAAAGAAGAAAGTTATCTTCATTTCACTTTGCAGCTCTGTGAGGGCACAAACTGAAGATGGTCTGCTCTCTGGCCCCACTGCCGAAGTACTGGTCAATCCGGCTGACTGAGACTACCCCAGGGACCCACCACCAAGTTCCGAGTGATCTTTGCAGCCCAGTGGCAAATATTCACCAGCTCGCATCAAATGATAAGGACCTCTGGCATGTTGCCTACAAGAGGACATTTGATTATTTATTTTAAAACACTTAGCAGAGGGGTATAACCCTATAGTTACCAATTTCACTGACCTTACTCTGATCACTAGACAACTTGGGAAGCTAGCATGCAACAATCAAGGAATGAAAAAAAAAAAATTAGCTGACACCAAACAAGGCACCTCTTTGAAGTTACATGTAGTATGGAACACAGTCACAGAAGCCATGGTGATTTCTTAACAATATTTCAGGTGGCTCAGCTCCAGCATCACCTCGGAAGAAACTGCTTCTGATCCTGTTTTATCTCCGAGAAATCTAACATTGTCTCCGTTCTTTCTCCTGTTTTGATAAACGTGAATCAGGCCAGCATCCCTCGCAACTGAGACCTTCCTTATATCTAGCCATTTATTCACTATTATCATTTAGTCCTACACGTCCTTCGATTACGATGCATGCTTAAATGATCTTCTCACCTGTCACAGCATGTCAAAAGTTACTATATTCTATAAATGAACAATGTATCCACAGAATAATTTGTTTGTGGTTTGTGCTTTCTTTTTCTAATTTAAATTTCTCAGGTACAGTCCCATATTTACAAAAAGACTACACCTGACAGTTGCTGCACAGAAGACACATTTGTTGGAGTGCTTTCACAAAGGTGCTTTCTCTTCCATCTCCTCTGCCGCCCAATATGCATACTGTAGGTTTTAAGGTTTATGCCAATCAAATAACATGAAAACCGTACACTGCATTGGCTCTTTATATTATACAAGCACTGGAAACAACAGTGAAATTAAAAATAAAAACCTGCAGTGCATCTCCCCCCACATCAACTTTAATAATTAACCAAATACTCATCTTGTCTCTATTTTCTCTTTTCTAATCACCTGAAAAGCCTCCGAGATAAGACCGCATTTTCTTCCAGTAAAACGTAACTGCTTTTTGTCACAGACCAAAGCAAATTCTTCAGCCTTATGCAAAGCTGTAATCAAAAAGACACTTTTCATTCAAAGAGCAACAACCAGAATCTTCTGGCCTCTATGCTGCAGGAGTGGCATATCTTAGTCCTGCTGATACTTGACCTCACAGTAGAAAAAGGAAAATCTAGCCTTGCCACTGGATTGTTGAACAGTGGCAGCCTTCAGCACTAGAGTATCTTCACAAGCTTTTCAGGTTTGAGGTGTTTTATCATACAGCTAGAAAGTAAGACATCATTTGAAACATTCTTTGTCAAAGAGTATAAAATTTATTGGACTAAGAGGCTACACAAACCACTCATCACCTCAAGAATCTCTCTTTCCAAGGCTGTACTAATGCATTACAGATGCATTTAACTGGATCATAGATTCTTCACTACTGTTTCACCAGATAATAGTTACCGCACCCTGCTTGAAACTGAGAACAAGGGGCAGAGCATAACAGGGAAGAAGTACAGAGAGGGATGGCAACTCACGAGAAGCCAGAAAAATGAAAACAAGCAGACAGATGTTGACAGCGTGAGGAAGAGGGGACAAAGGATGTCAAAAAAGATGAGCCAACCATAGGAAAGAAAAATGCCACCAAGGTGCTTGAAATAGCACAATTTCTTGGACTAGAAAACATACAGAAGAGCTATCTCTTATCCACTGCCTTCAGGACCTAACACACACCACATTTCCAAATCCTATGACTCCACTGGAAACACTAGTGAAAACTACGGAAAAAAACTATATTCCATTCAAGTATCATCTTTATCAGAGTTGAGGCATTATCTGCTTAACAAATACAGCTTACACAGGGAAAAATGGAGGAAAGAGCAATATTGACATGGAATTGCTTGGTAGCCTTGCAGTGAAAACCATTTGCCTGCTACAGATGCTTGCTTTTTTCAGCAGGATTTTGTGTTTCTGTGAAAGGCATCTTATTTCTTCTTTGGACTTGAATGCTTCCCATATTCACTAGTGCTACTGTAACATCAAACATAACTTTCAGGAAATACTTAGTTTTAGATGAACTACACTCTGGGTAAGTTTTTGATACATCTCCAGAGTACACTCTTGATAAATGTTGTTCTATTTGCAGACGTCTACGTAGCTTTTCTGTTTGGTTTTCGGTCCTTTTTTGTACATTCTTCTTTGACTGTAGCAATATATTTTATGGTTGTGCACTTTTGTCCAAAAGCAGTTTGCCATCTCTTATTACAGACTGTTGCATTTATTAAATAATTTCAAGGTTTGCTTTGAAGAGTAGAACATTTGTTACCCTTATGCATTGGGGTACCAGTTAAAATTGAACGTTTTGTTTCAAACAAGTGTTCTCAACTGTTGAAAGAATGCATCGTAGGACAGCAGAGGACCTATGGCAAGACACCAGCTATAAAACAGGTAATTTTATCAAGCTATCAGTTAACAGAGCAGTAGAGGAAAGCTGAAGCAACCTAGAGAACACCACATTTTTACAGTTATATACCCTGCCCCTGGATGTTTCATTTCTTATTTACATCAATTGGAAAATACAAACATCAAATTGAGAATCTGCATTACTCTTACAACTTCCTCCTCATAACTACAAAAATTAAGTACAGCAATTATGTATAGCTATCTCAAGCACAAATCAAGCCCCTTACAGTTATCTGGCTATGCCTACATCAGCAACTTGGTTCAGAACAATTTCGAGGCAAATCCCTTATTCACTTCCATTTACCATGTACTGCTTCTGAGTGGTTTTGTGGTACACAAACTAGATGAATTCCAGATAGAGATAAACTAGAAGTTCCTTGACAGTGCTAGAAATGAAGACTTTAGGTTCTTGATCAATGTTTGGGACACACCAATATAAGGCACCCCAGCACATTTCTAAACTGCCTTCGGAAAGCTGAGCCGCATGCACAATGGAGCTGTCTGAACCACAGTATCAGACTGTACCTCACTCAGTGCCAACTCGCCAAGCAATGTACAACAGATTCATCAGAAGCCCCACAACGAACCACATGAATCTAGTCCCCTCCTGTGTGACACGTTCATTGCTAATGCAGACATTACTAAAACATGCTACACACAGCCAAGGCAAAAAAAGCATCATAAAGGGAAGCCACATTAAACAAAATAAATGTGGTATACATATATTTTGTTGTTGTTGATACTTCTTAATAGTCATTTGAAGGTATGCAAAGCTACCTGCTATAACTACGGCTACCTTCTGACAATAGTCTCTAAAAGCACTAAAACTCACAGCCTGCAGTTTGCAAAGAGTATTTTCTTTTCAGCCAGGAAAGATACTATGTCTCACTGCAAGAACTGCAACACTTAAATAGCTTTCTGATTAGAACTCTGTCCATGCAGCTACCATACCAAACGGAGAGATACAAACTGGCATCTCAGCTGGAAGTGTTATCTGCAGTGCTGCAAGAAATATTCTATGATTTGGCCTCTGTTACAATTCAAGACAATCAGAGCTGTTCTTATAATATTGATTACCACTATAATTAAAAAAAAATCAACAGCCAAAAATTGTAAACTACGTAGCAGCACTTTGCACACTTCCCTCGGGCACAGGGAAGTCACTTGTTCATTAGTTTGCCTTTTTTTAAATTCAAAGATGAAGGCTCTTATAAGCTAGCTTTACTTCCTTCCACATTTCAGTACCTGCTATAACATTAATAGTACCAGTTCAGAACATGACATACTGGTTTTAACATTTAGCCATGACTCCGTTATTAAAGATGAGCTCTATTCCGAATTCACAAGTAACATACAACATACCTTTCCTGGAAACAAGTAATATATGCTCAAGCACAAAAAGTGCTTTTCTGGTAAGCATTTGGATTTTTAGAGAAATATTAGCAAATGAGTTAAAATGGTTTCTTTATGAAACTGAGACCACTTTTCTTCTTGATAATCTAGAGAAACAATTAGGCATTCAATACTGGCACTGCTAACTTGAGAACAGCATTTTTACATATTGCCTATACACAGGATTTCAGCTTTTATTCTGTTTCTAGCTTCAGATGACAGCCTAGCAACCCACTGTAACATGCATTTTCTTAGATTCTATTTCAGTACACAAGGATGACTAGTGAAACCTGGAAAACTCACCATTTGGCTGCAGTCCATTTGGTTAAACATAAGACTTTTCAGAAGCTAAATTAACAACTTGTTCCATATATAAACCCTTCCTTGGAAAGCATGAATTGTATTATTTCATTTAATGGTCATCAAACAAACCTGTATGCTTGCCTTCACTGTTGAAAAGGATTTGATAGGTAACGAAGGCATGAAACAATCAAAGCTCGTACACAGTATGCAGGTCAGCAGTAGGAAGTTCTCTGTCAGAACTCAAATGCCTTCAGATTCATTGATGGGATGGATGGCACACATTGGTACACTCAAATTAGTTAACAGAAAATCCAATCCAAACAAAATCTCACTCTCTTCAAAAATATACGTGCAGGGCAACAGCAGTTACTGTTCGATTTAGCTTTCACATTCTATTTAAACTTCTACAGGGTTAGGACAAAAATTAGAGTAATTCCTCTGTCTCAGAGTCAACTCTGCACTTCAGAATATGATAAGAGTGCTTATTTATTTCCACAGTGTCAAATATGGACTGAGTGGCTCCTTCAGAACTGTAATATTACACAACCTGTACTGGAGATATACCTCTTCGGTCAATTCATTTCAGCTGTCCCAGCTGCGTCCCCTCCCAAACTCTTGCCCAACTCTAGCCTACTCCCTGGCATGGGGCAGAGTGAGAAACAGAGGCCTTGACACTATGCAAGCAGTGCTCAGCAATAACTAAAATTTTCATTGGTGTGCTATCAACACTGTTTTGGTCACAAATCTAAAACACGGCACCATATGGGCTGCCACAAACAAAATGAACTCTATACCAACCAGATCCATTATGTTCACTCTTTTCTGCATCCAGTTCTACAACTTTGTGTTCCCCCTCTGACATACACAAAAAATGAGCACTCATAAAAGGATTTTTTTTAAATCGTGTAGTTCATAATCATGCATTGTTCTTACTGAAAATTGTCTGCAGAAGAACTTCTGTTAACCGGCCCTAAAAGAACATGCAAGTTCCCTGACCAAATTCCTTTGAAATTCTCCTTTGCTAAAGTCTTAAGATCTGCCACAAGTTAGGCAAATGCTTTACAAACATCTATACAATTCTAAAATGCTTCCAGACTTGTCTGCTAATATAATCAACAGCTTAAAATGCAGCTGGCTGCCAATTACTGACTTCATGCACAGAACAGGATAATATTATACATCTTACGTCCACTTGTAGTCTCAACCAAGATTTTATTTTAGATTCCAAGTGAAAGAGTTTACCATTACATTTAATTGCGTAAACAGTATTAATAAAAATTTTTTCTGACACAGTATGTATTGAACTATAGAATATATGCCACATTAAAGACAAAGTCACCTTATGAAAGGTTGTCAGATGGCATGCATTGAAGTTGTTGTAAAGTGGGAAAAGTGAAATGTTTTTAATTAAAACAGAAACAAAAAGTCACCGACTTCACCATGACCTTCATGAATAACTTGCAGTTCTAAGCTTTAGCTGTATTTCACAGGTGCTGAAAGCACTCAGTCTCAAGCTATGAACCTAATTTTAGACATGATTCAGTCAAAACAATGTCATCTACAATCAAAAGTTGTTTGCTGTGGATGCAACTTCAAAATCAAACATAAGCATCTCACCCAGATACCTAACAATGACTGTCTATTCATAAAAAAGAAAATCCTTACCATAAACCAGTGCTCTTAACAACATACTTGCCACCTGCAGAACCCAGCAGCTAGACTGCAGCTGAAGAGAACAGTGTTTGAACACAAGGACCCGATGATATGTATGTTGCCACTTGTCAAGTGATGTAGGGCAAAACAGCAGAGCAGAGCTTTCTTTGACAAAGAAAATAATTTCTTCAAAAATTCTGTAACAACTTCAAAGATCATCTCACAATACAAATTTTGACCTCACAAAATACAGAACAACTACTGCTGTTTCTCCTTTGTGTATATTCTACTCCTGGCAAATTCCACAAAACAAATATAATGCAAAAATATCACAGTTAAATTCACAAGAAGTTTTAAGTACTAACCCAAAACCAGATTTCTCTATTAAGATGGAAAAAACAGAAGAACTATGGATGAGATGTTGGTGTTTTCAGGACAAAGTTAATCTTAAAATTAATATTGTGAGTCTGCCACTAACGCCCGAAGTTTTCTCTTCCAGCAGGTCAAATCATCCATTCTCTTAGAAAGACTCTGAGAGACACAGGAAATGAATTGTTTGATGCAAAGCTACATTAATCTTAAGGTTTAAGTGCACTCCCATAAGAAATAGCTCGGTTAATTACCAAAACAATTCTCTATATCTAGATCACACCGAATAAAAGCAATCTGGAGACCACCTAAATACTACTATTATAATAATCTGGCCAGACAGTGAACCTTTTCCATTTGCCTATACAAGTAAGGGACACGAGGTATTTCCCACTGCAACTCAAAACTGTACATCCTTGAACGAAGATTTTTCACTTTAGTTGGAAAGTAAACATCTGTGCTGCACTCAAGAGAAACCTGTGCTGTCTCTTAAAGACAAATTACTGTCTGATGCCTTAGACACTGCTGTATTGAAGGTGTTCCCTTCCTTTAGTCTATTTTTTCTCCTTCAGAAAAGTCATCTCAAAAGCAGATTTTTAGTACTAAAGCAGGACCAGTGTTTAGTACAGCTAAAAAAATGAGACCCTGACCCACGGATTCTCTGTCAAGGAAAGAAAAAACTACGAGTGTCATACATTTGCTGTTGTAGTTAAAAGAAAACAACAGACTTCTATTTAATGACATATACCTTAGTATATTCTAACATCCACATTGTCTCTGATCAGCAATTATATTTCCAGAAACCATGCCAGGTTATGTATTTTTCTCAACAGAAGCAACTGGCTCTTCTGTTGATGTCCCAACTGTGCTAAAACATTCCTTAAACTCACAGATATGATGCCTCCAGAGTAGCTGTCATTTGCTGATACCACTACTGGATTTAAACCTACTTCAAGGGACTTTTCTCCTTAGATTAGAAACACATCAGTATTTATTGCAAACACAGTATGTAGATAACTGCCACCCAAACAGCTCAAAGAGAATCTCCAGTTTACAAGTCACCTTTCCTTAAAAGAAGCCACAGAAGAATTGCCACTTGTTTTAAACAAATGTGAATTGAAATGTGAAAGAAAAGCAACCACCCAGATCACAATTTCTGCAGTGGTCCAAAACAACAGGAGCCTGAGAAGGAAACTACAGACTTGAAGTATAGTAATCTGTTGTAGGCAGACATAGCTGAAAACAGAAACCACGATCTATAACATCTGTAAGTCTGAAAAAGATTTCTTTCAGAAACTACAAAGGTTTTTACAAAAAGAAAAAATTAAATTTGAAACTTATTCTGAATACTTACAAAAATCACAGAATCATAGTATAGTTTGGGTTGGAAGGGACATTTGAAGTCCAACACCCCTGCAATGAGCACTAACATCTTCAGCTGGATCAGGTTGCTCAGAGCCCCGTCCAACCTGGCCTTAAATGCTCCCAGGGATGGGGCACCTACCACCTCTCTGGGCAACCTGTGCCAGGGTTTCACCACCCTCATTGTAGAAAATGTGTTCATTATATCCAGTCTAAATCTGCCCTCTTTTAGTTTAAAACCATTAGCCCTTGTCCTATCACAACCAGCCCTGCTAAAAAGTTTGTCCCCATCTTTCTTATAAGCTCCCTTTAAGTACTGAAAGGCCGCAGTCCCCGCTCTTGCCCTGCTGCCCACACTGCTGGGGATGCAGCCCAGGGCACGGTTGGCTTTCTGGGCTGCAAGTGCACATTGCCAGCTCATGTCCAGCTCTTCATCCCCAAGTACCCCCACGTCCTTCTCGGCAGGGCTACTCTCAGTCCCTTCATCCCCCAGCCTGTATTGACACCAGGGGTTGCCCAGACAAAGGTGCAGGACCCTGCACTGGGCCTTGTTGAACTTCATGAGGTTCACGTGGGCCCAATTCTCACACTTGTACAGGTCCCTCTGGATGGCATCCTGTCCCTCAGGCGTGTCCACCGCACCACTCAGCTTGGTGTTACCAATACCACCGATACTCAGCTTGGTGTCACAACACTCATTTCAGTATTTATCCCACTCAACTTTACCAGTCAAAACTAAAAGTGCCTTAGTCTCTGCTAGCAAAAATCAAAGCAGCCTCACTGCTTTTAATAATACTAAGGTGATTTACAGCAGCTGACTAATTAAAGAATATAAAAATGAGAAATATAAAAGATAGCATAGATTTTAGTACTTCACCTTTAATATCTCAACTGCCCTTTAACTTAAGTTTATGAAAAACTGGAGAAAAGTTCAATTTGCCACTGACATGTATTAAAAAATTTAAATGAGATCCATCAGCATCAATATTTTACTACCTAATCAGCTCAGGCTTACTACAGACTTAGGCCATCTACATCATCATCAATACTTACAGGGTCTTGACAGCTCAGAACCTCCAGGATGCTATTGAGTAATTCAACACAGTACTTCTTTTCCTGGACCTGGAGCTGCTGATCGTCCATCTGCTCCAGTAATTCCTTCAGCTCTTTTGTAATCACGGGAAGCAGAATGTCCCTACATTCTGGAAGAAAGCAAATTATCTTAACAAATATAAATCAAATACTACTTGCAAATAAATCCTCCTCCAAACAGTGAAACACAATATGCTTTAACAGCTACAGTCCTTTCCAAGGTGGAATTGTTGATTTTCCAATCATGCCTCAGGGATACTCTTAAACCTGTGTGATATTTTTTAAGTCAACCATATTTCTCATACATGAAAAACACAACCTCCTGATAAACATAACTTGTTTCAGTTAAATTCTGAAGGCTGTTTAGCTGTCCCAAACACTTAAGGAGAAATTAATCACTTTATACACAAAGCATCTAGAAATAAGCTATGTTTAAGTAATGACAGAATTTTAATGTAAGAAAAATACTATTTATTCTGAGAATAAGACACAAACAGCAACAGAACTGTTCTATGTGCATCATTTTGAAACATACCTTCTAAGAGCACATAACGCAGACAAGGAAAACACTTTCATGAAATGCCTATCAAGCCTATGAAAGAGAGAGCTAAGCATACATTCATCCTTATTTAAATCTAAGGACACTGACACCTTTCAATCTCACATGTACATTGACTTTAAGACAAACGTGCTTATGGTAAGTATTGGGAGGACAAGATGCACAAATATGAAATAACTTCAGTGAAGGCACCCTCTGCCTAAGAATAAAAGACACAGAACACTTTTTATTCTAATTGATACATGCCATTGAGTGATTTAAGTAGCAACTTACTTGTACAGTGCGATGTAATTAAAAAGAGTACAGCACAACAGCATGAATAACGCTGATCAGATGCTTCAAAGATTTGTTATATTTATTAAAATAATCTGGGAAGAAAACAGAGCTAAATGTAGCTTCAGAGGTTCCATCTCAGAATAAAATTGGTACAGTGCTACAGAAGCACTCTAGTCACAGGCAGTGAGCTGAAGCTCTTACTCATTTCCACTCAATTGATTTCTTATTGCTTAAAATTCTTGTCCATCTTCACTCTTTAGAAAAATATTTGTATCACCAATTGGATACTGTTTTCTATCAATACCTCACACCATAGCTTCTGAAAAAAAATAACAGAACAAAACGAGAGAACTTCCTACTTATTGCAAACAAATATGAGCATGTAACTTTTTTTTCCTTTTAAGAACGATTTAGGTCATGTTTACCCAGACATACAGCATACTCACTGATAATAAAGCAGAGTGTGAGACATGGTGAAATTGTATCCAGTGTGATTTAGAACTAGCCAGGGGCTCAGTAGCCCCCACATTAGGGTGCTAGTACAGGAAGACAGGAGGGTAAGAAAGAAAGAGAGGGAAAGATTATAAATGTCTATATTTTGCAGATGAAGCAACAGAGGCTATCCATGCAGATGATTCTTATTTCAAGTAACAGCTCCAAGCCAGGAGCTTTTAATCACGTCTAAGGGGCAGTATAATTTCCTGTCTCAGAAAGTATCTCTACTCACGGGGTAATGCCACAACATGACTAAAAAGGTATTCATCCGATTTTCCATAACCCTTGTTCCAAACCACAAGAGAAATCTTACTCACTAACTAAATTACAAACTCACGAGTAAAACAACAATTAAAGAACACACATTAACACAACACTTGTTCAAAGAGCAGCATAAAAAGGAACTTCACACAGCTTAGAATTCATTTATATGACCAATTCTGCACATAGACAAGCTTTCTGGACTTAACGCAGGCCACAGAGTACCCCTCCGATTCTGAAACCAAACAGCTACACTTACAAAGCACTTAGTAGCGCATACTGGCAGGGCATACTAACACTCCTAAAGCACTTCAGTGTGGATTTGTGTCCGTGAAGACGGAGGAAAACTCCCCTCCAAAAGTCATCAGTACTGAAGATTCATAGTCACCAGCTGTAGACTTCAAACATTATACAGTTTTCTGAAGCTGAGATGTAATTTGATGATTAGCAAATTCTTTCTTGATTTGCTCATATCAACCACTTGTAATAACTAATTATAAATGCAACAAATACAGCACCATTAGCTTCTTAAACAAAATTAAAGAAAAATCATTAGCAATGTTAAAAGTTGTATGCAATACCTTTAAAACTTGCTGAAATGTCATAGTACGGTTTTTAAATAAAGGTGTTACATACTCAGTGAACAAATAAGTACAGGTTGTAAATTAGACTACCTATCTACTTCTGAAAAAGCTAGAAAACAAACTTTAATTCTGTTTTCATTACAGTCTGTGGAACCTGTCCTTCAACAGTCTAGGGTTATTCAGGAGGGAAACAGTCCGTAGTACGGTCAATTCAGGATTCATCCATCAAAGTTCTTACCATTCCAAAAGACAGATTTTCCTTTGGACATAACATTTGTTTCTAACCAAGTTACTTTTGGTGATGGTTATGAAAAAAGACCATAAGCCTGTTAGTGTAAACACCTGCTAAACCTACTAGTATAAACACCCACTTCTCTGAAACGGTAATGACTATTTCATGCCCACAGCAAGAGTTGGGCTGAAAGAGTTATTTGCCAGACTTTAAACTTCTCTATACAGCCCATACACTGCTGAGATAGAAGCTGCACACCACCTCAGTGAGATACATGCAAGGAACTTCCTTATGAAATTGCAAAAGATAAATTAAAATGGGACTGCAGTGGATTTCCAGTCTGTTACTGAAAGACAGCATACATTTAACAGATCTTAAAGTGGATCAGAAAAAAAAAAAAAAATATAGACTCACAACCGAAACAAGCGGTTCAGACTGGATAGAAGGAAAAACTTCTTCCTCAGGACAACAGCCAAGCAGTGGAACAATCCGGTTGCCCAGTCTCTGTCCTTGGAGGTTATCAAGACCCACCTGGAGCAAGCCTAGAGCAACCTTGTCTGACCTGACAGCCAACTCCATTTTGAGTGGGAGGTTGGACTAGAGACATTCGCAGGTTCCTTCCAACTTGAACTACTCCATGATACTTTATAGCAAAAATTGCTAATTAATGGTAGCGTAGCATTAACTTGGTGCACTGCAAGTGACCAGTTGCTAATCCTCAGAAACAGAAGATAGTAGCCAACTACTGATAACAAGTAAGTGCCAGCACACAACATGAAATTTACAGGAGACTGCTAGAGCTTGAATCTCTGGAAAGTGAATGAAGACTGTAAGAAAGATAGGAACAAAGACACATCTCCACATATATACATATACATGCAAATCATAACATTCTTAGGGCTAGTCATTTTTTCCGTCCACAGACTCAAACATCAAGGTTTCCTATACAGAAGAGATGACATCAAAATCATGACTCTAAACACATATGGGAGAAACCTATTTCTTGTCAATTCAGTTTGTAGCACTTACACAGCATCAGTAGAGAGGCAAAGATAGCTTCACGTATATTTAACCTGTGTGAAAATACACATGCAGCAAGTACTGAGGGACATTAAAAAATCAGTTTCTTTTTTCTGATACCCATTCTGCCTCATTCTCATCTTCCTTTTCAGATTCTCTTACTGCATGCAAGAAGTGCTGAAGGAATAATTCATCACAAGCTAAACCCTCCATCCTTCCTATAGCATTATAAATCCAATACGCTGACCCAAATGACAGGTGATAAAGCTCATCTGCATAGAGCATCACTGTACGTACCTGTCTGCAGTTACATCTACGTCTACAAACAGCAACATTTTGTGTCACTAGCTGTCTGCTCTAAACTTGCTGTGTAGAAATTCCACTTTTTATAAGGATGTATAACTATTACATTAACATTCCAGAATAGACAAAATAACCACGACAATTAATACAACATGAAGATGGGCGTATTTAGACAAACACATCCAAGCTTTAACTAATCTGCAACCACGTGTCATAGGAACACAGATTCCAAATCAACAGCATGTGAAAAATTTAACTGGCAACTGTTTTCTCATAACTACCATTCTTAAAAATAGTGCCTTTAAAACATTTCCACTTAAAAAAAAAAAAAAACAAACCAGTAGGGACTGTCATGCTAACAGGCCTGCTCATCACAACAAAGTTGTAAGTCATATCAAATTACATGACATCTCAGCCACTGTTCACCACTCACAAAGAGGATGGGATGTTATATGCGCATATCAGTTTCACATCTGCCAGGATAAATATACTTCTTGACTCCACTCCTCCAAAATGATATCCAGCTCAATTTTTAAGCCATTAAGATCCCCCTCGAAATGTCTGCAAATATAAAAAAATCTCTTTGGGTAGCTTTTAAAGTTACAGGAAGCAACTGGATAATAAATAAAATCTATACTTAACGAGCTTTCTTTCAAAAGCAAAGTAAGAGACTAGACTGAAAGTCATTGGTCAAGGGGAATCCTGTGTTTTAGCTGAAATGCATTTTAAGTACTGATACAGAAAAAGAGCTAAGATTTCAAGGTCGATATTATGTGTACATTAATCACTAATCAGGAAGCGTGGAGGAGATTGTGAGTTACAAGTTGCACCGGACATGTTCAATGGGAGTGGAGGTAAACTTCATTGAATTTAAAACTCCTCCATACCAGGGTTTCAGAGGCCATTTAAAACATTTCCTGCCAGAATGCAAAATGCCCACTGTTGTCTGTAACTCATTCAAAAAATACACACACATGTATTTTGGTAAAAGAAACAATTCTTTGACATAGCTCTTCTTCTGCATAAAGCCATTCCACACTACTTAAACATTAAGAAAGCAGCGCCGTTTGCACAGACAAAATTTTTCTATTGTACTGAGAGGACAGTTGAAGTAGCATGTATAATTGACTTCCTCCAGTTTTAAGAGCTAATTACTCTGCAAGCTTCATTACTCCCAGTTATACTTTGCATCACAAATTAAAATTTGATCCACATTTGATACATTAAAAATCTATTAAAAAGACTTAAAATATGCAGCTCATCAATTATTTACAGTGCATTTTCAGATGTGAACAATGTTGACGTGTCAAGCTACACGGAAATTCCAAGGCCATTTAACTAGCATTAGCTATACTATTTCTTTTTTTAAAGGAAAAATCTGCAATTGTAATCAATGGAAAAACTGGTCAATATATTTTTATAAGCAAAATGTATTTTTTGTGTTGTTTGGGTTTAGCTTAAGGCTATATGCCTGTATTTTGTGGCTGGCTGCTAGATAAACTCAGCTTGTTAGTTACAGCAATACAGGAGAACTACTTCAGTTCGGACACAGTAAACAACCCAGATAATGTACTTCTAGAACATTGTTCATCAACAAAAGATAATAGTCTTAGAGAAGGAAAATTAAACAGATTCTATAAGATCTCTACCAGGTAAAGTCATCCTATATGAGGATGCAAGTCCAAGATGTTCTGATGAACACATACAATCAAAATAACTGAAAAGCACCAGCATTTGTAGCAAACAAGCCTTGGTCTCAGCCTAAGCCTGCAGGTGGACTAGTATTAACACAAAACTGTAGTCATGCCTTCTCATCTTCAAAAAACCTGTTAAAATATTTTCACTAGAATATTATACAAAATACAAAATCCCTCTATTATCTTGGGACAAAGAAAAGTTTATTGAATGAGTACGTAAATTCCAGATTATAATACTAAGGTATCATTGCACAAGTTAAGTAAGCAAAATGAGCAAATGAGCAAAGAGCTCATTTGAGCATGAACAAGTCATTGGCTAGGAAAAATGAGAAAAAATAATTCAGAAAACTTTAGAAGATAGTAATTGAGAAAAGAAAATGCTAAAGTAAAATTTTCGGTGGTAGTGTTTGATGATCTGGACTCATTACTGAGTGCACCCCCAGTAAGTTTGCAGATGACACCAGGCTGGGCGGCAGTGTTGATCTGCTCAAGGGTAGGAAGGCTCTGCAGAGGGATCTGGACAGGCTGGATTCATGGGCCAAGGCCAATTGTACGAGATTCAACAAGGCTCAGTGCCAGGTCCTGCACTTGCATCAAAACAACCCCATGCAGTGCTACAGTCTTGGGGAGGAGTGGCTGGAAAGCTGCCTGGCAGAAAAGGACCTTGGGCTGTTGGTTCACAGCCAGCTGAACATGAGCCAGCAGTGTGCCCAGGTGGCCAAGAAGGCCAACGGCATCCTGGCTTGCATCAGGAATAGTGTGGCCAGCAGGAGCAGGGCAGGGATTGTCCCTCTGTACTCGGCACTGGTGAGGCCACACCTCAAGTACTGTGTTCAGTTTTTGGGCCCCTCACTACAAGTATGACATGGAGGTGCTGGAGCGTGTTCAAGGAAGAGCAACAAGGCTGGTGAAGAGTCTAGAGAACAAATCTTCTAAGGAGCAGCTGAGGGAGCTGGGGCTGTTCAGTCTGGAGAAGAGGAGGCTGAGGGGAGATCTTCTCGCTCTCTACAACTACCTGAAAGGAGGTTGTAGTGAGGTGGGGGCTGGTCTCTTTTCCCAAGTAGCAAGAGACAGGATCAGAAGAAACTGCCTCAGGGGCTATCAAGCACTGGAAGAGGCTGCCAAGGGAAGTGGTTGAGCCATCATCCCTAGAGGTATTTAAAAAAGGTGCATGTGACACTTAGGGACACAGTTTAGTGGTGGACTTGGCAGTGCTAGTTTTACAGCTAGACTCAATCTTAAGGGTCTTTTCCAACCTAAATGATACTATAATTCTACGATTAAGCAATCCACACACATCTCTCCCACCCCAAGACAGCTCAGGACAGATGGGGGAGTGACATGGGGAGGGGGGAAGGGCAGATGCCTGTTTAAGTACTAGCTGGTTTTTTGCTTCATAAACGATGTGATGAGATTGCCAGCAAAGACAGATACACTCTTTCTTAATGTTCAAACCCATGAAAAAACAACTGTTCTGACTGGCTTTTTTTCTAGAAGCCAGAAGAAAACATGTGCTGCCCTAAGCTGTATTTGAACACACAAAACATCAACATACAGTTTGAGCATCTTGCATTTATTTCATCAAGGTCTGTCAAAAGATATATTGTTCTACGTATTTATCAACCCCAATTCCAACACACTGCTTAGAGAGAAGTTCCCTGGTAGCACTTTCCTGAATAAGGACAGGTAGATTCCTTCTCATAACAGATTAAGCAGTTACATGTTTTCGGTTTTGGTTGTGTTTTTTTGTTTGTTTTTTTTTAACCTCTCTATTCACTTTCTCCTTCAGAAGACACCTAATGATTTCTTCTGTACCAGGCAAATGAAATTCAAACTCTAAGTCATTAATGCAATAATGTCATTAAAAAAGACATTTGGGTATCCTTCAGCAAAACACAGACAGGCTGCATTCCTGACTGCCTCATATGTGTAGCCAAAATGGTAATAAAGATTTAACACAACTTTTGTCTCCCTTAGGAAACACTACTCTTGAATCCATGGCATGCCTGTAGTCATATCCATCTGTTAGGATGGCTTCATGCCCACTTAAAAACTGGCATGCCAATTTAATAAGGACATAGGTGTCATCTGAATACAGATTTAGAGCAAAGTCTTAAAAATAAAATCATTGAACAACATTCTTTTGACGAGGAGAGACTTCTGATAGCAGTCAAAAAACACCATGCTTCTTCACAGAGCACATCTGTTCACAACTGCAAGCATCTTCATAATAAAAGTCTTCCCTCATTATTATTTGCCATTTAACTCTTTGCTGGGAGCCCAAAATGATGAATTTAAATTTGTATATGTATTCTATTCATTGCTAAATCTAAATTCAAATTTCACCGTTTAGATAAGAGTCACAGAAAGGGGAGGTGCCATAGGTCACCTACAGACTTTGACAGCACTGTAAGACGCAAATTCTTTTGTTTTCCTGGAACCTAGTACTAACACAGGAAGGCGAATCACAATGGTTGATCCTATGAAGCCAGCACACCACACCTGCTGACTATTCAAAGCAAACGCCAGCAAGTAAGATTAGATACAGAATAGGTACAGCATTAATGGTCACAGCACACCACTGTGACCAAGCGTAACACTGCAGAACACATCCACTTCCCAACTTCAACGCGTATCTTCAAGTTCACCACTCCTCATGGGAGCTGAGTAATGCCATGTATTCGAAGGCAGCCAGGGCAACATCGAACACTACCTTTGCGGTAGTCAAAACAACACTAAGTTTTCAGTGCCTTTTCCAGCTTGCAATCATTATAGTCTGCCAGCCTGCTGTGAACAGTTGTCAGCGTATCCTCTCCAGCAGATTTAAGATTGCCTTGTGTTTGGATTATGGAATACTTAGGAATTCCAGCTTGCATATTTCCACATTTCATTTAATCCACACACAAAATTTAGCTAAAGTAACAGCTTCATGTCAGCTTCTGTAACATGTCTCTGTTCTCTCTTTCCTACTTGAAGTAGTTGTAAACAGAGTTGTTACGCATACATTTAGAAGTTCATTGTTAAAACTGGTTCACCTAACTTGATTTAGATTTCCCTCTATATATCAAGATCTAAAAAAAAACCCAAACTAAAAAAACCTGCCATACTGGGTCAAGTCTAAGAAACAGTTACCAGTAGCAATACTGAGCATGTCACCTACTCCTCCATAAACAGAAGAAAGTAATAGCTTTAATCTACATGTGTTCATCACAAATGTATGCAGACAAATATCTACAGACATGCATACACCATCCTTACTCATATCAAAATATTGCAGGAATAGAAGTGGCAAAAAAATGAACACAGGATTTGAAGTGATGCTATAAAAGTAATGTACCTAGAAACACTACTGCTTATTACAAAAGGAGGAAGGGGAAAAAAAAACAACAAACAACAAAACACCTACTCTCAGAGTGTATTTCTTAAATGAGTCTTTTCAAAACTAAGCACAAAATTCAAGAATGAATCCACAGGAAAGATGCTGTGTTTCAACAGAGAACCATTGTAAAGGACTTTAAGAACAGTGAATATTTTCGAATTTTTCCCAGTAGCTAAAAATGGGAGAGTCAAATGCATTAACAACCTCCTATGTTCAAACATTTTAAAACATTGAGAAGTGGTGTTGAAAACAGTGCAGGAAAACAATCACAGAAAATCAAAAAACAAAGCTTTGGCTTAAGAACTCTTATCAGTAGGAATACAACCTATGATTACAAGAACAATTAAAATCAGTACCTATAACTCAATTCTGGTAATAATAATTAAACCAAAAGATGCTTAATCAGAAATGATTAGTGTTCCTTCTCGTTTTTTTTTATAAACTTTTTTCTTCACAGTCCTAAAGAAAAAAACAATACACTACTTTCTAAATCTTCAATTGGATTACATAGAGAAGACCATACAGACCTCATGCCAATTATATGCCACCATTTTAACTCAAAAATTTTTCATAGTTGACCCTGACTTGCATGTATCTGCAATTGCAACTTGGACTTACAGTTAAATCTTTAAAAGAAAAGAAACAAAACAAACAAACAAAAAAAATCAAGCGTTACATTCCTTGTGAAATGTAGGCATTATACAACACAAACCTGCATCTCCTGACAGGTCATAGCCCACATAACAAATCCAAAGCTTTAGAAAGAAGAATTCCAAAGAACATGAAAGTACAAGTCATTATCATTCCTGTTTCCTTCAGACAGAAAAGTTAAAGAGTCTAGCAGGACAATCGTAGCTTGCTGAGGCTCTGCTGCGCAAAAACATACCATTACCAAACCCATCTGCACTCACTTCATGCTATATTACAGCTCACCTACTTTATTTCACTTGTTCTACTTAAATACGATATTACAGTATTTAAGATCATAATCTAATTGAAAAGATGCCATAGTTTAACCTGTATATAATTAATAACATACATGATACTCATAGCACAGGATCAACCTACTGACAGTTTTCCTCAGCTGCACCTCAAAAATTTAGGACACATTTATATGTGTATTCCTTAAGGGATAAATCTCAGATCTGACTTAAATCTTTGCTCTTCTAGATCACCAACACATGAACCACCAATACTTGTCAAGCAGTGAAATGAAAGAATCAGAACGTTTCACAGGTAAAACTCAGTAGTATACACATGAATGTTAGGAAACTAGCCTAACTATTGATGCATGCAAGTACCTATCTTGTTTAAACAACAGTACAATACAAAGCATTCTTCAGTTTGGAGAAAAAATAATACTACAGACTCAGCATTTCTTCAGGCATCTGGCAAATTACCCTACGCTGCTAACATATGTCTCTTACTGTTGTTCTTCCAAAATCATCAAGTGGTTTGCATATGCTGAACATGCAGTAGCTATGTCTACAGCCACAGTGAGCAGAGGACCTGGATTTCGAGCCAAGAGACTGAAACTCTGTTCCCACTCCTGCCAGTGACCATCTGTGTGACCTACTTAGAGTTTATGTTCTTTGGAGTAGATCTCAGTACTCTGCTACAGCATGAACTCCTAATCAGGAATGGACCTCTAGAGAGAATACAAGTCAAAAGCAGCAGTGTGAATACAGACACATTTTATTATATGTTCAACCATGATATATTCATTTCACACCAATAAAAACCAATTCTCCCAAGCCTAACTGATTTACAAATTTCAAAATAATGTCAGTGAATATTCCAAGGTCAGCTTAGAATAAAAATCTAGCTCCAAATACTATAAGCTCAGAAACACTAATTATGATAAAAATTGCACGTTATTTGTAGACAGCTACATTTTAATCTGGTGATCTCTCAAAAATGGTGAGACAGGGAATTTTGGCAATAGGTTTCATTAAAAAAACCTAGTGAAGCATCAAAAGTAGATTTACATAGAAATGAAGCAATTCCAATAAAACTTTTCCTTGGTGGGTCCAACAGAGAATTTCACGAGAGAGAGAGAGTAGTCCATTACATCCCACTAAACAAAGGGAAAGATCTATGACAGGAGACAGTTTCTTACATCATAAAGGAAACTTTGAAATCCCATTAGGGGTGCTTATAGAGGACAGGACAACATTTCTTTCCCTCTGATATATTTAAATAATGAATTATCGAGTGATGTAGAAAGAAAGTGTCAAAAAGTAAGTTTAACATGATTTCTTGTCCTCCAATCAAGAAGGACATAATATTGTCTGAAGACAGAACTGGATAAATGCCTGTGCATGTGCTTGCACATTCTGTAAGAATGTTCCTAAACGGTATGGTGAAAGTGTACAAGCAATTGAAAGCGTCGGTCTTCCTACATTCAGCCACTCAAACACCCAAACCACCATAACCCCTGTAAGGGGTTTTATAGTTACAGAGTTGGAACAAGAAATCAATGCCTCAACGTTAAAATCTATCCATGTAATTTAAAGGCTTGTACAAGTGCCGTAGCACTGTGGAGCTTTTGAAGATCAGTTACAGTAGCAGTCAACAGAACCGTGCATCCTATCTGACGAAAGCACTCTCTTCCTTGACAGTCTACAGTGAAATCTTTTGAAAGCCTGGGAACACACAGCAATAATTTCAGCTTAACCTCAAGACTTCCAAGTCCACGTTCATGTGTAACTCATTTAATAAAAACAAATTTCACTGGCCATTTTTTTTTATTTTGAAAACATATTTTCATGTTTTCACAATTCTCTTCCTTATAAAATACTGTGAACGTCAGCGGGTAAAGGAAAAGAAATACCAATATATGAAATCCCATTAAATTATAAAGATAATACCCTTGGGAATGGAAGTAAATGAACTGAACTGGAACTATAATGAACTAAATGGAAAGAGACTAAATACTAAAGCCTGGAGGATAATCTGAAACACATGGAAATTAATAGACTTCACTGTAATTAGAAATGTAGTTAAATACATTCCATATTCATGTCAGAAGAAAATGCTACCTGTTCTAGATAAATGTGAACTTTAGTTAATGATACTGTTGGCAATCTTACCTTAATTATCATGCGGTATCCTATTATGTGATACACCATATAGGCTTTCATTCTTGTAAATTACCTTCCACCTCCTTGCTCAGAGTAATGAATCAGGCATTGTCTACATCCAACACACGCAGTTGGTCCTCTACCCGCTTAATTTTAGAATCAATTGTATTTAATGTAGAGCAATAAAAGTGTCTTTGGAATTTTCTATTTTAAACCACAGCAATGTACAAGAAAAAGGACTTGTTTGCTATTTACTGTGCACAATATTACAATAGCACAGTACAAAAACTTTTTCATACTACTGTAGTGTCAGAGATACTTAAAAGTGTATTGGTCCTTGTCACATTCTTCACTGTCTGCACGTAAATACGTTGTGGACCTTCCCCCATGGTAATTACACCTTGAAGGTTAAATCCAACCAGTATGAAAACAAAACATAAATGCAAATAATCACAAAACATGTTAGATAGAAAACACCCTGAACTTATCCCAAGGAAGATTTTCTGCCATTACTAATGTAGGGGCAGACTGGGTAAAAAGAAGGTTGTAAGTTCATCACCCAAAAAACAAACTCTATGATTACGTGCCTTAGCAGATACTTGGGTAACACCACTGAGGCAACAGTTGACATTGTTAGTTGGCCAGACTAAGTGCCAGAGGAACAACAACTGCATCATGGAACGTTCTCATGAAAAGCAAAATACCCTTGCAAGAGTCTATTTGACCCTGACCAGGTCGCACTGTGGATAGTAAAAAGGTATGCCCGACCCTCTCCCCGCTACAGTAGTTATATATATCATGATATTGCTAAAACAATTGCATGATAATGCTAAAACAAATTGGGCATGTTTTAGCTTTATTTTAAAATGACATCCACTTGATTTCTCTGTTTTGGGCAACTACTTCTTAAACTAAGAGGATCATCTCTTACTTTAAACTAGTAATTAAAAAAAGATCAGTCTATTTCACCAGGCTCCTCTAAAAACAACGGAAACTAAGTATTATTATATAATTACCTATCAAGTATTACAGTAAAAACATTTTAAGGTAGATGCTGCATATGTAATCACCATAAGCATATAAACAAGCTGTTAATTTGTACATATCAAATGCATACACTTTAACTGTCAATTACTAGTGCAAATTTGGATTATAATGACCTATTGAGCTATACAGGATCCAGTGTAAAATAGCTAGGCTAGCAAATGGTTTAAGCATTATATGCTGCCTTTATGGTCTTAACTGCTTGATTTTGCTTTCAAGCCTTTGATACTAGCAAAAAATAGCACAGGAGGTTTTGGGCATTATTTAGTTTTTAATTGCTAAATTTATGACTAAATGAATCCATTAACTACCTGTCTGGGAAAAATTAAAATGTACTGATTATCTGGTCAGTAGTACACAAAAAACACCATTTATTGTTTTTATAAAAGCTCCACAGAATTAGAAATCCTCTTAGCAAAATTTCTTACTCATTATTATCTTAAAAATATACAAACAGAAAACATTTACCCTTTTTATAATTCACAAGACATTCTGAGGTAGACCAGCTATATATTTCAAGACATTAGACAAGCTGCATTTAAAAGCCACATCTACAAGCAAACAGCCATCTATTATTATTATTTATCTGCAAGCAGTAAAAGCTTTACAGAACATTTTGCATTAACAGATCGTAGCTAAAGCAAAGGCCTGTTAAACACATGAAGTGAGAACCACACTAAGCAGACTATAATGGTAGCATCTTTGGAATCCAAAACCCCATGTTCCTCTCCTCTGGAGCACACATAGATACAGAAGAAAGGAGCTGTGGGATGTACACTAAAAGGTGCAAGCCAATAGAACTGTAAAGCACACAGGTTACTGTATGCTCAACTAGCTTCCTTCGGGATCTTTATTATGGTTTTAATCCTTATTATACAAGCATGGGTCTGCTGTCCAGACCAACACTTCTGATATGTGAGCCATTAACAAAGTATTTCAGTGAGACAAGCTTCTTTAAAGAAAAATTATCGAACAATTGTTATTCCACAGCAGTGCCTGCTCTTACTCTCTGTCTTCTGAAATTCTGAGACAGGACAATAAAAAGTTAAGTTTTTCTTCCAGAAAAGTAATGTTTAACTAGAGACTATCGTATCACGCTAAAAAGATAAAAGTTAGCAAAAGGTAGATTAAAACAAGCAATATCCTTAGTGCTATTAGAACTAGAATTACCCAGCTGCTTTAGGTCTCTAACTCTTCTTGCAGATAGCAAAGCAGCGGGTTTACTGGAGATGAACCAAAACTTTCATACCCTGAGAGTTTAGGCTGGTATCTTATATAGCTACAGGTTGCACAGATGATCATTACTAATGCACACACACACCAACCACAAAAAGCTTACAGCTACACTTAATTTCTCAGTATTAAACACAGTCAAGGTAACTAACTGAATTCTAGAAAGATCAAGAGTTCATTATTTTAACCCAAGAGTCTTTCAGTTTCGTGAGAGGTTATTTTTCCTTCTGGTCTAAATGCTACTCGCCACAAGTAGTAGAGATAAAACTAGGACTGGATCTTAGAAGCAGCAGCAGTAAAAGGAACTCGTAATGCAATGATATATCAGACTGTACATGTAAAATACAAATTCAGTAAACTACTGGAAAAAAATGTGAACACAGAATTAGATATTTGAGAACTAACTAGTTGGATCTGCTTGTAATAGCTTGTATCAGTGTCTGCAGATATCCAAGCTATAGCTACTTCAGTTCCACTGATTCAAGCAACCTTGAATCTTACACATAGTTTAAAAAAAAAAAAAAAAATCCATGAAATCATTAACATAAATATAGGTTAAAATACTATCCAAATTAAAGTAAGCAGTCTTGATTTTGTCCAGGAAATCTATAATGGTTTCAAAACACCACAGACACAGCAAATTGTTGTTATAGCTTACAATACACATTTCAGTCTCAATAGAATGCAAGACAAGTCTTAAAACAAAGTTGAATTTTTATCTGTCCTAGCTAGTTAGAACTGCATTACTCTTCTAGCAACACAGAGGAATGAGGTGAGCAGAGCAATCCTCTCTCCCTCTACTCCTTTGCTACCACTGTTGTACCATCAAGTTCCTAGAATCATTATCTATAAATGGTCAGAAACTGAAATTCTGACAAAGCAGCCATCCGAGTAGTTTGTGTGCCTTTCAAAGTTCTGGAGGTCTTCTACACAGCAGTAAGATGCTGAGTGAGAAGCAAACCATCCAGTCCACAAGAGAGGAGACAGAACACTTAACAATGAAGATGAAGTCAACCACGTAAAACTGGGCTTCTCTGTTAGGAGTCCTTCAGAAAGAACTCCCTTTCTGTGACACTGTGAAGGAGAACTAAGCACAAGACTGATAAAGACACTTCAGTACCACTTCTCAATCCTGTCCAAATGGTGAAGAAAAACACTAAGTTCTGCTAGACTTTTAAAACCATCATAATGCCTATAAATGGATTGCAGCTGAGCTACACTACAGCACAATCAGACTTTTTCTTCCTATGCCCAGGCAGAGGCCTTATACAACATCAGCTGTGGTCACAAGGTTTCACTTCATGCTCCTATTTCACTATAGAGCTTGCAAATGGGTTGGAAGAATACATATAGTTCCATCCATCTAACCATTCTATCATAGGAATAACATACAAAACTGTTCCTCTGGACCCACCTGTTCCTTGTTCTAGGCTAGCAACCACAGTTTACACAACAGCCATCTTGTAGAAAGAGGTGAATCTTCTCCAGAGGTCAGATTTCTGGCATTCACACTTTCTCAGTATTAGTTTTACTCAATTTCAAACACGCATTGCACAAAACGTAAGGCAGTCAACATTTTCACACCTATTTATTTTAAACCTTAAAGGCATTTTATACCTACCTTGCTTTTTAAACAGGTTGCTGCATACTATTTCCTTCATGGACTGCACTTTCTGCTTCTGTAGTTTCACTGGCGGAATGCAAGTGTAAAATTCATATAGCAGTTGGCTGCATGCAAAGGAAAAATGTCATAAATATCACACAGAAGAATTCACCATGTGTTAATAAAGACAGAAAGAGCAAAAGACAACATTTATTTCTTTTCAAGACTTAGATTTATTTACCATATCACAAACATTGACATCAGTAGCAGTTTAGAAAGAAAACTTTAAAGAGAAACAAGATGAGGATGTACTAGATTTAGACCATGTTTACAAACACTTATTACTTTCCATTATTTTCAAGGGAGAGATATTTTCACATGTGGTGGAGTCAACTTATCTTTCACAAATAAAGATACTTATTTCAAACTGCTAAAATCAGATCTGGTTTTCTGGAATAGGCCTTATTCAAGAGGGGGGCAAGGACAGAGGAGCAGAAAAAAGAGATAGATTGTTCTACTCGCTCATGTTATTCGCCAAGTTACTAATGTATTGGGCCTCCATAATGAATTCTGTTATCATGTAAGTCGGATCAGAACTCCCTGTTTAAAACGTACGCCCAGAGTTCCACCACTGTCTTGATCAGTACAAACTGGCATAGTTTTGTTGACTTCAACTGATAATTTATTGTTTACAGCAGCGTTACATTGTATATACCATGTGACACATCTACTAAATGTTCAAAAGCAGCTCACCTCAGTAACTTGGCATCAAAGACCATTTCAACATCATGAAGAACTGATGGTATGTACTTCAAGGCAGCAACCTGAATTCATATATAGATTGTGTTAATTTTGTACATTTATCTACATGTACACCATGCAAACAATAGAGAGCATGCTGTTGAAACAGATGCATGCAAAACAAACAATGATAAGTTTAGACTGCTTTCTTCAGACTGAAATTTAACATCACATTTGAGTATTAATTCACCACAGACTACTAGTCACACAAGGGCATTTATGCTGAGGATATGCAGAGGAACTTCACCGTACACCAAGCAGGTCATATTCTCTTTGTAGACCACTGGAAGGGCTAAGACCATCTTTGCAGATCATATTCTCTTTGTAAACCGGTAAGACTGTCTTTACGATGCAAATATTGTAAATTCAGCACTGATAAAAGCAGGAGCTCTTTGGTTATACTTGGTATAGATTCCACCCCAGAAATGTGCCCTGCAGGAGGCAGAAGTCAGGAGGACAGTCATCTCTCCAGTCCAAAGCTACCCTTTCTGCAACAGATGAACTGGAGCGTCCTCCACCTACCCAACCATCTGCAGCTAACCTATCTGATGGTTTATCTTCTCCTCCTGATTTCTGAGGTGTACTTTGACAGTGTAGTGGAATAGTGATAACTTAAAAGATGACAAGGGTAAGAAAAAGACACGTTATTATTCTTACATGGACAAGAATACTTAAGCAGGTAATTTTCAGGCTCAAAGTCATCACTAACATTTAAGGCTAATATCCTTAAAGACTAACTTGCAGTACTTGGTGTCATAAAGCTCCTTTGTAGGTTGAAAGTATTTAGCTGCTGTAATACTTTTTGAAAGCAAATCTAGTGAAAAATCTTGCAACAAAAAGCAAAAATGTTAAACATATTTGACATTTGCTGGGCCACTGTCCACTCATTTCTCTACTTTTGCTTTCGATATTAAGAGCTGCCTGCAATGATTTTTACATGCACAAAATGACCTGTGACTTATCTTCCCACTAACAAGCTTGTCTTTCTCAAACACTTCACATATCCAAAAGGATATGCCATACTTCTTGGCTGACAGCTGTAACAAATTCCAAAGAAAAACAGACTCTGTGGTTCTAAAAGGGCTACATAATATGTCAAAAAAGAGAAGCTGGACACAGTGATATAGGTCTGAAGCAGGACATCCATCTCTTCCTTCCCTCCCATCTTGCTATTTCAACAGGTCAACTACAGCAGGTCCTTTTCATCGAAGTTCAAATCTGCATAAAGATGCTGCACAATCACTGACTGCCAAAAGAAACAACCTCTAGGGGTACTTCTTTATCTAAAACGAACTAGCTGTTTTCTCTGTTCTTATTTCAGATGAAAACCAGAATGTCTTCTTGCCAAAACACATTTTTGCTTATCAAAAAATCTGACCACAGCATGATTTTTGGTTAGCATGCAATAATTCTTAGCAAAAAGCTTTGCTTTGTGCTGAATAAAACAGAAATAATCACATTGATTATGTTTACATGCTGCTAAATCCAACCATAGTAAAGAGAATCAATTTATGCTTTAATTTGACTAACCTCTTCTTGGTCCAGACTGTGAGAACTACAAAGGTAATAACAGCTTTACTTCATTGTGCCATTTTAGGGTGTAAATTTCTATTAGCATTCTGCTAAAAACTAAGTTACAGTAATGTGAAGTCTTCTATTACTGATATAGCTCTCTTTTTCATAATAGGCCTGTTCCACCCATGATACATCTTAGGTTAGTAAAAAAAATCAGAACAAATCCCAAACCTATGCATTACATAGACGCTTACTGTCTTAGCTTCAAGGTAATATGGTGCATGCTACAGGACTGATTAAGCACGTTATCCAATGAATGCACGCTGAAATGGCACAATTTCTTTTCACTTGGAATAGTGGAGTTCACTGCTCACCTTGAAAACAGGAGTAACTCTTGCTTTATGTCATTGTTTCTAGGGACTGTAAAAAACAGTAAAGATCACACTCTCCCTTTTATACCGGCAAAGCACAAAACCCAAACGACTTTTAGAAAGCCCAAACAGAAATATGTTTCCACTAGCCCTTGAAGTCTATACATATTTTAAACTACAATAAGGGATAAACTGAAATAACTACAAGCAAATGTGATTTTTAGTTATGAACTACCACTACACATCATAGGAATTCTAAAAAGACTGTAAACCTGGAATCAAAGGAACTCAACTCTTGACTACTTACATCTCTTAAATTCAGCATACAGTAATCTAAGTTACAATAAGGTGACACAAATTATTTAAAAACCTACTAATTCCAAAAATTATCAGGAAGTGTTCTACCCTGCACTCATCTAGGTAAATTCTCGAGTATTTCATGCTTGCCTCGACACAGGCCTAGCATTGTTTTTAAGTGAAAACACTTCAGGTTTCAGTTATATGCTTTCAAAATAACACTACAAAATCAGGTTCCACCTCTCATGTCAGGCTTCAGAAATGACTGTTGTAAAGTGATTTGATAGTTTCTATGAAGAAACAGTGAAAGTCAGTGACTTTAGCATGATAGGGCAAAAATCTCATCTTGCTAATAAATACATATGGCTATAAGTCACAAGACACTCTCACGACATTTGAATCAGGCTCAGGACTACTCCTATTTTAACCACTAAACTATATGCTTCTCCCCTGCAGAATTCATTTGAACTATCATACAAAGATTAGTGTAAACAAAGCTTTATGAATGGGCATTGCAAATGCTTGAGCACAGCTTTCTATGGCTCTCATTTAGGGCTTTCATTTAGACTTTTAAACACCATAAAGCTATCGTTTTATTTCTATGAGCTTCCACTGTAGTAGCCTGCGGGTTCTTTGTTTATTCGGGGTTTTTAATGAGAAATATTCAGGTCTTGATTCAAAAAGAATTTAGTCTGTGGCAAGGGCATCTACAGTATTTCAAACTAGGTCAATGCTGGCTTAAGATGCCTTCAGATAAAGTCTCTTCATCTGATCTTTACCATTATTAGCTCCTTGAAATAGGTTGGGGAAAAAAGTTGTTTTATTTTTTCTTAAAACACAAGACTGAAAAACTGGGGCTATCTAAAATACTCGTACAGATAACTGTGGTGGGCTAGAAACTCGTTATAGCCCCAGTTTTACTTCAGCGATGTTGTTCCTTGCTCTTCACGCAACAAATACTATATGAAGACACTGTACGGTAGCAGCATCTGAATTTCATTTTACACCAATTCACAGTTACTGTGCAAGATGTTTGATCAAGGATAAGGCCACCAGTGACCATAAAATATTTCAAGCAGTACTCCACTGGCACTTGGTCTATTGTGCTGTCTGCCTTCCCACATATTCCCTATTCTGCACTTGCACAAGGAGGGAAATGGGAAGGCTACAGCAGATCTGTAGCATCAACTGAAGCACAGTAACAAGGGCCTGCATTGTTTTAAACTCCCAATTTTCATTTGTGTTAATTGCTTCAAATGATGCACTATGGACATAATTGATCACTACCCTTAATGAAGTCATAAAAATCTCCTAGTAAGCGGTAAAAGATGTTCTGCATTCTTCAGACCTTAGAGATTAATTTTTTTAAGCAGGATACAGATAAACCCACAGCACTGCAGAAAATTATTTCATACATACACAATAAACCATTTTAAATTTATTTTAACCTTTACTCCTGACCAAGCTTATTTTCTTAGTTGCACTCTTGCAACATTACATTATACATATTCATGAAATTCAAGTACCCATGAGACCCATCCTCTATTGTACACTGGAATCAAAGTATCACTGTCAGTACTCTTCTAGCCTTCTTCTCTCACAAGCAATCTATGCATCTCTGTACAGATTTAAGCTCTTAGCATCTACTGCAGCACTATAGATGGGTCAAAAATGTGTGGAAAAGAATGAGAGGAGAAAGGTAGCATCTTCATATTACATTATTAACACTCTTTTCAATGTCATAATTTCTTATTCCTATGTTTCCATGACCTTAAGAACGTGTTATAGAAGGTTTCTGGAAGCATGCATAGAATTCGGAGTACTACTTTCTAAAAATCAGAGCCTATGAGTAAGCTGGGTACAGTCGATATTTGCAACAGACAAGACCATCTGTAGGTCAAATGTGATGTGTCAGCTGGGGGATAAAACAGTTTGTGGAAAAGAAGCTGGGGCTTGATTTGTAATTTAAGGTTGAAAGCACAAGCTTGTCAATGAAAGGACACACAGACAGACTACAAATCGGACATCAGCAATATGACCTCGTAAAAATACATAATGCAAAGTTTTAAAATAATTCATCAGACTTTATTGCCCAGAACTATAGGTTGACTCACACAGACACAAAACGTATCTGCAGAAAATGATATTTTCCCGTGATAGGTAAAAGAGAGGAAAGAAGGTACTAACACCTCCTTATTCCCCCTTACACTCAGGCTCTGCCTTGACCAAACTATTTTCAGTTTCTGGAACTTTATTTCCACATTTCCAGATTTTAAAAAGTCTATCCTCAGAAGTATAGACTTTAGGGAAAACTCTCTCTACAAAAAAATTCATCAGCAATGGCTACAGAGAAGCAACTGACAAATGAAACAGAACTGTAACATCATCCCCGCCAAAATAAATTTTAAAAGGTTTAAGTCTAGCATCTAGGAAGATCAGTGCCACCACCAGCAAGTCAGTATAAGTTCCTAAATCGTTGTTTTCGATAATTATAAGAAAAATCCGTGAAAAATCTTATAAAAGGAGGAATCCTTACCCTGCACTTCCACAGTGATACTCATACTAGTGAATTTATAACATTCCCAATCTTGCCTACAAGGAGAAATCTCTTTACAAAGTAACTTCCCACGACCTTAAAACAGGTCACTCATATGGTTGCTTTCAAACATCAGGAAATGCTTTACATCAGCAAATTTAGGATGCTGAAATTATAATCCTAATTGTAGTAAAACAACTTCATGTGATGCTGAAGTTGAGAAACATTCTGTCTGTATCCTTAAACAAGACAGGCAGTTTCACCAATTCCAGAAGAAAAAAGATTTTAAAAAAAAAGGCTAATTCGGATTTACATGTAAATTTCCAGTTTTCTAATAATAAATTAACAACTCAGTCTTCAGCTTATATAAGTTCAAAGCTTATATAAACAGTACTGCAAAACATAACCAGACTTCTACCTTTCTCAAAGCTCAGGCAGCAAAACAAGTCAAAGCATCTATCCACTTCAGCCAACTTTAGAACAAGTGATTGAAAAGTCAGATTTTTAACTTTTTGTAAACTTACACAGAATGTAACAGATTAGGAAGCAAGCTATCACTCCTAAGATAAAGTTACATTGAAACAATAAAGTGCTTCTGGCACTGACTACGCTGTTTCATACGACATATAATTTTATAAACTATCTTTTCCTGACTTAATATTCAACACAAGTCTGAGTATGATTGCTATCAGAAAAAATGACTGGAAAATTGCTATTGACTAAAATCCTGAGTTCCAAGTTTAATCAAAAAAATCACTAGCAGAGACCAACAAACATACCAGGTTTCAAAAAAATTCTTCAAATCTTCTAAAGTTTAGCTTCAGAGATAGTTGGACAACCATGGGTGATATAAGAGTTAAGACCCAATTACTTTAACTTTCTTCAGGGCTCCTAAAACTTTCTTCTCTGTTATTTTCAGAGTGTAATCCATTTGAACTCATTCAATTGATCTTATCAATCTATGTTCCACTTTAATTCATATCAATGATAATTTCAAATGTGACTGCTTAAAGGCTGTTCTGATACTCTGATTATTTGTCTATTTCTCCAACAGACTCTGTGAACTTTCCTCTCTGGGTATGCAAGATAACACCTATGGAGTCCTGTGTATTTGTAATATCTCTGTACAATCACCTGCCCCTTCCACTGCGAAGTTAATTATATACTACTACAACATCTATCACTGTCATCCCGAAACTTAATAGGGGGGCTGAGGGGAGGGAAATCAAGTGTCGGTTTCAGGCAGAGAGGCAGACTTACAAATTTATATATTTCTACCCCTTTCTGCCCCATCACACCTAGTGCAGAAATTATCTCAATTTTTTTGGCCTGTCATGGACAACTCATATCCACCTACCAGAGCAGGAGTCAAAAGTATCATAACAGAAGTCTCCTCCAAATAAGCACAAAAAGACATATTGTCCATTGTGAAAGCAACAATGACTGACATGCTTATGGAGTTTAAGACAGAGTGGGTCTGGGGTTTTTTTAATTTTATTTTTTTTCCCCCTCCAATAAACTTCTTTCCAGCAGCAGGAACTAAACTACATAGAGACCCCTCTCATTCCACGCTGCTTCTACTGGAATTTTACAATATTAATGTAGTAGTTTTTATTTGCTGTATGTAAAGAAACCTTTTAGTAGGTTTCTTTCAGAAACATGTCTGTATGAGTTATCAGTAGTGGGGACAACAGCAAAGTTACGATATAAACCAGTACCTCAGATCTGCCATGAAATGTTTCAGCTAAAAAGAAAACAAAGTAGCTGGTGCACTGCTGCTTCACAGTTAAGAACAAATATGACCCATTTTTCACAACTGACAGCACTTATTAGAAAACAAAAATATTCATGTTTAAGATGTTATTGAGCAAAGCATAACTGTTAAATAGCTAGTCTATCTTTAAAACATATTTACATACTCATTAAAATTAGCATAGACATCTTTTGTTCAGTCCTTCTAAGAAGTTTTCAGCTATATTTTCAAGGTTCTCCTATTTCTTAAGAGCATCAGCAAAGACAGAGTATATTTTTGCTAAATAGGTGTAATATTAAGAACGAGCATTAAATATGGAAATATGTGAATCACAGTAAGCACAATCAACATTCATCAGCACATCCAATGCCATACTGGCATTAGTGTTACACGACAACCTGTTTTTAAGTGCACCCATCAGCTATTGCACAGCATTGCCACTTGTAAACACATTAATGTGTCCCAGCAACAGTTAAGCAATCAAAATAGTCTTCTACCAGTATTTCTTGTCAACTCTCAAGAAGAAACTACACTGCTCATCAGAGCAAATACAGACGGACAATCCCACACAATCATTTTGAGATTAAGGCAGGGAGGCACGAAGTGACGTGACATGCAGCTCCTGAAGAGCATAACAGCCTCCAAGATCCATTTGTTAATTAACATATTAATACAGTACAAGTATCACAAGAACAAACATTAACAGATAAACTATCTCAGTATTACTTTATAGTAAAGCCTAAAAAAGACTATTCTTCTATCAAAGCTTCTCCTGCTTCTGATGCAGTGTCTTTCAAACATAGAAACTATTCCCAGGAAGGCCTCTAGAGAACTGTCAAACAATGAGACAGAGTATCTGAATGATTTTCAAACACATTTATAACATTACTATCATCATGGTATTATACAATCACAGTAGTATTTTCTTCTTTAGCTCTTTTGCAGTTGCATGTTAACATTCTATGCAAAGTGTAAAGTAACACAAATCTCAACTTCATCCACCCGAGGATTTATTAAAGACAGAGAATTTTTCACTGGCTTCCATTTCTTGTGTAAGTCACAGCAAAAGGAATCAAAACACAAAACTAGAGGAAAAGTCAAGCCCAGTAAATACGAGTCGATAAAGAATGTATGAAGCATCAATATTGCAGTTGTCCAGTAAAATTTTCTGCTTTCTACTTTATAGGAAGCCTTGATAGTTTTCTATTTTAATAAAAATATTAGGTACATATTAGGAACTACCTACCAAATAGTTGATATTCATGATCTTAACAGCTCCCTTCTTTCTAGTTTTCTTAAACCATCAGATTCCAAAGTGTTAAAATAACTAACATAGACATGAACGGGAAACATTGATCCTACTTTCAGTTGTTTAAATAACACACCTCCAAAAGGCTGATAGTGTGAAAAGTAAACTTTATAGTAAGACCCCTGTTTAACTGTACCTGAAAAAACTCCAGAATTAAACATTCAGCTCTCACTGGAAGCTTCACTTCATTAGATTCCTTGCAGGATTCCAGCATCTGTGTTTTGGTTCTTTCATTCACAAAATTATAGAAATGTATCTATCTCCTGACCCTTTCAACCTAGGCTTCAAACTTTACTAGACAACTTGGTCTTCCAATAAAGGGGAATTACAAGAGAGACACAATGGATAAATTTCCTATGAGTGTCTCTTCCACAGCTTAAAAAGAACCAAAAGAAAACCAAAAAGTCCACAAACCAAAACCGTATCAAAATGCAAAGCCAGCTTGTTTCCAAGCACACACCAACCTGCAACAAAATGGCAGTTTTGTGTTGGCTTTTCATCAAGTTGTTGATGGATTCAAAGAGCCGCCTCATAGATTCTTCAAACTCTGTTTGTTCTTTGCCTTCATATAATCTGTTGATAGATGCATTGGATTATCCTTTCAGAATCATAAAGTTTCATAGTCCTAAATGTACCAGATTTAGCATTACCTTAAAATATCTTTTATAAGTTGATTCAATATTATGTACATCTATATTTCACCAGTGAGTTATATCTGCTATTCACCATATTGTGTGAAAGTCCTTCAGCCTGAACACAATACAAGCATTTTCAATTTTTGAAAAGCCTCTAAAGAATGACGCCTCCCAGATTTGAGCTTATAAAACAAATCATTTCACTTTCAAAGTAACTTCTACAGAAAAAAAATTTTGTGACTTTTTTCCACTACAACTGAGCTACTCTAGGGTATTTTTCACATATTATCACTGTTTTTCTTCTACTGTTATTGCCACTTTTAAAATAGCTATTTTTACTGTTCCCATTAACCAGTCTGCTTTTTGAAACAAGTCTCTACCTGATGCTTAGAAGCACATTAAAATTAAGCTCACTCCATTATTTCTTCATTTCCTGTCCTAAAGTTTGAATATTTCAGATTACCTCTCCTGTACTGTTCATACTAGCTATTACTACTAAATGCTACTTATATAAAGAGTAAAAAACCCCGGTGACGTCTTAAATTAGTTATCTGAAACAGCTATCAAAGGGCAAAGAAAAACAAGGTAAGAAAAAGGCCAAGGCAAGAGAAGCCTGAAATGCATGTAGGATGCTGTACGCTAAAAGCTGCACCTCTGATGTACTGCCTTCTCTATCAGAAGAGAAAAATCCTTCTTTTTAAAGTAATGTATTGCACTGCCATGTGCTTTTCTTTTCAACTTGAAACTTGAGGCCCTAATAGAAGAATTAATGCCTAATTAAGAACTTGTCTACAGCAAGGCAAAAATCAAAAGTCCTATTCATACGGTGAGTGGCAAGAAGCTTTGAGGAAAGGAAAACACCGAGAAGTACACTATTCAGGCCCATGGCCTCTGCGCTGCTTAGGCCAATGCTCATCAATGAGATTTAAGTCATTTATTGGAAAGGAACCCCAAGATGCAAAACATGATTGAGAGGGGGGAAAAGTTATATCTACATGTATACAACATACATGATGCACACTACTAATGCAGTGATGCAGCTTTTTTTGACAATACAAGATCGTTTGCATGAGTAAATGAAGTTTCTTAAAACTATTTTTTAAGCAAGGGGAAATTTGAAGCTTTCTTGACTAAACTTGTGGGGCAAGGAGAGAGGCGGAACATCACGCAACATGTATTAAACATGCTTTTGAAATTTACACCAGGACTAAATTAAGCCAGGTAGAATGATAATTCTATTTCCTGACTCATCATCTAGCTTCCATTTAGACACAATTTTCTGTGTTAAATTTCAATTAAAATCACTTGTTCTGCAGGCAAATTTTAAAAGATGACTAATTATTTGCTTTGGAAACAATTTCATCACAACAGTGTACATGAATTTCATCAACAAAAACAACCCTAGGCCAATGAAAGGAGAAAAGCAAATCTTTCATTTTTTCAGTGTCTGTATTATGTAAACCTTTGGCTACTATATGTGACTTTTCTACAAAACGTAGTCACTGAACTGCAAGACATAACCTTAGTTCAGCTGACTGGAAAGCAAAAAAAGAAAAGTCTGCTTTCATTACATTTCTACAGGTTCAACAGGACCAAATGAATGCAAATTAAAGAAGAACTTGGTTACCTTCAATGCATCTGCCTGGCTATACGACAAAAAAAGTCTTTCATTTTATGTCTAGCATTAGAAGTCATTACTCATCTCTTTCCTACACAATTTTCACTTTGTAATGTCTCTTACCTTTCAGCAAGGCATCTTAGTTTCTTAAGAAACCCATCAAATTAATGAGAGAATGATCTAAAGATCTGCCTCAGCTCCATTCTTTCAAAATATTTGTCTCCAAGAAGGCTAATCTCAACCCTTCAAAGTCAAGTACTTGAATCGTAAATCCTAAATCTTCTCATGGGAAGAAAATACATTAATCCAATTTTTCTACTTCTTTTTTTTTATGAACAGTCTGACAATAAGAAATTGATTGCAAAAAGTTAGATCACAACAGCTATGGATGGATATACAGTATCAGATGATATTGCTCATTGTTTGGTTATTTTTGCCAGAAGCTACCATTTGCAAGGGCTATTACTGCCTATAATAATAATCGTCCAACTGAATTTAGAGTTTCAAACCTCCAGTTAAGGCATTTATAGTGAAAAATAAAAGGAATAGATACGTATAGCTAACCACTCAAATATCCAACACATTGCAGTAACCTAGCTTACCATAAACTGTCCACTTCTTGCTGCCAGCAAATACTAGGGATTAAAATGGAGATCAAAGTTCTCCCTGCAACACAACCCCCCCTTCTGACCTTCATCCATTAGAGAAATTTTCCATAATCCTCTACACAACACTTCCTATTCTCATGAGCACCATCTCCTCCTTCCTTATACAACTTTTCACCTTGTTTATCTGTATCTATCTATAAATACAAAGTTCCTCGAGACAAGAATAGTTCTAAGGGACTATCTAGCAGCAGCAAGTAACTTCTGAGTCTATTTCTATTTCAACCAAAACTCCGTAATTCATCAAATACACTTAATTTTACAAAACTATAAAGCTACATGGATTTTTTAAAAAAACTAGCAGTGAAATAACAGAGAAAAAATGTATTATAGCTCCCACTGAGCAAAAGATAGATAAAAACAGAACACCTTCCTGTTCTGTTAACTGCCAAACAGAAACACAACTGCCAGCCACCCGGTCTACCTACAGTCCCGAGTTTGCCACTGCATATCTTTTGCCACTGTATCTTCAGCAATGTAACAGACAGACAACAGAAAAAGTACTAGGGAGAAACCAGTTAAGGATAAATGGAAAAAGACGAAGGAGAACAGAAGAGAGAAAACAAATGTGGTTGGGATCTGTCAGCTATGTTGAGAGTCCTTAAAGGCTAGGGGAGGAAACGGGGGACACAGTTACCATAGCATAGTTTTTCTCCTTCCAGCTTTTATCTCCTTCATGGTCTCCATCTCCTTTTTCCCTAAGCCTGAATACCGCTTGTAAATACCATGCCCTATTTGTTTGGCTGAGCTATACGTATCTAGTCCATTTAGTCTTCCCTCCAAATTCCTTAACCAGAGATCTGAAACTCTAAATTCAGCTGGACAATGATTACTGAAGACTACATTGTTCTACGCACAGTCTGAGCTGCTGAACACCACGATCTCAAGGACAAGCATCCAGCTTCAAGCCATCTGTCACAATGTTTGGCCATCCATTAGTTTTAGGCCAAGCCACCTGATGCAAATCACCCTTTGAAATCTGCTGCTACTACTAAATACATCTCTGGAACTTACACTGTGGATCACAAAGAAGATTTTTGAAGATTCTCTCTCTAAAAAAATCTCAGCAATGTTTGTATCTTATGCCAGTTGCCAGTTTTCATGTTTTATTTGTAAGAATGAAAAACACGGTTCTGTTTGGAATCATTTTTTCCTATTTCTCAGGTCCACTTCCATTTCTGATATTGGACTACTAGATAAATGGCAACAGTCTGGGTACATACTGTGAAAATAATGTCCTTGATCTAACAATGAACTTGAAAACGTATTCCAGTGCTTTCAGAGTTCTTAGGATAGGTTCACATTGCTCCCCTCGGCTGGAAGTATCCAAGTAAGTCTTCAGAACCGTCATCAATTTCCTGAAGTTAAAAAACATTTTTATAATAATTTTTTAAAAAATTAAATTTGCTTGGCTATTTTAAATAAAAGTTTATGCTTAGTCAAGCACACACACCAAAATGTACTACATGTATTTTCGCTTTTATGTTGCACAAATTCTATCAGTATAAACAAATGAGGAGCAAATTCTTAACTGTGCAAGCAAGAAAGCAATCTGAAATCTCAAAACAGCAGCACAGCTTTACACAATCCCTGAAGCACTTTTACAGAAATCTACAACATACATGCACAAGGTAACACAAAGCGTTACTTCCGCTTACCTACATTAAGCAGTCATTAAACACCACTATATGTTCTAAATTAACTGCGCATAAATAGTACAATATTCTGGTACAAAGCAAATGTATCCAAAGGCAATTTTCTGCTAAACACACAACATGCTAACAAAGTGCAAAAACTCATCTAAACATAAGTCCCTTAATTTATAGTTACATGCCTAAAGGATGGGATGCCATCCAGAGGGACCTTGACAGGCTCCAGAAGTGGGCCTGTATGAACCTTATGAAGTTCAACAAGGCCAAGTGCAGGGTCCTGCACACGGGTCGGGGCAATCCCAAGCACAAATACAGGCTGGGTGGAGAATGGATTGAGAGCAGACCTGAGGAGAGGGACCTGGGGGTGCTGGTGGGTGACAAGCTCAGCATGACCCAGCAATGTGTGCTCACAGCCCAGAAGGCCAACCGTGCCCTGGGCTGCATCCCCAGCAGTGTGGGCAACAGAGCGAGGGGGGGATTCTGCCCCTCTGCCCCGCTCTGCTGAGACCCCCCCAGGAGTCCTGTCTCCAGCTCTGGAGCCCTCAGCACAGGACAGACATGGACATGTCTTCAGGAACAATCATAAACATTATTTTGCCTCTGTCACTTTGATGAAATCATCAGAAACACCCAGTCAGGTAAGTCTTAGAAATATTTTAAGCAAATAAGCCTGTCCTCAAAGGTTTGGTACCCAATAGTATCTTCTTTCGCAATAACATAGAACCTTAAATCACATGTGTTTATTACATACGGAGTGAAGGCAGATTAAAATGTAGCCTGTGCTTGAGCTTTCTGAGCCAAATAACGCTAACTTAAACTTTCCTAGAATGTGAGAAAGGATTGATTGTGCACTACTGCCTTTCAACTGTAGCAAACTCATGTTCTAATGCACGATCTGCATGACATTTCCTGTTGAGTTGTAACTGATGCAAATTCAACACAGGACTTCACAAGATATCCTCAACTATTTCAAACCTTTAGCTAAGGTCTTCCGTCTATTATTCATATCCCAAATTAAAGTTCTGCTTCAATATATCACCCCATTAAGCTGCCAGAACAAGACTTCAGGTAGATGAAAGAAATACATCTATCCTGTTGTGACACTTCCCCAATATCAGCACTAACTGAAGATGTTATCTTCCTTCATAATTCAAAGTGATTTTATCCTCCCATTATCTGCAAAAATCTTTTTTAAATGAAGAATGAATCCAGTAACAAATTTACTGTATAACATGTCTCCAGAGTTTTTATTCTTTTCTATGAATCCATATCTGCCCACCAGGGCATTACCTGGAAGCTCCAAAAATAAATAAAAGAAACCAAAACACAAAACACCAGAAGTCTGTCCACCTGCCCACTGGCATGACCACGTAACAAATACTAAGACTCCAGTTCACAGGAGACCACATAACAAATATCAAAATTCCCATTCACTGCACTGAAACCCTTCTGGTGCAACATCAGACTGTAAACTGCACATGAAGACTTGAAAGTTCCCAAACAACTTTTTTCCCCATGAGTTCATTTGCTGTAAAAGAATACATGGAAACCTACATAAATAGGTTAAGGACATTGTCCAGTCCTCACTTAGAGCACTTCGAGTTAAGGCCAGGAATGTAAAGGGAGAGGCTTTACAGCAAAGTATCTTTTGATAAATTTAACAGGATACAGGTGGAGATGTAGCACAGACACAGCAAAATCCAGAGAAGGGACAATGAATACCAAAGAATCATTTAACCCCAAATCAATCACTATTTGTCAATTAACTCTCCTTATAAACATATGTGCCTTTCACAGGTAGGGTTGTTTCCAGACAAGCAAACAGCAGCATCAAAACAACAGTCATTATTAACTACATCAGAAAAGTCACAAACACAAATTACTTTCTTTAATGTGACAGTGAAGGTTTAGTAAAAAAGAAAAAGGAGAAAACAAACTTACTTGTATGCCAATGTAGCACTAAAATGTTGTTGGATATATGCTTCCAAAACAGTGTTAAAATGTTGAAACTTACGGTCTGCAATAAGTCCTATGATGTATATCTAAACAGACACAGACATAATTAGCATTTTTCATAAAGTCACATTTTAAATTTAAATATTAGTCTTATTAAATATTTCTGATAATCCAGTATTTAAGGGTTTTCAAAAAACTTGCTTTTCAGTCAAACAGTAATATTCCATCTGTTCTGTAAAGATGTTAAGCCTAATTCCCTGAAATAAACAACTGGATAGATCATTCAAAATTACAGGGTTCTTCTTTACTTTGACAAATAAAATCCTTTGGTGCTGATTCTTACCAGCGCATCAAAGACAAGGATGTCATACTCATTACTGTGGGAATGTTCCATCATGATGTTAAACAGGGCATCCAGTGTATCTTGGAGAAACTACAACAACACAAAATGACAAACTGGCAACCAATTCAACTTTAAATCTCACAATCCATTTTCAGATAGCAGACTTGGTTTCTCTCAAGTTAGAATTTTAAAGGCCTTCACTGAAACATCACTTCAATTCAGAAAACACTTCCAAGGATTTAGGCTCTAGTTTCTTTATTTTCAAAAATCTACATCTTCAGATACATCAGTGATCAGTAATTCATGTTTAGCTCAAAGCTTAAGGAAAAAGCTAAAAACATGATATAAATGACACAACTGTCTAAAACTGCATTCCTAGTTCCTTACTTATACAAATTAGTAGTTGCTATTTTCATATATACATGATGATTATTTCCTACTTCTGTGGTCTGATTCAAAGCCCACTTTAAATTAAAGGAAGGCATCCAAGTGACTTGGGAACCAAACCTTTGTTTGGTTAAAAATCCTACCCCCCCCCCCACCCTTTTTTTTTTTTTAAGTTCTCCTTCCTCCTTCTCTACTGAAAGGCATCTAATGCTTATATTTAAAGAGTAACACAAATGTAATAGACTTCTAATTTGAATGCTGGAGTCTGCCTCTTTCCAAAATATTAAGAAGTTTTTATTCATATTATACTCATTAAATTAACACAGCACTTCACCGGGAACATAATAAACTTCTTTTTTTAATATCCACATGTAAATTAATATCGAGAACTGCAAAGAAAACAGGAGGAATTGTTTGTGATGTTTCAGACACAGAAAAGCAAACAGTTGAACAGGCATTATGGAAAATATTTTACCGTTACTGCCTTTATATCCTATTAAAAATAAAATTTTCTGTGCATGCTCAAAATTAAAGTTTACCTGTAACATACAAATAAGCAGCAATGACTCCAAATAATACTCTTGGTATTGAATTCTCCATTCATGCACAATACTGCCAGCAAAATAAAACAATAGAAAGAAGAAAAGCATCCTAATAAATTAATTACCAGTAAAAGCAGGCAGATTTGACCAGTAATCTTGCAAATCTCTATAGCCTAACAGTATCCAGTACCAAAGATGTTTGGAAGCAACAAGTAGAAAAAAAAAAAAAAAAGGCTAACATTAAGAAGAATCCTGGCTAGGTGCTTGGTTCCCTGCTCTTGCTAATGAAGAGCTTTGCTCGTGTCTTTAGCAAACCATCCCTAACAAAGGCATTACACTGAATGACACTCAGAAAGTATAGTTGACAGGCTTCTTTAAGTTCCTGCATTTACTGCAACAGATCCTTCAATTTCTTTTTCTTTTTGAAACTATGTAGCATTTTTTCTGCCATGAAGGGACACAAAGAATAACTATTATTGGAATAACTATATAAATATATACCTTCACAACTTCCTCTCCATCCACAATCTTCAGTTTTTCCAGGTTCTCCTGAAGCAGCTCTGGCTTCATACGCCACTTCAAGAGACCCAGTAAGCCCACTAACAGAAAATAAATAGACAGACATTAACATTTAAATTGCAATTTAACATTTGTGCAAACGTCTTCTTTCTAAAACTTCTACCAGTTTAGAAGATACATACCATTCTGAGTTAACTTTGTAGAACAAACAAGAGTCGAAATATAAAATGCATCTCGTGGGCTTACTGAAAGCCCCCCGACAATACTCAAGTTCCTGACTAAGGTTGCTCCTTTATTTTCTGTGTGGTGACGCGTAGAAGGTAATGTCAAATAAGCACTAGCATCCTCCATTTTTTTACTGTCCCCCTGAAAAACAACATACCATTTATGACATATTTCACACCACTGAATTTAAAAGTAGACTTACTTTGTACAAAAGTAAACAAAACCCTATGATTCTGTGGACTTAAATGCATACACTAAAGGATAAAGAATACCCAAGTCCCAGTGTGGCCTGCATAGGTAAACCAAGAGTCATTGCTAGTCAGCAAGAAAGGCTGCAATGAACACTCAGGGAAACTACTCCCTTGAAATTATAAAGGTATCTGTTTTAAGGTGCAGTAAGGAATTATGAGGGGTGACATCACTGGCATAGCAAAAGCAAGAGTAGATTTCTCATTAAAATTATATTAGCTAGAGAACACAATAGACTATTGAGCATCACCTTGAAGACTCTGCACAGCATACAGACAACACAGTTATGATACCTGCATGCAATTTGAGAATAGAAAAGGGGACTAAACAGGGAAAGAACAGCAGCACTATTTTGGTATGCCCATTATAGCTTAATACCTGGACCTTTAACATAAAACATCAGGACACAGTAAGATTATATTTTAAGTTAGGCAATATGCTGCAGTGACTAAGTGACACAGATGCTCTGGAATTTATGCTTTTCCAGCAGTACAAAGCCAGAAAGTCAATAGGATTTTCTTCCTACTCTACCTCATCAAGTTGCATGCCACAACCCTCACAGATTTGTCTGTGTTTAATTCATACCCCAAACAGGAAAGCAGGTTTTAGATAAATACAAGAAAAATTATATTCCTCAGTTCAGAGAATATAATTTCTCTTTAACAAAACTACTCAAGAATATTTCCCCTATGAGTTTATGAGCTCTGTCACCAAAAGCTACACCACCATGACAGATCTGACTCATTCACAGACCCTTAGTTTACGATTGTGCATAAACAAGGAGTTACAAAAATCATGATCTGGAATGATTTTCTAAAATTTTGAATTTGTATCTGATTCAATGACTGGAAGTGTGCAGTCTCTACCTCCTATCAAACAAGAAGATCAAAAACCGAATATAGAGACGTAGACAGGCAAAAGACAAAATCCTTACGCAGCAAAACAGACAGCATTACGAACTTTTATGATTGTATAAAGCTTGCCAAATAATTACTTCCCAGAATTTCTACAACCAGAAGAGAATCCTGAGGACTTCTTTTTGAGACAAGTTAGACAGACAATGGGGAAAAGACTTGAAAATTTGATCTAAAAGTCTCTCAAAAAGATTCAACGCCTGAAGGCAGTGAAAATAAAAGTATGCTGTTTAAACTTTGCTTTTGTCTAATGACTTATTTTGAGAAGCCA